>Ga0105340_1000784_pt1 | contig 14807 bp, 17 predicted proteins | sample EasRivMeERMLT700_FD_89676 | JGI IMG/M metagenome (GOLD analysis project Ga0105340, IMG submission 89676) | Soil microbial communities from meander-bound floodplain in the East River, Colorado, USA - East River MetaG ERMLT700 | ecosystem: Environmental > Terrestrial > Soil > Floodplain | place...
CACCGAGAACACAAGGCCGAGCGCGGTGAGCTGCGCCGAGGTCCAGCCGAGATAGGACGCGGTGATGGCGACGCTGGTGACGAGCTCGACGGGCTTGTTGTAGCGCTTGCGGTAGAAGTCCCCGATGGTCAGCAGATCCATGCGGTAGAACGCGCGCGCGAAGAACAGCGCCACGAACAGCAGGCAGAACGAGGCCCCGAACGGATCGGCGATGATGCCTCCCAGCCCGTCGCGGGTAAAGGTCGCCGAGACAGAGAGCACGGTCTCGGCGCCAAACCAGGTGGCGAACACCGTGGCCGCGGTCATGTAGAGCGGCAGGCTGCGACCCGCGACCAAGTAGTCCTTGGAATTGTGCACGCGCCGCGCCGCCCACAGCCCGATGGCGATGGTGAGCAGGAGATACAGGGCGACCGAGCCGATCAGCACGCGCGGGCAATCATAGCCGCCGCTTCCAAACCTGCCAAATTTCCTTCCCCTTGAACACCGGGATGGATTCGCCGGGCGACACGGGGTGGTCCTCGGTTATTTCAAATGATCGCCCCAGAAGCGCGCTCAACCCGTCCCGTGAGATTCCGAAAGGCGGACCGCGCTGGTTGTCATCCAGATAGAAGAAGCCAACGAGCTCGCCGCCCGGACGCACGAGCTCGGCCATGCGCTGCGCCCACTGCGTCCACCGCGCGCGCGGCAGGGCACACAGGAACGCACGTTCATAAACCACATCGAACGGCCCTTCCTGCAGGCCGAAGAAGTCGGCCTTCTTCACGAGCTTGGACAATGGCCCGAGCTCGCGCTGCGCGGCCTCGATCGCCGCGTCGGAGAAGTCGATGGCGAGCACGTTGTGGCCGTGCTCGGCGAACAGCCGCGCCTCGTAGCCGGTGCCGCAGCCAGGAATGAGCACTTTCAAGCCCGGTTTTTTCTTTTGCAGCCAAACGGCAAGGTGCGGTGGCGCGTCGCCCGCGTCCCAAGGCGTGACCCCGTCGAGAAAGCGCGTGTCCCAGCAATCCGGGCGGGAGCTATCCTGCGCCATGCGCCGATTCTGCCTTTACTGGGCGGGGATTCTCGCGGCGGGGGTGCTCGTTTTCGGTCTCGCGGCAGGCCAGGGCGCCGCGCCGGAGATCAACGCCCCGTACCGCAACCCGAACTACGAGCAGTGGCGCAAGAGCTTCGAAACCGAGAGCCGGGAGGTCTACAAGGAGCGCCACGCCATAGTGGCCGCGGCGCGGGTGCGGCCCGGAATGGCGGTGGCCGACGTCGGCGCGGGCACGGGACTCTTTACGCGCCTGTTTGCCGCCCAGGTCGGCGCCGGCGGGCGCGTGTACGCGGTCGACATCGCGCTCGAGTTCATCGCCGGCAATCTGAACCGCGCTCGCGCGGCGGGCCACGACAATGTGGTCGGCATCGAGTCGACCCAGGACGACACCCGGCTTCCTGCCGCCGCGATCGATCTCGTCTTCATCTGCGACGCCTACCACCATTTCGAGCAGCCGAAGGCGATGCTCGCCTCGATCCGGCGCGCGCTGCGCCCCGGCGGCGCGCTGGTGGTGGTCGACTTCGAGCGCATCCCGGGCGTGAGCCCCGACTGGATCCTCAAGCACGTGCGCGCCGGCAAGGACGAATTCCGCGCCGAGATCGAGGCGGCGGGGTTCCGCCTGGTGGAGGAAGTAAAGCTGATGCGCGAGAACTACTTCCTCAGGTTCGCCAAAGACTGAAGGCGAGCAGCGCCAGGCCGGCGAGCGCGAGAATCACCAAACCCATCAACAACCGGTTGCGACGCGCGTTCTGCAGAGCGACGAGCTCGAGCGTTCCCTGCAGCGCGCGGAGGCGATCCTCGGCGAGCGCGCGATGCACGAGGCGCGGCAACTGCGGCAGGGTCGCAGCCCAGAACGGCGCCTCGTGGCGGATGGTGCGGATGAGCCCGCGCCAGCCGACCTGCTCGCGCATCCAGCGCTCGAGGAAGGGCTTGGCCGTCTGCCACAGGTCGAGGTCCGGGTCGAGCTCGCGCCCGAGGCCCTCGATATTGAGCAGCGTCTTCTGCAGCATGACGAGCTGCGGCTGCACCTCGACGTTGAAGCGCCGCGAAGTCTGGAACAGGCGCAGCAGCAGCTTGCCGAAGTAGATTTCCTTCAGCGGCCGCGCAAAGATCGGCTCGCACACGGCGCGGATCGCCGCCTCGAACTCGTCGACGCGCGTGCCCGCCGGCACCCAGCCGGCGTCGAGATGCGCCTGCGCCACGCGCCGGTAGTCACGATTGAAAAACGCGAGAAAGTTCTGCGCGAGGTAGTTCTTGTCGACCTCGGTGAGCGTGCCCATGATGCCGAAGTCGAGCGCGATATAGCGGCCATCGTCCGCCACCAGGATGTTTCCCGGGTGCATGTCGGCGTGGAAGAAGCCGTGGCGGAAGACCTGGGTGAAAAAGATCTCGACTCCCGCGCGCGCGAGGGCGGGGATATCGATGCCTTTCTCGCGCAAAACCGTTACCTGCGAGATCGGGGTTCCGTGCATGCGCTCCATCACCATGACGCGCTGCGCGCAGAGGTCCCAGTACACCGCGGGCACCAGGAGCAGCGGCGAGCCGGCGAAGTTGCGCCCGAGCTGGCTCGCATTCGCCGCCTCGCGCATGAGGTCGAGCTCGTCGTCCAGGTGGCGCGCGAATTCGGCGACCACCTCCCGCGGCTTCAGGCGCCGCCCGTCGACCAAGAGCCGCTCGGCGAGGCCCGCCGCGGTTTCGAGCAGCTCGAGGTCGCGCGCGATCGCCGCCTCGACCGCGGGCCGCAGCACCTTGACTGCGACCTCGGTGCCGTCGTGCAGCGTGGCGAGGTGGACCTGGGCGATGGAGGCGCTCGCGACCGGGGTTCTTTCGAAGTTCGAAAACAAAACGTCCAGGGGGTTGCCGAGCGAGCGTTCCACCTCCGCCACCGCGAGATCGGAAGCGAAAGGCGGCACCCGGTCCTGCAGCCGCGCGAGCTCGTCGGCGATGTCGAGCGGCAAGAGATCCCTCCGCGTGGACAGCACCTGGCCGAACTTGATGGTGATCGGCCCGAGGGTCTCCAGCGCTTCTCTCAGCCGTTGCCCGCGGGGTTCGCGGGTGCGACCCGCCAGCGCGCGGACGATGACGTTTCGCGAATAGCGCGGAACGAACTCGTGCAGCCCGAAGCGCAGGCCGACCGCGACGATGCGCGCGAGCCGGGTAAAGCTAGCCAAGCCGCTCGACCCGCTTGTCGAGCCTTGCAACGGCGTCGCGCAGGCGCGCGACCGAGTCGCCGAGGGCGTCGAGGTCGGCGCGGCGCGCGAGGAGCTGCTTTTCCTCGGTGACGTAGTCGGCGAGCGCCGCGGCGAGGCGCTGCGCCGCATCCAGGTGCCAGGCAGCAAGCGCGCGTCCCGCATCGGCGAGACGGCGCGCGGCGACGTCCCCGACCAGGCGCGACAGGTCTTCCTCGGCTTCCCAGCGCAGGTGCCGCGCGAGGACCAGGACCTCGGCCGCGAGCTTCGCGTCGCCTGCCACGTCGACCGAGCGCATCGCGTGCTCCTCGCCGCGGGCAAGCGCGGCCAGCAGCCCGGGCTTCAAGGTCATGACGAGCCCAGGTTCAGCGCCACCCGGTTCCACTGTTCCCCCCGCGAGAATGCGAAAGCGTAGCGTGGGAAGCAGCGGCGCGCGCAGCTCGACGGTCTCGCCGGCGAACGGCGCGAGGCGCAGCCGCGCCCAGGGCTCGGCGGCGAGCAGGCGGTTCAGCAGAAAACAAAAGGCCACCGCGGGGGTGGCCTTTTGCCGGGACAGGGATTCGCTCAATGCATCTGCTGGATGCCGGCGAGCAGCCAGCCGCTCGACCCGTCGGCGGGCTTCACGAGGTTCCAGACTTCCGCGAACGGCTCGGGCGCGGCGCCCGGCGCCTCGCGCACCTGGCCGGAGAAACGCACGCTCGCCCAATGCTCGTTGCCCTCGGTCGCAAGCTCGAGCAGCTCGGCTTCGAGCGCGGCGACTACAGTCTCACCTTTGCCGCCCAGATCGCTCTTCAGCGCCTCGAACAGCTCTTCGGTGGTGAATTCGCGGATCTCCTCCAGCTGTCCGGCATCGTTCGCCGCCTGCAGCTTGAGGTAGTTGAGCTTCGCCGCCCGCAGGAAACTGCTGGCGTCGAAACCGGCGGGAACATTGCTCTTGGCAATTGGCATCTGACCCCCACCGGAGGCGGGTGTGACATTCACTGTTTCACGCATGCCGGCGAACTGCACAGGATGCGACGCCGGCCGCCGGCGCATCAAGGCGCGCACGACGAGCACCGCGGCGATCGCGAGCAGGGCGAGGAGCAGGAAGCCCATCATGCCGCTGCCGCCGAAGAGATAGCCGAGCATGCCGCCGAGCGCGAGCCCGCCGAGGAGCGGCAGCCAGCGGCTGCCCGTCGCGGCAGGCACTGCCTGTCCGGCGGGTTGTTGTTGTGCAGGAGTCGCCTGACGCGCAGGCGTCTGTGCCGGCGGAGCGGTGACGTTGCGCTGCGCGCCGACGTTGCGGCCGCCGCCGAGACGACGGGCCTCGACGTCGGTTGCGGCAAGAATGCCGCCTAATCCGAGGATTGCCGCTGTAAGTAGCCATTTGCTCATGATGCACACCTCCGAACCGTCAATGCTATCAAAAACGCACCCCTCGATGGACCGCAACCACGCCGGCAGCAAGGTTAAATACTTCGACGTCGGCGAGGCCTGCCGCGCGCAGCATCTCGGCCAGCGCCGCCTGGTCGGGATGCAGCCGGATCGACTCCGCGAGGTAGCGGTAGGCGTCGGCGTCGCCCGCGACCTTGTCGCCGAGCCACGGTAACACCTTGAACGAGTACCAATCGTAGGCGCGCTCGAGCGGCTTCCAGACCTTCGAGAATTCGAGCACCACCAGGCGCCCGCCGGGCTTCAGCACGCGCGCCATCTCGGCGAGCGCGGCCTCCTTGCGCGTCATGTTGCGCAGCCCGAAGCCGACGGTGACGCAATCGAAATGCGCCGCCGGAAAGGGCAGCCGCTCGGCATCGCACTGCACCGCGGGCAGGGCAACGCCGCGATCGAGCAGGCGGTCGCGGCCGCGCTCGAGCATGCGCCGGTTGATGTCGGTGATCCACACCTCGCCGCCGGGAAGCACCTTGCGCGAGAGCGCGAGCGCCAGGTCGCCGCTGCCGGTGGCGATGTCGAGCATGCGTTCGCCGGGCCTGGGCCGCGCGATCGAAATCGCGAACGCCTTCCACGCGCGGTGCAGGCCAAGCGACATCAGGTCGTTCATGACGTCGTAGCGCTCGGCGACCGAGTCGAAGACGCGCCTTACGGTGTCGGCCTTGGGGTCAACGACGCGCTTCACCGTCTTGGTCTTATTCCCGGCTTGCATTGGCTGCCTTGAGCTTCTCCAGATATTGGGACCAGAGGCTGTCCTGGTTCTCGCCGAGCTCGTACAGGTAGTCCCACGAATAGATGCCGGTGCTGTGTCCGTCGGAAAACTGCGGCTGCACGGCGTACGAGCCGACCGGCTCGAGCGCGCGGATCTCGATGTTGCGCTTGCCGACCTGCAGCACTTCCTGCCCGGGGCCGTGGCCGCGCACCTCGGCCGAAGGCGAATACACCCGCAGCAACTCGTACGGCAGCCGGAACGTGCGCCCGTCGGCGAACGCGATCTCCAGGACGCGCGATTTCTGGTGCAGCGTGATGCCGGTGGGCACGCGATCGATCAAAGGAGAACCCTTTCGATGCCGCCGGCGTTGGCCCTGGCGACGAACTCGGGCAGCCAGTTCTCGCCGAGCAGCCGCCGCGCCAGCTCCACCACAATGTAGTCCGCCTGCGCGCCGGTGTCATCCTCGAAGCGCGCGAGGCCCTCCGGGCCGAGGAGGCGCAGCGCGATCTCGCGGTCGGAGAACGAGGTGTAGTTGTACGGGATTTCGCGGACGCGACTCATTCAGCTTGAAATACGTCCCGGTAGCTGGCGTAAAAGCTCGCGAACAAGGTTGGCAGCAGCACGATCAGCAACGGGAACACGAGGGACATCGCCGCGACTTTCAGGGAAGCCATCATCACGACGGAGAGCACCGCCAGCGGCAGCGCGAGGACGAGGAGCGCGGTGGCTGTGCCATAGGCGAGGAAGGCGCGCCAGTTCATGAGGCAGGCGAAGAAGCTGAAGAAAAGCGCCTTGGCGGGGCTGGTGTCGTGCCAGGCGGCGAGCGGCGGCGCGAACCAGAACATCATCAGCACCGGCGCGTAGAGCGCCGCCGCGGCGACGAGCGCAGCGAGGAACGCCTCGGACTGCAGGATCTCGTCCTCCGGACGCCGCCCGGCGAGCATCCAGCCCGCGAGCGCGCCCTCATCGGCCAGCGCGGTCGCCGCGAGCACCAGTCCGAGGCAGGCGAGGTAGACCACGCCCAGGATGATCTGGCTCCTGAGGTGATGGCGAAAGCCGTCGAAGAGCTGCGCGAGCTCCACCGGCCTGCGGCCCGCCGCCGCCCGCGCCGCGGCCATGAAGCCTACGGAAAAGGCCGGCACCAGGATCGACGCCGCGGCGACGCCGACGAGCGGCACCACCGAGACGAGCGTCATGATCAGCCAGTACGCGAACACGATCGCGATCCACCCCAGCGGCGCGGCGCGGAACAGGCGCCAGCCGTCGGCAAGCCAGCGCGCGCCCGTTCGCGTCTCCACGATGCGCGCCTGCATCAGGCCATCCAGGGGGCCGGGGCCGCGATGCGCGCCTCCAGGACGCGCCGGAAATGCTCCGGGTCATGCGCGTGCACCAGCATTCCCGGGCGCGGCAGGTGGTAGTCGTACAGCCGCGACAGCCAGAAGCGCAGCGCGGCGGCGCGCAGCATCGCCGGCCAGGCGTCGCGCTCGAGCGGCGTGAACGGCCGAACGCTGTGATAGGCGGCGAGCAATGCCCGGGTCCGACTCTTTTCGAGCCTGCAATCCGATTCCAGGCACCAGTCGTTGGCGCAGACTGCCAGGTCGTAGAGCAGGCAGTCGACGCCGGCGAAATAGAAGTCGATCACGCCGGAAATGCGCGCGTCCTCGAACAGCGCGTTGTCGCGAAAGAGATCGGCGTGCACCGGCCCGCGCGGCAGGTCCGGAAAGCGGTGCTCGGCCTGGAATTCCAGCTCCTTTTCGAGGACCTGCTGATGAGGCTGCTTGAGAAAACCCATGCCCTCGCGCGCCGCGAAGCGCCACCACTTCGGGCCGCGCGGATTCTCCAGGTAGGCGCTGTACGAGCGGCCGGCGAGGTGCATGCGCCCGAGGAGCGCGCCGAGCTCCTCGCAATGCGCCGCGGCCGGCTCATCAATCGAGCGTCCGGACAGCCGCGTCACGAGCGCGGCAGGCTTGCCGTTGAGGCTGCCGAGGTACTGGTCCGAGAGATCGGCGATCGGCGCCGGACACGGAATGCCGTGGCGCGCGAGGTGCGCCATGAGATGCAGATAGAACGGCAGCTCTTCCGCCGGCAGCCGCTCGAACAGCGTCAGGACAAAGCGGCCTTGCGTCGTGGTGACGAAGTAGTTGGTGTTCTCGATTCCGGCCTTGATCGGCTCACATTCCGTCAGCCGGCCGACGGAGTAGTTCCCGAGCCAGCTCTCGAGCTCAGCCTCCGAAACGGGGGTATAGACCGACAAGGTAGGAAAATGCTCAGTCCCAGGTATGAATGGGCCACATCGGCACGCGTACGCCGTCGTCCAGCGAATCGCGGCGCATCCAGTTGCCGTTGCCGGTGGTGTCGACGAGATAGTAGGGCTTGCCGTGCGGCGGCGTGACCTTGAGCATCACCACGTGGCCGCCCTCGCGCACTTCCTCGATCCTGTCGCCGGTGTCGACCGGGATGCGCACCGTAGGCTCCTCGATCGACATCGGCGGCGGCGGCTCCGGCAGCGGCTCGAGCTTGGGCGGGCGGCGTTGCTGTGCGTGGGCCAGAGTTGAAAGAATGATGAGAAACCCCACCAGCAGGCGCCGCATTGCATCGATTCTACTAGAGGTTCAGGAGCACCTCGCGCTCTGCCGGGGACGGCGCGAAGCCGCGCTTCTCGTAGAAAGCGAAGATCGCATCGACCACCTGCTGCGGCTTGTCGTACACCTGCACGAGGTCCAGGTCGCCCGAATCGATCATGCCCTCGGCGGCGAGCCGCTCGCGCATCCAGGTAAGCAGGCCCCGCCAGTAGGGCTCGTGCACCAGGATGATCGGCATCTTGCGCGTCTTGCCGGTCTGCACCAGCGTGAGCGCCTCGAACAGCTCGTCGAGCGTGCCGTAGCCGCCGGGCAGCACGATGAACGCGGTCGCGACCTTGGCGAACATCGCCTTGCGCGTGAAGAAATGCTTGAAACGCAGGCTGATGTGCTGGTAGCGGCTCGAGGGCTGCTCCATCGGCAGGTCGATGTTGAGGCCCACCGCCAGGCCGCCGCCCTTGAAGGCGCCGCGGTTGGTGGCTTCCATGAGGCCGGGCCCGCCGCCGCACACCACCGCGAAGCCGGCGTCGGACAGCAGGCGCGCGGTCTCTTCGGCGAGGTCGTAGTACGGCGTGCCCGGCTTGACGCGCGCGCTGCCGACCACCGAGACCGCGGGATGGATGCCCACCAGCCGCTCGGTCGCCTCGACCAACTCTGCCATAATGCCGAACACCCGCCACGCCTCGGGCGCGGGAACCTCTTTCGCCAGCTCCGCCAGCTTCGGTTGCCTGTCTTGATTCATGTCGGGAAGTAATCCTGAGAAAACGTTGTTGCTGGTCGACGGCTCTTCGTACCTGTACCGCGCATTCCACGCGCTGCCCGGGCTGAAGAGCCCCAAGACCGGCGAGCCGACCGGCGCGATCTACGGCGTGCTCAGCATGCTGCGCAAGCTCGCGACCGATTATAAGCCGGCGGCGCTCGCGTGCGTGTTCGACGCCAAGGGCAAGACCTTCCGCGACGCCGAATACGCCGAGTACAAGGCGAACCGCACGCCGATGCCCGACGACCTGCGCGCGCAGGTCGCGCCTCTGCACGAGGCGGTCGAGGCGCTTGGCTGGCCGGTGCTGGTCGTCGAGGGCGTGGAGGCCGACGACGTCATCGCCACGCTCGCGGAGCAGGCGAAGCACGACGGCTGGCGCGCCGTGATCTCGACCGGCGACAAGGACTTTGCGCAGCTCGTCGAGCCGCGGGTGACGCTCGTCAACACCATGTCCAACGAGCTGCTCGACATCGAGGGGGTGAAGAAAAAATTCGGCATCCCGCCCGAGAAATTTCTCGACTATCTGACGCTGATCGGCGACCAGATCGACAACATTCCCGGGATCGACAAGGTCGGGCCCAAGACGGCGGCCAAGTGGATCGAGAAGTACGGCTCGCTCGAAAGCGTGCTCGAGCACGCCGACGAGATCAGCGGGCTCGCCGGCGAGAACCTGCGCAAGATGCGCGACTGGCTGCCCAAGGCGCGCCAGCTCCTCACCATCAAGCGCGATGTCCCGTTGTCGGTAAGGATTTCCGAGCTGAAATTGAACAGCAACCCCGCTCGCCAGCGCGAGCAATACGAGCGCTTCGGCTTCAAGTCCTGGCTGAAGGAAGTCGAGGGAGCTCCCCCGGGACCCGCGCCGGCCGCGCCCGCCCCGGCGACGGCGGTGCAAAAGCGCAGGCATCGCACGATTCTCACGGAAGACGAGCTGAAGGAGCTGCTGCGCAAGATCGAGGCGGTGGAGCTCGTCGGCTTCGACACCCATTTCGTGGGCGAGGAGCCCATGACAGCGCGCCTCGTCGGCCTGTCGTTCGCCTTCGGCGACGAGGCGGCCTATCTGCCTCTGGGGCACGAGTATGCGGGAGCGCCCGCGCAGCTTCCCGTCGATGCTGCCCTGGAGCTGCTGAAGCCCTGGATAGAGCGCGCGGACTGCAGGAAGGTCGGCGAGGACGTGAAGCTCGATACCCACGTGCTCGCGAACCGCGGCGTGCGCCTCGCCGGCTGCGTGCACGACACGCTGCTCGAGTCCTACGTGCTCGAGGTCCACGAGCGCCACGAGCTCGGCATGCTCGCGCAGCGCTACTGCGGTTGGACGATCCTCAGCTACGACGAAGTGACCGGCAAGGGCGCCGCCCGCATCCCGTTCTCGTCGGTCGACGTCGCGCGCGCCACCGAGTACGCCGCCGGAAAGACCGACTGCGCGCTCGCCTTGCATGGTCTGCTTTTCGAAAAGATACAAAACGATGAAAAGCTGAACTTCGTCTACGGCTCGATCGAGATGCCGGTGCTGCCGGTGCTCTTCAGAATGGAGCGCAACGGCGTGCTGCTCGACAAGGGCAAGCTCGAGGCGCAAAGCCACGAGCTCGGGAAGGAAATTCTCTCTCTGGAACAGAAAGCCTATCAGGCGGCCGGCCAACCCTTCAACCTCGGCTCGCCGAAGCAGATCCAGGAGATCCTGTTCGAGCGGCAGAAGCTGCCGGTCAAGAAGAAGACGCCTTCGGGCCAGCCTTCCACCGACGAAGACTCGCTCGCCGAGCTCGCGCTCGACCACCCGCTGCCGAAGCTGATCCTCGAGCACCGCGCGCTCTCGAAGCTGAAGTCGACCTATACGGACAAGTTGCCGAAGAGCATCAACGCAAATACCGGCCGCGTGCACACGACCTATTCCCAGACCACCGCGGTCACCGGGAGGCTCTCGTCCAACGAGCCCAACCTGCAGAACATCCCGATCCGCACGGCGGCGGGGCGGCGTATCCGCGAATGCTTCATCGCGCCGCCGGGCGCGAAGATCGTGTCGGCCGACTACTCCCAGATCGAGCTCAGGATCATGGCGCACCTTTCGGGCGACGCGAACCTGCGCCGGGCGTTCGCCGAAGGCGAGGACGTGCACCGCGCAACGGCGGCCGAGGTCTTCGGGGTTCCCCTCTCTGCAGTAGAACCCGACCATCGCCGCGTGGCGAAAGTCATCAACTTCGGCCTGATCTACGGCATGTCGTCCTTCGGCGTGGCGCAGAACCTCGGCATCGACCGCGGCACCGCGCAGACCTACGTGGAGCGGTACTTCGCCCGCTTTCCAGGCGCGAAGCGCTACATGGACGAGACGCGCGCCCGCGCGCGCGAGACGGGCTACGTCGAGACGGTGTTCGGCCGCCGGCTCTGGCTGCCCGAGCTCAGGAGCGGCGCGCCGGTGCGCCGCCAGGCCGCCGAGCGCGCCGCGATCAACGCGCCGATGCAGGGCACGGCGGCGGATCTCATCAAGCTCGCCATGATCGCGGTGCAGGGCTTTCTCGAAAGAGAAAACCTGAAGACAATGCTGATCATGCAGGTGCACGACGAGCTCGTGCTGGAGGTCCCCGGCGGCGAGCTGGAAGCCGTGAAAGCCAGGCTGCCGGAGCTGATGCAATCGGTTGCGCAGCTCGACGTGCCGCTGGTCGTGGAGGTGGGAGTCGGCGACAACTGGGACAAGGCGCACTAGTGGACGAGCTCAAATCGCTGGGCCGCTACCAGATCCGGGGAGTGCTCGGGAAAGGAGCGATGGGCCTGGTCTACGACGGCCTCGACCCGAAGCTCGACCGCCGCGTCGCGATCAAGACCATCCTCACCCGCACGCTCGACGAGGCCACCGCGCGCCACTATTCCATGCGCTTCAAGCGCGAGGTGCGCGCCGTGGCGCGGCTGAACCATCCCAATATCGTTCAGGTGTACGACTTCGGCAACGAGGGCGACCTCGCGTACATCGTGATGGAGTACATCAAGGGCCGCGAGCTCAAGGACCACTTCGAAGCGAAGCAGCGGTTCGACCTCAAGACGATCTTCCGGCTCATGATCGAGCTCCTCGATGCGCTGGAATGCGCGCACGAGGCAGGCGTCATCCACCGCGACGTCAAGCCGGCCAACGTGATGATCGACGCCGGCGGCCACGCCAAGCTCACCGATTTCGGCGTCGCGCGCTTCACCGAGCCCGATGGCGAGCAGTTGGAGGCGACGCGGGCCGGCACCATCATCGGAACTCCGTCCTACATGTCCCCTGAGCAGATCCAGGGCCAAACGCTCGACCGGCGCACGGACATTTTCTCGGCCGGGGTCCTCTTCTACCAGCTGCTCACGGGGCAAAAGCCGTTCGAGGGAGCGCAATGGGCGCTGGCGAAGAAGATCATCCAGGACGATCCGGCCTGGCCGTCCACGCTGGTGCAGATTCCGACGGCGATCGACCGCGTCGTCGCCCGGGCCCTGGCCAAGGCGCCCGAGCACCGGTACCAGAACGCGCGCAGTTTCGCCGCATCGCTCAGGCGCATCCTGGAAGGCAAGCCGCCGGAGGATCCCGACGAAGTCCACCCCTCGCCATCCGCCTCGCCTGCGCCCAGCACGATCAGCAGCGAGGCCGAGACGGAGTTCTGGAACGAGGTCAAGGACAGCGACGACCCCGAGGATCTGGCGCTGTACCTCGAACAGTTCCCCACCGGCGCCTTCGTCGCACTTGCGCGCAAGAGAGTGGCCAAGCTGCGCGGAAAGAAAGACTGAAGTTAGCGCGGGCTCTGGCGCTCCTTGAAGCGCGCTGAACGCCTCGCACGATGGCGCCGCCTGCGACGTTTGGACAGCAGGCCCGCAGAAGAGGGTGTCAACTAAATCGGGGGAGGATTGGCGTCGCTCACCACGCGCTGTTAGAGCGCACTGTTAGCCTATGTCCTCTAGTTTGACGCCGCGGCCGGCGCGAACGCTTTCCCGAGCTTGCTCGATGCGCTCTAGGAACCTTTCATCATTCTCGAGCCGGTAGTCGAACCAGTCGTCCTCTGACTTGAATCCAATGAGTACGCCAGCTGGCTTGCCGTGGCGGGTGATCACGACATCCTGCGTCTCGGCCTCCCGCAGAAAACGCGATAGGTCGTCTTTGACCTCGGAAAGGGGGACTTCCTTCATTTTGGACTTCCGAACTGCGCGAGCCATGATTCGGCCTCCGATTTGGGCACGATCGCCAAGACTTCGACGTTCGAACCCGAAACATCGTAGAACACACGAACTTCCTCGACCCGTAGCCGGTACTGCGGCCGTGCTATGCCGCGCAAGCGCTTGATCCGGCTGCGGCGTGTCTTGGTTGGTTCGTGCCTCAAATGGGTTTCGAGGGCCTCCTTTACCGTCGCCCGCTCGTTGGCCTTCAGTTTGCGTAGATCTTCAACGGCCTCAGGCGCCAGGATGATCTCAAACCGCATTCTGGCCAGATTATAGCTAGAACGGCCGCCGCCGGGTCAGTGCGCTCTAACACCGAGATCAGCTGCGGGCGGCGCTGTTTGACGCTGCGCGCACGGCCGTGCGCCTGTCGTGCGCGCCACCTTCGCTGCCCGTCAGCTGCATCTCGCTGTTAGGCGGCACGCTTGTCGCGGAAAATGACCCACAGTAGAAGAGTCATAAGAACAACAGAACCTGAGAACGCCATGGCCGCCTGGCCATAAGTTACGCCATGGCTTGCAGCAAGTGCTCCGGGGAAATACACAACGAACAAGCCAGCACAAACAAGCCCGGCGACACCCGCGAGATACTTAGCATTCGGGGCGGCCCGTTCGACCACAAGATCGAATGACAGCACGAAAGTAATGATGGGGATGAAAAATGCAGCAAATCCGAGTGCGGCATGGATCGAATCAAGGAGCGTGCCGGGCAAATAGGGATCCCAGGAGACGGGAGGGCCGGCCTCTGGCCGACCGAATCGCTCAAAGAAAATCCAGACTCGTGCGAAAAGGTGAGAAATAGAGGCGCTGACTAGGATTAGCACAATCGTGACAAGAGGTAGTTGGCCGAGCGAGAACTTTCTTACGAAGCGGAGGACGTTGCCACGGTCAGCCTTGGTCCCGATCCTGGTAGCGATGAGCGTAATGGCGTAGGCTAATGTGATTCCGGCCACGACAAAGTACAGTAGCTCTCCGGGATCTCCTCCCTCCTTGTAGCTACGTAGCGGCGCCGCTGGAGGCCACCAGAAGCCCGTCCAGAAAGTCACGTACTTGTCTAGCAGGTCCAGCGAGGGCTTGGGGAAATCGATGCTCATTTAAAGTCGGCTGTTGTTGCCGCCTAACGTGGAGGTTTGCGGCGCGGCGAGCCAGGCCGCGAAAGAAGCGATGCGGTTGTCGCCGCGTCCGGCAACACCGCCATGTTAGAAGGCGCTACTTGCGGTATGCGGCATCGAGCGCGATGCCGACGAAGAGCATCACAACGGCGAGAAGGATGATGCCGGGTAGAAGCTCCATGCCTACAGTTTACCTAGTCGACCAATGCGACGCTCGACTTGCCGGTGCACTAGAAAAATACCAGCACCAAGCAAGACGGCACCGAATGCGCCAATAAACCAGAGCGTTGGGCTTGAGCTAATGGGCGTGGAAATCAGCCCGCGCCATCGGGACCATCCATGCCATCACTCAACACCGGGCGGATGTTCTGGTTGTGATGGAAGACGTTGTCGGGGTCGTACGTGGTCTTCACGTCCACCAGCCGGTCGTAGACGGAGTCGCCGTACGCCTCGCGGACCCGGTCGGGGTCTTCGTCGCCGCCGAGGAAGTTGACGTAGACGCCTTCGCGGAAGCGGCCGAGGGCGGCGAAGAACTCCCTCGTCCAAGCGGTGTCCCGGTCGCCGAAGTCCTCGCCGGGCCGCCACACAGCGTCGAGCGTGATCGCGTGCGACGCCTGCCGGTTCCCGAACGCCGTCCCGCCCTCGGCCGCTCGGCTCACCGCCCCCTTCAGATGGAACATCGCCACGTACGACCGCGGCGACGAGCAGGAGAACGCGTGCTGTGCGATCACGTCGATGAGGTCGTCCCGGAGCTCGGGGAGGTGGGTGGACTTCCAGTAGTAGTTCCAACCGTGGACGACGGTCGAGTCGAGCGCGCTCTGGAATCCCACGTACGGC
>Ga0105340_1000785_pt1 | contig 14804 bp, 28 predicted proteins | sample EasRivMeERMLT700_FD_89676 | JGI IMG/M metagenome (GOLD analysis project Ga0105340, IMG submission 89676) | Soil microbial communities from meander-bound floodplain in the East River, Colorado, USA - East River MetaG ERMLT700 | ecosystem: Environmental > Terrestrial > Soil > Floodplain | place...
CAGTGATCCGCCGGATGACATCGACAGCACGCCCGGCCGTTTCCTGGATGCGCCGCCAATCCGCGCCAGTGTCGATACGTCACAGCTCCGCACGCGCGTTTACGGGAAGGGCTACGGCGAGCACGTGCCCAGCGATGTCCTCGCCAGTGACACGATCATCCCGCTCACCGACGGCGTGCAGTTCAATCCGGCCGGGGGGCAAGCCATTACCGGCACGACACCGGACGGCGCGCAGTGGCAAGTGATCGACTATACCGGCGTCAGTCTCAGTGGCGGCGGTACGTTGGTCGGGCCGGGCGCACAGCCGGCGAATGCCCCGACGCTGGCGCTCGCCGTCGGATCGGGTGTGACGAGTGGCGTGCATGATGTGGCGGTCGTCCATGTGACCGCGGCCGGCAAGTCTCTCGCTGGACCGTCAGCGGCGGTCGATGTCGGCCAGCTCGCCGCGCCCTCGAGCGCGCCGACGGCTGGGACCGCGACGACTGGCACCGGCCCCGATCAGGGCAGCCACGACTATCAGGTCACAAATACCGGACTCGGTGGCGAGACGACGGTATCGCCGACCAGTAATGCGATTACAACGAACGCGGCCGTGGGTCAACTCCCGACCCCATCGGCGACCCACTTAGATAACGCCCAAGCCGGCGCAGGCGTGGATGATGGGTACCACGATTACAAGACCACATTTATTAACGCGACGGGAGAAACCGACCCAGGCACACAAAGTTCCTCCTCGCTGGCTGGGTCAGGCAATAACCAGATGTCGGTGTTCATTATCCCGACCGGCCCGACCGGCACGACCGGCCGACGATTGTATCGGCGATTTCAGACGACTGGGACATGGAAACGCGTCACGACGATCAACGACAACACGACGACGTCCTACGTCGATACCGCGTCGAACGCGTCTCTCGGCGTCGACGCGCCGACCGTGAATACGACCGGCACTGCCGTGCAGGTCATCCCACTGACGGCGATTCCGCTCGGCCCCGGCGGCACGACTGGCCGCAAGCTCTATCGGCGGTTTAATGGGTCCGGCACATTCAAGTTGGTCACCACGATCGCGAACAATACGGCGACGACATTCACTGACACGATCGCGAACAGTGCACTCGGTGCGGCGGCGCCCTCGTCGAATACCGCGACGGGGAATCAGATCGCGCTCAGCGGTATTCCGACGGGCGTCGCCGCCGTGACGTCGCGCGAAATTTATATGTCGCCTGCCGGCGGAGGGACGCTGCGTCTCGCGCTGACCGTGGCCGATAACACGACGACGACCGGCACGATCACGATCTCGGATGCCACGCTGGCCGGGAATGCGGCGGCCCCGACGTCAGATACGTCCGGACTTTCACAATCAAGCGGCCAAGTAAATGCGGGCTCGACGACCATCCCCGTGGCATTTGCGGGGGCGTTTCTCTCGAGTGGTGGGTGGGTTGCGCTTGGCGGCGGACAGGTGGTGCGCTACACGGGCTTGTCTGGGAATACGCTGACCGGCATCCCGGCGACCGGTGCCGGATCGCTCCTCACGACGGTGCTCTACGGGAGCCAGGCGATTCCTGCTCCCGCGCTGACCGGCGTGACGGGCCTCGCGGTGGCGATGCTGCGCGGCTCCGCGGTGCATATCTGGGTGCAGCGCGACGACGCGACGGCCCAAGCCGCGCACGCCGCCCGCGTGGGGAGCGGTGACGGCGTGGTGGAACATACCTTGTCCGACGAGCGGCGCACCGAAGCCTCCCTGATCGCGCTCTGCGATGCGGACCTCGCGCTGTTCGCCTATCCACTTGTGACGGTGTCGTATGCGACGCGCGACATTAAGACCAAGAGCGGGAAGACCGTCCAAGTCTCGCTGGCGTCGCCGCCCATTAATGAGGCGCTCACCATCCAAGAAGTCACGATTGACCAGATCGGAATCGCCCCTGAACTGGCGCCGCGATTTACCGTGACGGCGTCGAGCGTGCGATTTTCACTGGAAGACACGTTACGACGATTGGTGTCCTGATGGCTACCGAGAAGAAATCTGTGTCGGCCGGGATGGCTATTGATAGCGCTGGGGGCGTGGCCTATGACCCCAGCGCTAACGTCCTCTCGCTCGTGCAAGCGGCCGTCATGCGAATTGACGACATGGCGAAACTGCGCGCCGAACTTGCGGATGAGCAAATCGCCGGAGCCCGTCGCGAGATGGCGTCACAAGAGAAGATCGCGATCCTGCGCGCCGACCACGCCTCAGAAATTCGCCACTTGGAAGCCGAGCATAACGCCTCTCTGCGGCGCGCGGAGTCGGCCCGTCTGGATTCGATCCGGGCGGTGGATCGTGAGGACGTGAGCAAGACCGCGGCGCAGGTATTGAACTCCGTCAACACACTGGCCACGGTGCAAGCGGCCACAGCGGAAACCCTGCGGAACCAAGTCGCCACGACGGCCAATCAAGCCACGGCCCAGCGCACCACTGACGCCGCTGACTTCAATAAACGACTCGGCGCGGTGGAACTCGCCTTGAGCGAAGGTAAGGGTAAACAGACCGTCGCCGATCCGCAGATGGAGCGAATGGCCCTCATGGTCGAGAAGTTGGTCACGAACCAAGCGACGGGCGTCGGCAAGGGCGAAGGGCTGAGCCTGAGTGCGTCGATCCTGATGGGCGCGATCACGGTGATCGGCGGCCTGCTTGGGATCGCGGGTGTGCTGTACGCCGTCCTTTCGACTGGGACGCCATGACGACGCGCTCTGACTTTATCGATCAGCAGCTCGACGAGATCCTTCGTCGCGAAGCATGGCCGACGTACTCGAACCGATCGGCTGATCGGGGCGGGCCAACCAAGGGCGGTATTACTCTGGCCACCCTGATCGCGTGGCGTGGGCGTTCACAGAGTATTGATGATCTCAAAGCCTTAACCGAAAGCGATGCACGCAGGATCTACCGCAAGCGGTATCTCGATCCGTGGGAATTCGTGGCCGACGATAACCTCTTCGCGGTGCTCGTGGATTACGCGGTGACGAGTTGGCACGACGACCCGGCGAGCGCAGTGCAGCAAGCATTAGGGCTGACCGTCGATGGCGTTGTTGGCCCCAAGACTCGAGCGGCGATGCGTCAGGCTGATCCTGTGTCCTTACGGCTGAAAGTCATTGGGTACCGCGTCCGACATATGACCAACCTCGCGCTGAATGATCCGAAGCTGAAGGCGCTCATTGATGGCCACGACGATCTACAACTGTTGAATCTCAGAGGCTGGCTGAATAGAGCCACCTCATTTCTGTAGAGGAACACATGATTCCAGATCGACGCGACGTGCCGCAGAAACTTTTTGCGACCGGCCTCTACAACCTCAAGACCGAAGACGGGCAGGGGGCATTCACGGATGCCGTCGTCGCCACGTTGCACGGCCTTGACGAGCGCTGGGGCCATCTCAGGAAGCGCGGCAACGCTTCACACCTTCACCACCACGGAGAGGACTCCGCGCTCTATCTCTCGGACGTGGCCGGACAGTCTCAAGCGGTCGATTTCATCGGCGGCGCGGGCGGGCCGAATCCGCTACCCGGATGGATGGTCGATGATCCCCGCTACAGCGCAAGCGATTGGATCGACCCGTTCGATCACGGCCTCGATCATCCCACGCCGCCAACGGTATATCTCCCGAGTTACGGCGAGCTCGGCGACGATGCGTTCTTCCGCTCGCAGATCGGCATCCCACTGCAGGCGGATATGTCGATCGCCGGGCAGACATTGAACGACGGATCAAGTGTGTGGTTCTCGCGCACGACCTACGAGATTCTGACGGAGGCGCTGAAGGCGGGTCACATGATCGACGCCGCGCCGATCGTAAAGAAGTATCGGAACCAATGGCGGACCATCTTGGGTTTGCCTCCACTGCCATGACGCGCCCAGAGTTCGACCGCTGGTTTGATACGAAGACAGCACCGCCACACGTTCGATTCTGGTGCTGGCTGAGAGGACACGACGTCGACAATCGCGATCCCGTGACGCAATTCTGCTACCGGTGTAGAGGCTTTAGACAAAGGACAACGGCATGATGACGCGAGACTCGAACGCATGGTGGTGGGTGATGGGCGGTGCCATCGCCGCGGGCCTGCTGTCCCATCTTCAAACCCTTGACGTACTTCTCCCAGATGCGTGGGAACCGGCGATCCATGCGGTGCTCGAGCTTCTAGCCATGCTCATCGCCACCGCCGCTGGTGTCGCTCGTATGAGCCCGTTAGCGATTTCACCAGAGGGGCGGACGGCCGCGATTCGGAAGAAGGGCAAGCAGATCGACAAGGCGTCTGCGGCGGCGGCCGTCGCGTCGGTCAAAGCCGATAAAGCCGTGGCGGCCACCAGTGACGCGGCTGATGCCGCGAACGTCGCGAAGGATGTCAGCGCGAAGGCGGGCGATCTGTAATGTTCATCCTGGATGACGCGCGGCAAGACCTGATCAGCACGGAGCCTCCGAAGCCAGAGGATTCGACGCTGATCGGCGATTCCCTAGAGCGCGTGAAGAAACAACTCGGCCAAGTGCCGCTCGATAAGAAAGGGGCAGTCGTGGCCGCGGTGAAGTTTAAGGGATTTGTCCCGACAGTGAGCCTCGGCACGGCCATCAGGGTTCGACGCGGGTGGGAGATCGTCGGCGAAGGGTTCATCTCGAAGGTGGATCAAGGCGGGTCGCTCGTGTCTGTGTGGACGTGGTGATTGGAGGCGAAGACACTTAGCGAGAAGACGTAACAACCGAGTCGGCCGACCACCCCTGTGACGAGAGATGGCCGGCCTGAGCGAACACGAGCGGATCAGGCCCGTGCCCACCTAGAGCCGAGTATCGGCTGGTTTTGGGCAATCAGAAGGGGATAGGGCCAACGATGAGTGCAATCAAGTTTATGCGGGCACCTGTGCCACTAAGCCCCCCCGGCGAGAGCGACACTATGAGCCCAGAACGACGATCGGTCACGCACCTGAGCGTGCCTATTCTGATTGTGATCGCCGCGGTTGTTTCAGCCGTGTCGGCCTCGATTACCGCGAGTGGTGTGTATTGGATGCTGCGTCTAAGTAATCAGGAGGCGCAATACGCGATGCAAGCAGACATCCGCAGCATCCGCGAAGGGCTCTCGTCACAGGCGCGAGTCGATGAAGCGGATAAGCGCGCCGCCGCCGCTGAACTCAAGAGTCAGATGCAGAGTTACGAGAGCACGAAACAGTCCGTCGATGCGATGCGGGGGATCGTGCAACTCCTCCAATTACAAATGGCCGAACTTCTCAAACAAAGGAAACCATAATGGGCGACCCTATCTTCAACTGCGCCGCGCTGATCTGCTGCCCCCCTGAATCCAGAGCCGCCATCGAGGCCACCGCGAAAATGCTCGTCGCGGCTGGCTGCGATCAGAAAGCCGCCGAAGAGGCCGCGCCGTACGTCCAGAAGTGTTTCGATCTCGCGAAGAAGGGCACGTTGCAGCCGTTCAAGGACTGGGTGGCCGAAGAAGCCCGCGGCGCAGACTACAAGCCGTGACCGACGAGCCCCGCTGTCCGAGGTGCGACGCTGCCGTGAACCTCGAGCAGCTCCCGGACGGACGATGGGTGAGTGATTGTTGCGGGACGCCCTTCTCCTGGCCTCCGGCAACGATTCGTGGTGGGTCTGCGGGTGCCTCGGCTGTGCCTAAACGAACTCAGCCACGCACGTCGGGAGCGCAGGCCCACCGCGACGCTCGGATTAACGGGACACGTCTGGACTTTGGGTAGGCCGGCGTTTCACGCTCTTGGCGAGAATCTTCGGAATAGCAATAAAGGCATGTGCGAAGGTGCCGACGACGGCGACCAGAATCAGTACCGACACAATGGCGACGGCGGACAGGATCGGTATCAACATGGGTTCCTCGTTCGTGGTTGTGTTCGTGGTAGTCAGTAGAATCAGGCGCATATTTCATCCTCATTCCGCTCCCAAAGCGGACGCTCTACCAGGCTGAGCCACGCCCCGATTCCTCTATGGTATCTCATGATTTCCGCCCGTTCTTCTGGCCTGTTTTCTTCCCAGTGCACGGGAGCGAACTGGAACGAATTGGACGTTTCCAACGTTTCGTCGTGGCAGAGAATCGTGGTATCGAGGTGATCGCATTCGTGGCACGCTCGGACGCGGCCCCTTTGATGTAGCGGGCGGCTTGCTCCAGTGTCGCGTGCATCCCGAGGGTCGCGATGTCCCGAATGTCCGCGCCACCGCGGGCGACTTCCGTCAAGAACGAGTGCCGCAGATCATACGGGCGCGCATCGTCCGGCAATGTCACGCCGGCCCGCTTGGCGCCGCTCCAGAAGGTCTCTACGAGCTGGCGATTCTGGAACGTGCCGAAGGCGTCCAGGCGCGCGAATTCCTTCAGGGCGGCCACGGCCACGTCAGACAGGGGCATTGCGCGTCCGCTCGCGCCCGCGCCCTTGCGGCGGGGATGCACCACCAGCTCGCGGGCGTTCAGCCGCAGATCGATCGGGCGCAAGGCGGCAATCTGTTTCTGGGGCAAACCGATGTAGGCGATCAGCATCAGGCGTGCTCTCGAGCGGGACGGCGGCAACGCGGCGAAGAGTTTTTCGATCGTTGCCCACGGCAGATCGCGGATGTCGTCGGCATCCTTTAGTGGATTACGCAGGCTGCGACCGGGGTTGTAGCCGCTCTTCCCGTTGAGGACTTCGTAGAAGTTGATCAGCGCGCGACGGATATGCCGCTTGGTTGAGTTGGCCTGATCGATCGCGGCGAAGGCGGTTTGCACGTCCAGGTCGGTGATGGTGTTTCTCGGTCGATCGATAAAGCGTGCTTCCCAATGGGCCATGTAGCCTTGCGAGTTCACGCGATGGCCCTGACTGCTGATGGTGGCGAGGTAGGTCTGTACGTCCTGTGCAAAGGTGTCCGATTTTGCTACGTCGCGCTCATTCTTCAGGTGCTCGCGGGCGTCGATCCGCTTGCGTTCGATAACCAGCCGCGATTTGTCCCAGCCTTTGTAACTCTGCCCCTGCTCATTTCGGCGGAATTCTCTGGGTGTTCCGCGCACGGAGACGACGATCGCGATGCCGCTCGTGTCGCGATAGATACCTTTAGCGATCAGAGTGCGTCGGCTCATCTAGTGTGCAGAATGTGCGCGCACACTGCACGGACAGGGCGCGTCACGGCGGACGATTTTTGCGCTTGCTTCACATTTGTTCACTACGCTACATTCGCGCCTTCCCCGTTGCCCCCTGCGGAGTTCTCAATGCGCGACCGGCGTCGGCGTTTGTTGTTGTCGGCGTTCGATGTTTTATCGCCGTCGAATCAGGGCATGGTTAGCCGTTACGTTTGCGAGGTGGCGCGGGTGCAGGCGCTCCGCTCATTGCTTTTACAACGTCCACCGCCAGCGCGCGTTTCGACGGCTCGATCCGGCGGTACGCGTCGATCAGTTCGCGTTCCTTCGGATCGGGCCTGAGGTCGAAGAGTTCCGCGAGCGTGTGCCCGTAGACCTTCGCCATCGCCTCCAGTTCGTCCACGTCGGCGTCCTGTGCGCCTGCTTTGAAGCGACTGACCCACACTTGGTGGTGTCCGACGGCCCGTCCGAGGGCTGTTTGTGTGATCTTCGGATTCGCGTCCATCCACTGCGTCAATCGGTGACGCGCCAACTCCATTAATCGGCCCATTTCTGTGTGGCAAAAATACCCCATTGACAAGGCTCATGCGGTTTTCGTATAAACATAAACAGCATGAAGGTTCGCTATCCAACACTGGCCGAGTACCTAGAGCACGTAGAGACCCAAGAGCGGCTGGCGAAGCGGCTGGGCATCTCACAGGTCACGGTCTCGCGGGCTAAGTACGGACTCGGTTCGTATAAGACGCTCAAGAAAATCTCCAAGGCGACGGGCGTTCCCCTTGATTCATTCGACCGAAAGGATGCGGCGTAATGGGTGCTCATCCTGAAGCAACCGAGTTGGTGCAAAACGGTGTCCGGTATCTCTCGATACGTGGCGCATGCGCCGAGGCCAAGGTCTGCCGCAGCACCATTTACAACTGGATGGATGGCGGCAAAGTGAAGTTCGCCATCTCTCCGAGTGGCAAGCGTTGGATCGTGGCGGACTCTCTCATGTTTAAGCAGGAACCGATGGAGGCCGCATGACCCTCCAAGACTGGCGCACCTATCCACCGATCCTCCGCGCCGCACAGATCGCGGCGATCTACGGCTACACGGTGCTGACCGTGCGGAAGATGTGGCAGCAGCGCAATCCCAAGATTCCGACCCCATGTCAGTCGCGGCCCTACGGCGTGCGTCGGGAAGATGCGCGCCGGCATTTCGAGAGGCTCAGCGCATGACCCGCCATCCACTAGATCGGCCCCTCGCGTCGGAGCTCGCTCAGCGCGTCCTCCAATTGCGCCGTGAGCGCGGCGAGTTGAATGCGTGTGGTCTCGACTGCAGTAACCAGCGCTTGTATCCGCTCCCGAGTCAACTCGTCATGCGCCACGCGTTTATCGCGGATCGGGAAGGTACGCCGGACAGCTTCCAAGGGGAGATCACGCCAACTTGGCACCGGCACGTCGGGGGCAAACGGTAACTTCATGCCTCCTATGGTCGCTCAACCTAATCTGCCGACGCCTCTCCTGTTACCAGAGAGGCACGTAAAGACCGCGAAAGCGGACCTACGGAAAGCGGGGAGCGAGGTCTTTTACGCCCGGATCGGTGGCTGCATTGATGAAGTCCGCAACGTGTTCGGGTTGACCTTGAAAGAGTTCGCGGTGGCGCTCGGGAAGAACGAGAGCCAGATTCGACGGTGGATCGACGGGTCGGAGCGTCCGCAGATTGAGGCGGTGTTTGCGGTCGAGCGGTTCCAAGGCGCGATGGTGATCGCGCTCGCACGGTTAGCGACGGGCGTTGAAGTCAATACCGTGATTCACGTGCGTCGTTCTGGATGAAACAAAAGGCCGCGCTGCGGTAAACAGCACGGCCCAGGTCGATCAACGAAAGGGCAAGTTTCGTTATGAACAGTATCTCACACATGGAATTATCCGCGCCGCCGGGCGTCATCGAAACGCCTCAGCAATCCCGCGATCGCTGGTTGACGATCGCCGCGTGCGCGCTCTACGAAGCTCGACGCGCGGCCTTCCCAGAGGCGTATCCCTTGCCGTGGGATCAGGCCCCGCGCGCGGTCAGTCAGGACTTCCGCTACTTGGCGATGTCCGCGTATCGGCGTTCGCTACCATTCGTGAGCCAAGTCCTGGTCGAGATGGTCGCGATGCATTACGCGACCTTGGAAGGCTGGATCTATCCCGACTGCGACAACAAGATCGCACCCGATGTCGACCAGCGCGATCGTGCGGCCTTCGCCGCGCAGCGTCGGCAAAACTTCCGCCACAAGGCGCGCCAGATCATCTCAGCCATCTGGCAATACCTCGAGCACGACACGGACACCGAAGCGCAACGCAAGCAGACGGTCGATCGGGCCAGCGGGCAAGTCACAGCAGATGCGATGGTCGTCTCGAACTGGCGATCGACACAAGGTCTCCCGAGCGAGGTAAACCGTGGGTAACACGCCAATCCTTGACATGGCGCTCGATCCGAAGACACCGGCCACGCTCCCAGCGACGACCGGCCTGAACGTAGACGAGTCGGCGTCAATGATCGTCCTGATGCAGAAGGTGATGCTTGACCCGTCTGTCGACATTGCCAAGCTTGAACGGTTTGAGCAGATGTATGAACGGGCGCAGGCGCGACAGGCCGAGCAGTCGTTCAACGTGGCGATGGCTGCGGCTCAGTCTGAGATGCGCGCCGTCGCGCCAGATAAGCACAACAAGCAAACCAATAGCGACTACGCCTCGTATGCGGCGCTGGACGCGATGGCTCGGCCGGTCTACACGAAACACGGCTTGGCGCTCTCCTTCAACTCCGAAGAATCGAAACTCGCCGATCACGTCCTCGTCCTTTGCTACGTCTCGCACCGGGACGGCTTCTCGCGCACCTATCGCGCCGACATGCCCGCCGATGGCAAGGGGGCTAAGGGCGGCGACGTGATGACCAAGACGCACGCCACCGGATCGGCCTTCAGTGACGCGCAACTTTATTTGCTCCGGCTCATCTTCAACCTGGCGGTTGGGGAGGGCGATGACGGCAATCAGGCTGGCAAGCAGCACGATCGAGAGATCGTCGCGCCCGCCGGATTTGAAGACTGGTTTTTGGACATGGAGTCGTCCCTCGCGACCGCAGGTTGGGCGCAGTGGTCGAAGGCATGGAACGCCTCGAAGCCTGAATTCCGCGGCCATCTCGCCAAGACCAACACGCCGAAGATCGACGAGTGGAAACGTAAAGCCCGGCAGAACGACATGCCCCAGAAGGCGGCGAAGTGATGCGCGCATTTTCCGTCGTGGATTGCGAACAGCGGTCTGAATCTTGGTTCGCCGCGCGCATCGGCAAAGTTACCGGCACGATGGCCGATGCCGTCTTGGCCCAAGGGCGGACCAAAGGCAGCGAATCGGTGCAGCGGAAAAAACTCCGCTACCGGCTCGCGCTCGAGCGGATCACCGGCAAATCGTTCGAGAAGGATTTCCAGACGGACGCCATGTCGAACGGGATCGCGCGTGAACCGATCGCGCTGGCGTTCTACGAAGCCCAGAAAGGCGTCCTGTTCGAGCGCGCGGGCTTCTGCGCGCACACCACGTTACCAGTCGGCTGCAGCGTGGATGCCTACTACGGCGACTTCGAGGGGCTTGTGTCGATCAAGTGCCCCGAGTGGCACACCCACGCCGACACACTGCGCGGCAAAACGATCGAGACGGGCTATCTCCGGCAGATCGTGCACGAGCAGTTGGTGACCGGCGCGGGCTGGACGGACTTCGTGAGCTTTCACCCCGATTTCCCGGAGCCGTTGCAGTTGGCGGTGATTCGTGTCGATCGCAATCCACAGGCGATCAGCCAATACCAGGATGAGTTATTGAAGTTCCTCGCGGAAGTGGCGATGGAAGAAGCGGCCTTCAAGACCGCGATCGCCTGGAACGTGACCAAGGCGGAGGCGGTCGCATTATGAGCCAATTCCGCTGTCACGCCTGCGACATCCAACTCACCTCGTTGACCAGCCAGAAGAACGGCAATCTGGATACCTGTGCGAAGTGCGCGATCGAGCAGGCGCCGTTCCTCTTCTACACGTTGAAGCGCCGCGATCAGGTGATCATCGAAGAGATCATCTGCCAGAAGCACTACGCGCAAGCCTCGCAACCAGGACGGGACATGGCCCCGTTATCCGTCGGTGAACTTAGTGCCGGGATGAAACAGACGGTGACGCCTTATACGGCTGGAAATCGACCGTGCGCCACCTGTGAGGAAGAAGCGGAGCGACAGAAAGGGACGGCCGCGTGATGGCCCACCCCACCAACTTCAAGTACCAGCTTGAGACCCGCGCTGAGTACCGGGACCGTCGCGGCAAAGAGCAGCAGGCCGAGATTGACGCCTGCTACCGAGCCGTGGATCTGCGGGACAAGTCCGTGTGCCGCGTGACAGGTGTGTATCTGACGGCCGGCCACAGCGATCCGAAGCAGCGCCGTGAGCATCATCACCTGATTCGGCGCTCGCGAGGGGGCAAGCACGAATGCGGAACGTCCTGACGTGCTCGGCCTACATCCATCAGCTCGATCACGCCGGCAAGGTGCGCTTAAGCGGAGACGCAAACTTGAAGGACGCGGACGGCCAGTTCTGCGGCGTGAAGTACGAAGTCATCACGGAGAGTGGCTGGCAGACGGTGAGGATGCTGTGACCAAAGACCAACTAAAACAGATTGCCCTCTCGCTCGACTCGATGGAGGCGGAATTAGTCGGGATGCAAGCACGTATCTACAGCATCCGCCGCCAGATTTCATCTGCAGTCGGTGAGCCAGTGGGCTACCAGTACGACGTGAAATACACGCCGAAGGAGCCGGCCAAGGCGTGACGATCCGCGAGCGCATCTCTGACATCAAAAGGAGCTGGCGAATGGCGCGCTCTCGCCTGACCTCGCCCGCGAAAGTCTCGTGCGATTGACGGCGCTCCTCGGGAACGTGCATGACGCCCAGCGGAAAGCGGACCACGAATACAAGCTGGTGCTCCTCGGGTGCATGGCCGGCGGGGAGCCAGCGAACCGCGCGCGCATCCGAGCGGAAGTCAGCGAGCAATACCAGGCAGCGCAAGAAATGAAAGGGAACTATATACTTGACTCCCTTGACCATTTGGATGCATAATCTCCTTATTGGAGGTTGAGTATGGAAACAAAAGACACTCTCATTGACGAACGCTTTAACCATCGCCACGCTGCTGGCGTGACACGGTTTCGGGTTGACCGAAGGCATCGGGACGCGGGCTATTACGAATGTGTTGCCGTGCGTCGGATCGAGGGCACGCACCATTTCCTCGGCTGTGTGAATGTCTTTAGCCGGGCTGAAATCGAAGCCGCCATCGCGGCCGAGCGCGCCATCCCCGGCGTTGTGGAACGGATGATCAACAACGGCAGCATCGGAACCGGCACTTTCGAGAGCAATAAGTAAATGGCGAAGAAACTTCGGTATCGACTTCACTGGGCTTCGGGCAACGGTCCGAAGCCCTCTTTGAAGTGGGCCATTTACGACTGGCAGAAGCCGTTCTGCGTGGTGGCTTATTTGGAGTCTCGCGTCACCGGCCGCAAGGTGTGCGCGCTTCTCAATTCCGAGGACAAATAGATGGCAAAGACCACCATCAGCACGTTCCAACTGTTCAAGCTGTTCCCCGATCAGGACACGGCGCGGCTCTACCTGGAGTCGCGCCTGTGGCCCAACGGCGTCACCTGCCCGGTCTGCCGGAAGGGTGAACGAATCACGACGCGGAAGGGCGGCTACTACCGCTGCAACGCCTGCTCCGAGGACTTCACCGTCCGAACCGGCACGATCTTCGAGCGGTCGCACGTTCCCCTGCATAAGTGGCTCTACGCCATGTATCTGCTCGTCACGGCTCGCAAGGGCATCAGCAGCCTGCAACTCTCCAAAGAGATTGGCGTCACCCAGAAGACCGCGTGGTTCCTGCTCCACCGACTGCGCGAGGCGTGCGGCAAAGACCTTCGCAAGCTGCGCGGCATCGTGGAGATTGACGAAGCCTACGTAGGCGGGCTGGAGGGCAACAAACACGAGAATAAGAAGCTTCACGCCGGGCGTGGCACTGTTGGTAAGACCGCCGTTCTCGGGATGAAGGAACGCGGCGGGCGCACCAAAGGGATCGTACTGGCCGATGTGAACCTTGAGACGGTTGGCGCGGCGATCTACGAGAACATCGAATACGGATCGCACCTGCACACCGACGAAGCGCCCGGCTACGCGGAGATGGATGGCCTGTTCTACCGCCACGACGCTATCAATCACGGACGCGGTGAATACCGGCGCGGCAATGTCACCACGAACAGCATCGAAAGCGTGTTCGCGGTTCTGAAGCGCGGCATCATTGGCGTCTACCACTCGACCAGCAAGAAGCATCTGGGCCGCTACGTTGACGAGTTCACGTTCCGCCTGAACGATGGCAACGTGAAGTATCCGACGCTGGAACGGTTGGATTCGTTCGTCGTCGCCACCGCAGGCAAGCGCCTGACGTACAAGGGGCTGATTCAATGACGGCCCCTGCTCTTCGACCAGCCGTAGTCGATAGATGGCTCCGCGCCGAACAGATTGCTGCCGAACGAATGCGGGCGCTTGGATTTACAGGGACGCCGAGACTGTTTCTGTATTCCATGACGGTTCGCATCCATTCCGAGATTTGCGCTTCGGAAGCCGCCAAAGAGGAGGGTGAGTAGATGCGTGGCGACGTTGATGAGGCCAAGAGAATACCGGACGCGATCTTCGTCCGCGAGATGCTGAAAATAGCCTTCGCTGCCGGGTGGGACGCGGCGAAGCGGGATGAGAGTGCGGCCGACGAAGAAGACATCGCCGACGCGCCTGACGTTGCCTTCTGCGAATGGATGAAGGCAATTCAATGAAACCCAAAGCACCCAAGCAACTAGATGCCATAACAGACATCGTTCTTGCCTACCGGCCAACGGCCAAGAGCAAGCCGGCTGTTCAGCGCAAGCGCCGAGCAACGATCCTAAAGAACGCGAAACCAAAGAAGAAAGGAGGCGGCTAAACGCCGCCTTCTTATGGACGGGAGTCATGTATATAGTTCCCAAATGAAAGACCTCGCCAACTTAGTACAGGAAATGGTGCGGAGTTGCAAGGCATACATGCGCTCGCTTGAAGAGGAACAGAGGCTGACCCGATGAAGAAGACAATCGAACCGTTCTGGCGTCGGTTCTCCAAGATGTTAACGAAGGCTCGTATTCGAGCAGAGGCAAGGCGGTGCTCGCGAACGATCTCATGGAAGCCGTTGGACGCGCTGACGAATCAAGCCTCGCCAATCTGGCGGCAATTTGTCGCTACGTTTACAACGACATCCCGTCGAACGCGCACGGCTCTTATGAACGCGTGGATATGCACCAAGCGGCGCGACGGGACCAGACGGAGACTCTTACGGACCAAGTTGCGGGGCGTGTCGCATGTTGCGAATCAGATCCCTTTCGAGCGATCTGATGGGCGATGAGTCCGGGAAGACTACGACATCGCCCCACGTTCGCAGTAGAGAGATGTTGAGTGAGTTTGATTTTAACGCTGCGCTCGCGGTGGGCGTGAACGATACCGGATCGAGCACGACCGAGAGAAGTTTGATGGAGGCTGAGTGGTGGTTAACAAAGGTAACAACATACTTGACTAACCAAGGCAATTTCGCCCAAAGTTAGAGTCCGCAAGGCTCCCCCGACTAATCGGGGTTCAAGTCCCGAGTTGGCTACCAGGGAACTGTAATGAACCTTGTTAC
>Ga0105340_1000786_pt1 | contig 14803 bp, 5 predicted proteins | sample EasRivMeERMLT700_FD_89676 | JGI IMG/M metagenome (GOLD analysis project Ga0105340, IMG submission 89676) | Soil microbial communities from meander-bound floodplain in the East River, Colorado, USA - East River MetaG ERMLT700 | ecosystem: Environmental > Terrestrial > Soil > Floodplain | place...
CGGCGTGTGCGGCGCCGCCGCCGCCCGGCCGCGCGATCGCGCTACCGGCATCCGCAACCGTGTCAGCGAAGGACTCGCTCGGTTCGTGGGTGCTCAGAGATGGGCAGACAAAGTACCGCATCGTCCAGACCGCCTCCGCCTTGGAGCTCTCCCTACTGCGGCAGACGAAAGGGACGGCCGAGGAACTGGAAGCCAACCCGGAATACGTCAACGAGGGCGCGTACGACGTCCTGAGCCAGGCGACTTATCCGCTCGCCCTCCCATTCGAGCTGTTCGCCGAAGAGACGCGTGACTTCCTCAAGCGGATGAATCTCAGGCGCTCCGAGATCATGGAAGTGTTCCGCGGCCCGAATGGACCGAACAATCCGACCGATCTGGATATCGCCGCCGAGTACATTGGAATCGGACCCGCCGAGCAGCTGATCGTGCTGCAGGCTAACGCGGTCAACCAGGGCCGGTACTGGGGCGAAGCGTCGACGGCGGCCGCCGTCACGGCGGTGAACCGCGTCGACGTCTTTCTGAATCGAACAGGCCTCGAGTTCGCCGACCTTCAGCGTCTCCTCGATCTTTCATTCATCAATCCGACTCGCACGATTGTGATTGCATCGACGTCGAGCGACGGGTCGTGTGACACCGACAAGAAGGCGATCCAGGGGCTTGATGGCCCCGCGCTCGACCGCATCCACCGCTTCCTTCGGCTCTGGCGCAAGCTCGGTTGGAAGATGTGGGAGGTCGACCTCGTCATCTGGAACCGCGGGCTTGGAAACGGCGCGCTCGATGCCACGTTGGTCACGCGCCTGTACCCGCTGTTGCAGCTGAAGGCGAAGTTCCACGAGTTGACGATCGAGCGGCTGTGCGCGTGGTACGACGACATCAGCGTGTCGTCGAGGTTCACGGAAGCGCATCAGCGGCGCGAGCCGTCGCTGTACGAGCGGCTGTTTCTGAACAAGCGGCTGTCGAATCCGGTCGATCAGGCATTCAGCGTGGATCCACCGCCGTCGTCGGCGGCAACGATGGACGACCACGTGCCGCCAATTCTTGCCGCGCTCAAAGTCAAAGATGCGGACCTCGCAACACTCAGGACGCTCACACAACCTGGCAATGGCCCGGCCTACATCGACGGCGCGCTGACGCTTTCCAATCTCTCGTTCCTGTATCGCCACGCTCAGCTGTCGCGAGCCCTACGCATCCAAGCAGCCGACTGGAGCCGCCTTCTCTTCCTGACGCAGCTGGATGTGTTCGCGAGCCCCGCCGCAACGCTCGCCTTCGTGACGCTCGTCGAGCGCAGCCGCGCCGTCAAGTTGAGCGTCGATCAGCTGATTTACATGCTCGTGGGACTGCGCACTAGCAAGGCCGCCATGACCGATCGTGCGGCGTCGATGCTCCTGACGAGGCTGCGCAAGAGCCTGCTTGGCATCGCCGAAGCGTACGACGCAGCATCGGCGTCCACGAATGCCGACGATCTGGCCGCCGCGATTGCCGCGCAGCTGCAGACGCTCGGGTGGGACGCTGGGTCGGCCGCCGCCTTCATCGACACGTTGTTCAATCGGCTGCAGACGCGGCGGCCGGTGACGAGCCTGCCGGCGGGCTTCAGGTTCCCCAAGGCGATCGCCGACGCGATGGCGATTACGTACGACGAGGGGACGCACTCGATCGGCTTCACTGGATTCATGAGCGACGCGGATCAGACCACGCTTCTGAGCAATCCGGCGCTCGCTGGCGTTTCGGGAGCGCCCGATTATCAGGCCGCGGTGAACGACATTCACGAAGCGCCCCGACTGCTGATCAAATGGTGCCGGCCGCGTTTTCGCGGGCGTCTCGAAACGTTGCCGTCCGGTGTCAGCTTTCCGGATCAGCTGTCGGCTGACCTGGCCGCTCGCACCGACTACAACATCGAACGGCGGGAGCTGACCTTCGTCGGTGCGATGTCCGGTCTGGAGCGGGACGCGCTGAAAGCGCTGTCGACGGACACGCTGTTCCGGCAGGCCGTCGACGCGCTTTATAACAAGGTCCGCGCGGCGGCGCCTCCGGACGAAGAATGGCTGAAGCCAGGCGATCTTGTGTTTCCGCTGGCCCCCGATCTGGTGGCCGATCCCGACGCCGCTTCTGCCGCGAATACGCAGGCGCTGAAAAACCTGGCTGTCAATCTGAAGAAGGCGGAAGGGCGGCTGCTCGAGTATTTGCGGAGGGTATTGGCCGAGGAACAGGTGTACCAGCAGCTCGGGACCGGCCTCGGCGTCACGCCGTCAGTCGCCGAGACGCTCGTTCGCAACTATGGGCTGTTCGGTGCGGCGCCGCGAACGGCGCTCGCCAGCTTGACGGACAGCGCATTCGTCGCGTCCTCAGCCGCGATCACGTCATCGGATCCCAAGGAACAGTACGACGCGCTCATCTGGCTGCATCGTGTGGCCAGCATCCTTCGCGTCATGAAAGCCGCCTTTACCGATCTCGATTGGATCGTGCGGACACACGGCGTGACGGCGGTCGCCGATTTCGCGTCATGGCCCATCGAGTACAACGTCGCCAACGCCGTTCCCTCGTTGGAAGCGGCGATCGCGCTCGCGGAGTTCTTGAAGCGGCACCACGATCTGTCGACCGCCGACCTTTCGCTCCTGGCGGTGGTCGATCGATTGTCGGACGCGTCGTACACGAATGCTGCGTTTGCAGCGGACGTGGAGACGCTCACCGAATGGCCGGCCGCCGACGTGCGCGCGCTCACGAATGCAAACGCGATCGACGCGGCCTATCCCGCCGCGTATCAAAGGATCTCAGGCTGGCAGCGCCTCGCCAAAGCGATGGCGGCGATGTCCCGCTTGAACGGCGATGCCGGTCGTCTGAGGCAGTTGGCCGGCCCCGGTGTTACCGGCGCGATGACGGCATCGCTGAAGCAAATCCTGCGAGCGCGCAACGACGATGCGGGCTGGCTCACGCTCAGCCGCGAGGTTCAGGACGCGATGCGGCACCGCAAGCGCGACAGCCTGATTGCATATTTGCTGACGACGCCGATGCCCGCGAATGCGCCGACCGGAAAATGGGAGAACGCGAACGATCTCTTCGCCTGCTATCTGATCGACGTCGAGATGTGCGCCTGTCAGCCCTCCTCGCGGATCGTCCAGGCGGCCGCCGCCGTGCAGATGTTCGTCCAGCGATGCCTCATGGGCCTCGAGTCGAAGGCGCGCCTCAACGTCAACGACGACGGGTGGCGGCAGTGGACGTGGATGAAGTACTACCGGGTGTGGGAAGCGAATCGTCGCGTGTTCGCGCATCCCGAGAACTATGCGGAGCCGGGTCTTCAACGCAACAAGTCTGAAATCTTTCAGAAGCTCGAGGACGATCTGCTCCGTCAGGACGCGACGCCGGACAACGTCGAATCCGCGTTTCTGCATTACCTCGAGGGGCTGGACGACGTCGCCCAGCTCGAGATCGCCGGCAGCTTTCATCACGATCGAACGCGGACACTGCACGTCATCGGCCGCAGCGCCGGCACCGACCCTCGCGTCTACTATCATCGGCGGTTCGTCGATGGCAACCGCTGGACGGCGTGGCGGAAGGTCGATCGCGACATCAAAGCGGAATATGTCGTGCCGCTCGTGACGAACGAGAGGCTGTATCTCGTCTGGCCCGAGTTCAGGTCCGAACCCGCTCGCACGCAGCCGGCTGCGCCCGTTCCGCAATCTGGTGACGCGACGGCGCAGATGCAGCCGACACAGTCGGTCATCAAGATATTCCTCGCGCTGACGGAACAGCGGAACGGCCAGTGGACGGCCAAGCGGATCACGCCGAAGCCGCTCTTCACCCTCGATAGCCGGATGCTCACAGAGCAGGAGCTGAGCATCATGCCGTGCGATTTCACGTGGTTCCCCAAGGGACCGTTCCTCCTGGCGCTTCGGTATCGACATGGCGAACTGACGCCGCTGGAGTTCTTGGGGTGCCGCGGCTATCCCGAGCTGTACGCGGGTCCGCTGCTCGAACCGCACACGACCGGCTTCGACCGCGATGGCGATCTCCTCCGTGACATGAAGAACCTGGAGATCCAAACGGGCGATCCGCTGACGCCGAACGGCAATCGGCTGCTGCACCAGACGATCCTGAATCAGACGCCGGGCACATTCCGCGTGTCGTACCAGCACTCGATGTCGTACTTCGACAAGATGTCGGTGGCCACCGCCGATCGAACGCGGCTCGCCACGTTGACAGGTCTCGACTGGGAAGTCCCGGTGTGGGTCGGGACGTTCAACGACTGGTTCTACGCCGATCGGACCAGGACGTTCTTTGTGCGCCCCGAGCTGGCCGGCGCCAGGCAGGCGCCGCCAGGCGTCGAGATCTTCGACAACAACGCCGGCATCCCGACCAAGCGCTTGTTCTACGAGCAGTACGTCGAGTTCGTCAGCGGAATCCAGGATCTCCTCGCCGATGGCCGCCGCGGCGATGCGCTAGAGCGGCTCGCCACCTTCCGCGGCGACGACTATCAGATCGGGCTGATGTTCAGCACGTTCTACCATCCGCTGACTTGCGCCTTCATGAAACGGCTGTACCAGGGCGGCGTGGAGCAATTGCTGTCGCGCGAGACCCAGTTCCTCGACGGTGGCCTCGACTTCGCCGCGACGTATTTCCCGACGTCGATTGTCGACCCGCGGTACCCGACCGAGACGGTCGATTTCGAGCTCGACGGCAGTTACTCCTTGTACAACTGGGAGCTGTTCTTTCACGCGCCGCTGATGGTCGCGATGAGTCTCTCGCGAAATCAACGCTTCGAGGACGCGATGCGCTGGTACCATCGAATCTTCGACCCGACCGGCGGCCACGACAAACATCCTGTGACCGGCCTGCCGGTCGGCTCGCCTCAGAAGTACTGGATCACCAAGCCGTTCTTCGGGCGCCAGGAAGGAGGGCCGAACGGGTACCTCGCAAGCCGCATCGAGAACCTGATGAACCTGCTGGCCAGCGATCCGACGACTCCCGCGTCCAACGACGCGATCGCGGCGCTGCAGGATCAAGTGCGCGAATGGCGCGCCAATCCGTTCGATCCGCATCTGATTGCTCAGTTCCGCACGGTGGCCTATCAGAAGCTCACCCTCATGAAATATCTGGACAACCTCATTGCGTGGGGAGACCAGCGGTTTCGGCTCAACACGATGGAATCGGTCAACGAAGCGACGCAGCTTTACGTCGTCGCCGCGGAGCTGCTCGGCCGGCGGCCGCGAAAAGTGCCGCCCGAGACGAAACCGCCGGTCGAAACCTTCAGCGAGCTGGAGCAGAAGCTGGACGTGTTCTCCAACGCGATGGTCGAAGTGGAGAACCTGGTGCCGGTCATGCCGTCGTCCGCCGAGGTGTTCGAGAATCCGCCGCCGATGCCGCACCTGCTGTACTTCTGCATCCCCCAGAACGAGAAGCTGCTGCAGTACTGGAGCACCGTAGCGGATCGCCTTTACAAGATCCGGCATTGCCTCGACATCGACGGCGTCTTCTCGCCGCGCGCGCTCTTCGCGCCGCCAATCGATCCGGCGCTGTTGGTGCGGGCCATGGCCGCGGGCATCGATCTTACGAGCGCCCTCGGCGACCTCGACGCGCCGCTGCCGCATTACCGATTCAGTACGATGGCGCAGAAGGCGAACGAGTTCACGTCGGACGTGCGGGCGTTCGGGTCGGCGCTCCTCGCCACGCTGGAAAAAAAGGATGGCGAGGCGTTGGCGCTTCTGCGCCAGGACCATGAAGTCGCGCTGCTCACGGCCGTGCGTGAGGTGCGGAAGCGACAGATCGACGATGCGCAGCTCATCGTCGAAGGGCTTCAGAAAAGCCGCGAGCTTGCCGCGATCCGGAAGGACTTCTACGGCAGCAGGGATTTCATGAACCCGGGCGAGGCGGTGGCGATGCAGATGTCTGGCGCCGCCTTGGGTATTGAGGCTTCAGTCGCCGTGGGCTACATCCTGTCGGGCGGTCTCAAGCTGGTGCCTGACTTCGTCGTCGGCGCGGCGGGCATTGGCGGATCGCCGACAGCGCACGTTAAGACCGGCGGGCAAAGCTTCGGCACGAGCGCCGAGGACGCCGTCAAGACGCTCTCGGCGCTCGCGTCGACGCTGGAGAAAACCGCGGCGCTCACGTCGACGCTCGCCGGCTACCAGCGGCGGCAGGACGACTGGCGCCTCCAGGCGCGTCTCGCGACCAAGGAGATCGAACAACTCGACAAGCAGATCGCGTCGGCCTCCGTCCGGCTCGAGATTGCCGAGAAGGAGCTCGACAACCACGATCTCCAGGTCGAGCACTCGCAGACGATTGGCGAGTTCATGCGGAGCAAGTACACGAACATGGAACTGTATCAATGGTTGCTCGGCGAGACTTCAGAAAGCTACTTCCAGTGCTATCAGGTCGCGTTGGATCTCGCGAAGCGCGCGGAGCGGTGCTACCGTGCCGAGATCGGCGTTGCCGACAGTAGCTTCGTCCGCGCCGGGCAATGGGACAGCCTGCATAGCGGATTGCAGGCCGCCGAACGGCTTCAGGCCGACTTGAGGAATCTCGAGAACGCATTTCTCAACGACAACCGCCGCGAGTTCGAGCTGACGAAACACGTCTCGCTCGCGATGCTCAACCCGGAAGCGCTGCTCGCGCTGAAAGACAAAGGCCTGTGCGTCGTCGACCTGCCCGAGGAGCTGTACGATCTGGAGTACCCGGGCCACTACTTCCGGCGGATCAAATCGATCAGCGTCTCCATCCCGTGCGTCGCCGGACCGCATACGACCGTCAACTGCACGCTCCGGCTCTTGCGCAACCTGGTGCGCGTGACGAGCGACGTCAACCCGCAATACGTACACAACGACGACGGCGACGGCGTGTTCACCGATGACGATCGGTTCCGCGAAAGCCACATTCGCGTGAAGGCGATCGCGACGAGCTCGGGCCAGAACGACAGCGGTGTATTCGAGCTCAACTTCCAGGATCCTAGGTATCTGCCTCTGGAGCTCGCCGGCGCGATCTGCACGCTGCAGTTCGAACTGACCGAGACGCGCGAGCTGCGCCAGTTCTCGTACGACACGATTTCTGACGTCATCCTGCACGTTCGGTACACCGCTCGAGAGGATGCCGGCGCGTTCCGCGACGCCGCAGTGACGCACATCGTTGACGACGTGCTGCCGAACACAGGCACGCACCTGCCCCTCCGGAGGTTGTTCGATCTGAAGCACGATTTCAGCACCGAGTGGTACACCTTGTTCAATCCGCAGGGGCCGGACAAGGTGCTGAAACTCAAACTCGGGAAGCAGCACTTTCCGTTGTTCACACAGAACCGGGACATCCTGCTGCAGCGGCTCACGTTGGTGGCGCGCACGGACGACGACAAGCAGTTACTGGCACAGCTGGATCCGCCTATTGGAAGTCTCCCGAGCGATCGGATCACGCTTGCGGCGCTGAAGGCGAGCGACGATCCGTCGGCGTTTCACGTCGGCCGAAGCGCAGATCTCGGCGGAACGCCATTCGACGAGACGCAGCCTTGGGAGGTTCGGCTGACAAAGACACCGGGGAACTTCAACACGCTGGTGACATCGGAAGTGGCCGAGTGCTACATGCTCGTGGAGTACACGCTGGCGTAGCGCGCTCAGGGCCGACGCGCCGAGTCAGACCGCTTCGTCCCTTCTGATCAAGCCCACCATCAACAGGCAGTGGTTCAACAGACCGGCGCCTGCTGACCGCCGGCATGCGCGCCAGATGCGCGCGCGCCTCACGTCGCTCGGCGCGCGACTGGCCAGAGAGGTGGACGCCGGCTCATGCGAGTAAAGCGGTGCGCCAATCAGTTGCCGGCATAGTCGTCGGCGAGAAGCCGCGCTTCTCCAGTACGAGTGGCCCGGCAACGTGCGAGAGCTTCGCAATGGTCTTGGAACGGGCAGCGATCCTCTGTGAAGGCGGGCCGATCGACGTGAGCCATTTGCGCCTGCAATCAGGCGCGAAGTCACTCCGCGACGACACCACCGATCTGAGCGTCGTCGAACGCACAACGATTGCGAAGGTCTTGAACGATTGCCGCGGAAACAAAACGAAGGCCGCGCGGAGACTTGGGTTGTCACGCACGCAGCTTCATATGCGGATTCGAAAGTACCGACTCGAGGAAGCAGCCACGGCGTGAGACGGAGGAAGCCATGACCAACGAAGACACCACAGAAGATGTGCCGATCAGTAACTGGACCTTGGCGACGGGGACGAAGCCGGGAGCCCGTGACGTGTATTCCCCACGTACCAGGAGCACGCTCGGCATGTACAGCCCGGAGCCAAGTCGTCGCAGGAGCCGCGCGATGCGAGCCGGCCGACGTTAAGGAGTTCACGCTTCCGGAAGTGCTTTCGACATGGACTACCCCGGGCACTACATGCGGCGGATCAAGTCCGTTGCCGTTACCGTTCCGTGCGTGGGGGGTTCCTACACGAGTCTCAGCTGTACGCTACGGCTGCTCGAGCACAAATACCGTACGAACTCGTCGTCAAAGACAAGAACGACTACCCGGAACGCACGGACGATGTCGACCCGGACGATCGCTTCATGACGACCAACGTGCCGATCACGGCGATCGCGGTGAGTAACGGCCAAAACGACGCCGGCCTCTTCGAGCTCAACTTCCGGGATGAACGCTATCTACCGTTCGAGGGTGCCGGCGTAATCAGCAAATGGCGCCTCGAGCTGGCATCGAAGTTCCGTCAGTTCGACTACGACACCATGTCCGACGTGATCATGACCGTGCGATATACGTCCATGGACGGTGGCGACAAGTTGCGGGCGTCAGCGGAGCAGAGTGTGCTTGCGTACATCAAGAGCATCGAAGCCCTGAGCCAGGACGCAGGGCTGTTCGCCGCGTTCGACCTGCGCCACGATTTTCCGGGGGTACAAGGCGACGCAGGCGGCTGGTGCACCGGTGATCACTTTGGCCGACCTGTACGAGCGGTTGCCGACCTTCACGAAGGGACACAAACCGGCGAACATCCAGGCCACCGACGTCTACGTGTTCGTGGGCGGGAAAACACCACCCACCGGAATCACCGTGCAACAGGGGGGCAACCATACGGCGCTGAATCCCGCGGCGGATGTCGGCGCGATGAAGTCGTTCAGCGTCACGGCGCTCACTGGATGCGCGATGGATACCTGGCAAATCTCGCTCCTGGGAACGAACCCGACTCTCGAGAGCTCTGGCTCCTGGCGCGTTACGTATTGCAGTGATTGGATCCAGATGAAATCGGAGCCACTTGCGTTCTTGAATTCGGTTCGCGCGGCTGGAGGGCGCGCAGATCGGCGCTTTCGCGGGGAGGCGGCTTGGCGCTGCGGTGGGATCTCAAGAATGAGCACGATCGAGAAGTCGAAGACAACTGTGTGTCCCTCAAACAGCTAAGTTCGACGAATGCGGGAACCTCCCAGCGTTCTCCTTCCGATCCGATCTGCGAGGAACTGCGCGCGAATCGTCATCGTTGCTTGCACAGTTCGCCGCCTTCGGACCGGACGCCGATGCCGCGCCGCGATGCTACCCGACCTGAACTGTCCTGCCGCCAGCTCATTGCGCTGTGAAGCGACAGAGCCGAAATCAAGTACATACTTCACGCAATTGAGCAGGAACGCGAAATGGCGTCACGATTGACCTGCAAGTAGCAAACGCGCGTGACTCCGCACCGCTGTCGACGCGATATTTCAGTGCCCGAGTTGGTCACCGACAGTCCTTGGAGAGCACAACCGGCGCGCCCTACGGCGCAGAAAGGATCGCATGGGCGCAACCGAAAAATCGGATCCGCACACCTCGTCCGACATCGGGCGAATCGTAACGCGGCTGAAAAACATTTCCGCCAGCACTGTGTATCTGATCTTGCTGTGGGTAGCCGTGGCGCTTGCTGGCTCTTGGGGAGTGACATGGGGATGGGGCTACCTGTCGGCTGCGGATCGCCACCGCGAAGTATTGAGTTTCAGTCTCGGACTCCTGAACGTCGTCGTATTAGGTTCTATCGCCGCGTTACTGCTGGAGAACTTCAAGAGCGGCCAGACTCAGGCTCTACGGACAATCGAACGCCAACGCGAAATTTCTCACACTGCACGCGAGGCGTACGACTTGGTAAAAAAAGTGCGTCGGCTCGTTCAGGACAGGACTGAGCCAACGCCAGGCTGGCAGCAGAGTGAGAGCAAAAGAACACTCTTGGCCAAACTGGGGGCCAAGCTCATTGACGGTCAACTGAAGTTTGAGCACCTGAAGGAACAGACGGAGCATGCGACTGATCTCCCGCACTTCGCGGAGGCCAGCGCGCGATTCAAGAAACTTGAACACGAGGCCAACAAGGTGTCCGATGCGCTGCGCAAGGTAGGGACAGAAGTCACGAACAAGGATGTGGAGACTATTCGGCAGTTTGTGACTAAGGCGGACTTTAAGCCTGCGTTCAGTTGGCCCTATCACGAGGCGATCGCGATATTGAACGGCACGTGCCCGCGAAACGCATCGGACCACCAAAAGTGATCAAAGTGGTGCGCACAAGTCTCCGCTGCATTCTAGGACGCTGACGCGGGGAAGCGGTGCGAGTGTTGCGGGTGTTCGAATCGTTAGACCCGTACCGGCGAACAGACAGCGGTTTCAAAGACCGGTGCCTACCGGTAGCTTCTTCGCGCGCCAGATCCGCATTGCGCCTCAAGGCTCAAACCGTGACTGACCAGAGAAGTGAGCGCCAGCACATGCGGGCAAGCAACGCAGGCAAATCACTTGCCGGCATACCTATCGGCGAAAAGACCGCTGCGTTCGGATCAGGACGCCGGGTGCATCTGCGGACTCGGTGGGGCGCCGGTTCCGAGAGCTGGCAGGGACAATTTCGCCGATAGCAGTCTTCCTGTAACTCGAAGTCTGTCGTATAGTTAGGTTTCTCGCCGCGGTGATCCCAAAGAGATCGCCGAGGCGATCGTCTCCTCTCCTCCAGCGGGTTGGAGACACCGCAGAGACCATCTGAGCTTCGAGCATCGCGCGCCGACGCGTCGAGGGATGCAGAAAACCCTTGACTTCGCACACCACGCGCACGAGAGTTCCGCCATGCGTTCGCAGGCCGGCGCCGAGGGATCGCTTGTCACGCGAGCCCCGCGCGTGACGTCTACGCCGGCAGACATGAGCAGACGCTTGTAAGAACGCTCGACCAGCCTGCGACGATGCCGCTCACGCTCACGGACGCGCAGATCGACACGATCAAGACCAACCTGTTTCTCTTTCAGGATCCGCACTCCGTCCTGCCGAAACCGGCAAACACCGACGACCTCACGACGCCGACAAATCTCGCCGCGCGCATGAACCCCATCGGCACCGATCCGCGATGGGCCGACGTGAGCATCGGCGTCGTCGACTTCACCGCCGATCGGATGAATCCGCGTATCTGGCTGCAGAAGGGCGACGTGCCGTGGCGCATGGGCAGCAGCGGCAAGATTGCCGCCTTGCTCGCGGCGGTGCAGCTTCGAGACGACGTTCGAAAAGTGAAGGCCACGAACATCGTGTCGACGCCGGAGGACTTGGATGAGCTCTTCGCCACAATCTGGGCCAAGTCGAAAGACAGCTGGGTGCGTGAGATCGCCGACAAGCGCGGGTCCCCTCGGGTCTCGACGATCTTCGACGTGACCAAAGCGTCGCCGGACTTTTTCGGCGCCGACGTGGCGCTCGACAAGCAGAAGCTGAAGGACCTCGGCCACATGAAATGGTCGGACGCGCCGACGCTGAGCGTGTGGGAACGTCTGTGGCTGATGTGCGCGCGGTCCGACAACGTCGCGGCGTCGTCCTGCATCTGCGAGATCGGCGTGGCGTACATAAAAGCGGTCCAGCGCGGATACGGGCTCTTCGACGAAAAGCGCGGCATGCGGATGCTGCTCGCTGCCGGTTACTCAGGCGTGAACACGAAGATCAAAGTGAACGCCGGCGCCAGCGCGCCGATGTTCCGGTCGATTCGTAACACGGAAAGCACGTTCGTCACCGACGTGTTCATCAACAAGGACACGAAGGAGCCGTCGCACTCCTCTACGCAGGCCGCGTCGGTCGCGGCGTTGACGGCGTACATGATCACCCTCATGCAGGACAAATTCATCGGTGTCGCCCCGTGCGACACGATGCGCACACACCTGGCCGACCACACGTCGCTGACGACGACGAGCCTCATCTGGGAAGGGGTCAACGCTCTTCCCGGCGTCAGCGTGACGCGCGCCCACACGAAGCTCGGGATCCTGGGCGCGCTGCGCTGCGAGTTCGCGTACATCGAAGCCGCGGGACTGAGATACGCGGTGCTCGCGATGGGAATCCTCCCGAAGAAGGTCGGCACGACGAGGTTCGACCAGAAGCAGCAAGGCAGAGATCTCGGCGGCCGAATCCACACCGCGCTGGCGGCGGCGTAGCCATACCCATGGAAGCCCTCCGCGACATCGTCGACGAGTTGATGACCGCGCTCTCTCCGGTCATCGATGCGGCACAGGAGCCGGCGGAGCTGCAGGCGCTGCTCGCGAACCTGGGTTGGACGCCGAACTCGGCGCCGCAGCCGCTTCGCGATCTCGTGTCTGCCGGCGCCGACCTGGTGCAGGCGATTGGGACGGACGGCAACTTCGAGACGTCGAAGGCGATCGACGCGGTGAAGCGGCTGACCGAGGCCATCAACGCGATCACGAACAACCCCGACAACGCATTCCCCGCCGGCGTCGACGTCGCGACGTTCAAGGCGACGATCGCGCGTGACCTGCTGGATTACATCCTCGTCTCGTACCTGCTGCGGCATCAGACCCGCATCGGCGCGGTGTTGAAGCTCGCGGGGTTGATCCGGCTCGTCGAGACACCGGCGGCCGGAGCAAGGCAAACCCATCTCCATCATCTCGTCGCCTGGAACACGCTCGGGAAGCTGTTCACGGATCCCGCCGCGGGCTTCCGCGACGTGTTCGATTGGACGGGTGCCAAGCCCCGGCTCGCGGATGCCATCGCGGACCTCGCCGGCCTGCTCGAGAGCTACGGTCTCACGCTCGAGGCGTTCGAACCCACGCCGCAGCTCCTTGCGTTCGTCAACATGGGCGCGGCGGCGCCCCTCGCCGACGACGCGCTTGGTGTCGCACTGGCGTTCGACGCCACGCTGACCGACGGGCTCGACCTCGAGGCGGGAATCCAGATGCTAGTTTTCCCCGCGACGGCGGCGCGCGGTCCAGCCATCGGGTTGCTGCCGTACGCGCGCATCCAGGCCGACACGGACATCCCGCTGAGCGACACGCTGTCGCTCAAGGTCGGCGGGAGCGCCGATTTCTCGCGGGGCATTGCCTTCATCGTCGCGTCAGGCGCCGCGCCCGAGGCCAAGGCGGATTTTCTTGGCGGCGTCACGGCGATACCACCCGAGCTGAAGCTCGGTCTGAGGCTGAAGCCGGTTCCGGGCGAACCCGAACGCGTGCTGCTCGGCGCCGCCGACGCAAGCCGGCTGGCGATCAACACGATCGCGTTCAACGTGGGCGCCCGGCTCGTCACCGCCACCGATCTCGACGTCTTCGTCGAAGCGCAACTCGACGGCGGCCGGATCGTCGTGAAGCCGGCGCCCGACGAGTCGGACTCGTTCCTCGCGACGATGCTCGGCTCTGAAGGCATCTCAGCGGACTTCTCGTTCGGGGTGCGGCTGTCGAGCCGATCCGGTTTCGGCTTCACCGGGGCGGGCGGGCTCGAGATGAGCTTCCCGCTCCACGTTGCGCTCGGGCCGATCGAGTTTCAGGGGCTGACGCTCGGACTCAAGCCGCGCGGCGGCGACTTCGACATCGAGGTCGGCGCGACGGTCGCGGGAAAGCTCGGGCCGCTCGCGTTCGTCATCGAGCGCGCGGGCTTCAAGCTGATTGCGGATTTCCCGGACCCGCCGAAAGGCAATCTCGGTCCGATCGACGTATCGGTCGGCTTCAAGCCTCCGAACGGCGTGGGCCTATCTATCGACGCCGGAGCGGTCAAGGGCGGCGGCTATCTGTTCTTCGACTTCGATCGCGAAGAGTACGCCGGCGCCCTCGAGCTGACGATCGCCGATTTCCTGAGCCTGAAGGCCATCGGTCTGGTCACGACGCGCATGCCCGATGGGAGCCGCGGGTTCTCGCTTCTGATCATCATCACCGCCGAGTTCAGCCCCGGGGTGCAGCTCGGCTACGGCTTCGTGCTGATCGGCGTCGGCGGACTGCTCGGACTGAACCGCAGCGTCGTGCTCGAGGCGCTCGCGCTCGGAGTCCGCACGGGCGCGGTCAACGGAATCCTGTTTCCCGTGGACATCGTCGCCAACGCGCCGAGGATTCTGAGCGATCTGCGCACGATCTTTCCAGCGACCGCGGGCCGATTCCTGATCGGTCCGATGGCGAAGCTCGGCTGGGGCGCGGGTATCGTCACGCTCGAGTTGGGCATCATCATCGAGATCCCCGGCAACGTGGCAATCCTCGGCGTTCTCCGGCTCTCTATCGCCGGAGACGACGGCGCGTCGGTCCTGCAGCTGCAGGTCAACTTCATCGGCGCCATCGAGTTCGACAAGAAGCGCGGATGGTTCTTCGCCGCGCTGTTCGAGTCGCGCTTGCTGACGATCGCGATCGAAGGCGAGATGGGGCTGCTCATCGCGGTGGGCGACCAGCCGAACTTTCTCATTTCGGTCGGCGGGTTCCATCCACAATTCACGATTCCGCCGCTGCCGTTTCCCTCGCCCAGGCGGATCGCGCTCAACATCATCGACACCGACTACGCGCGCATCCGCGCCGAGACGTACTTCGCCGTCACGACGAACACGGTCCAGATGGGCGTGCGCGCTGAGCTCTTCTTCGGGTTCAGCGCGTTCAGCGTCGACGGCA
>Ga0105340_1000787_pt1 | contig 14788 bp, 8 predicted proteins | sample EasRivMeERMLT700_FD_89676 | JGI IMG/M metagenome (GOLD analysis project Ga0105340, IMG submission 89676) | Soil microbial communities from meander-bound floodplain in the East River, Colorado, USA - East River MetaG ERMLT700 | ecosystem: Environmental > Terrestrial > Soil > Floodplain | place...
CCGAACTCATCGAATTCATCGACGCGACGCGCAACGACTTGCGCGAGCCGGAGGCGGTTTTCTAAGGCGAGTTGGCCGCTTGCGGCGTAGCATAACCGCTATGCCGCAAGCGGATTTTTCCATGCCAACCGCGGAACACGCTCGCCTTTCCGTGATCGCCAACGACATCGACGGCTGGCGGCGCTGGGGGCCGTATCTCTCCGAGCGTTCCTGGGCGACCGTCCGCGAAGACTATTCACCCAACGGCGACGCCTGGTCGTATCTCACGCACGATCAAGCCCGCAGCACCGCGTACCGGTGGGGCGAGGACGGCATCGCCGGGATTTGCGATCGCTATCAAATCCTCTGCTTCGCTCCCGCGTTCTGGAATGGTCGCGATCCAATTCTCAAGGAACGCCTCTTCGGTTTGACGCCGCACGAGGGCAACCACGGCGAAGACGTCAAGGAATACTACTTCCACCTCGACAACACGCCGACGCATTCCTACATGCGTTATCTTTACAAATATCCCCATAGCGTTTTTCCCTATTCGCAGCTCGTCGAAGAAAACCGCCGCCGCGACGGCCATTGCTTTGAGTACGAGTTGCTCGACTCTGGTGTGTTCGAAGGCGATCGTTATTTCGACATTTTCATCGAATACGCAAAGCACGACGCGGAGGACTTGTGCATCCGCATCGAGGCGTTCAATCGCGGGCCGGAGGCAGCCGAGCTGCACATTTTGCCGAAGCTGTGGTTTCGCAATCTCTGGTCGTGGACGAAACCGCCCGGCTCGCGACCAAGCATGTGGGCCGGCCCGCATGGTATCCTGTGCGACGACAGCACGATGGAAATGCCGACGACGATTCCGGTGGCGTATCGGCTTGGCCGGCGTGCGTTGTTCGGGCCGCCGGGCGAGCAGTTGTTCACGGAGAATGAGACGAATCCGTTAGCCGGACGCGCAAGCGACGGACAACCCGAACCGTCGCTTGCGCGTCCGGCTAACACCAAGGACGCGTTTCATCGTCAAGTCGTCAACGGCGAACCGTGCATCAATCCGCATCGCACCGGGACCAAGGCGGCGCTGCATTATCATTTCCCCGCCGTGCCCGCCGGCAAGTCCGTCGTCGTTCGTTTGCGGCTCACGCCGAAGATCGATCTCAAGGAGCCGCTCGGCGTGGTTGACGAAACGATCGCCTTGCGCCGCCGAGAGGCGGACGACTTTTATGCGTCCATTCATCCGCCCGGCGCCTCGGAGGACGAGCGGCGCGTCCAGCGGCAAGCGTTCGCGGGGCTTTTGTGGAATAAGCAAAATTACGTATTCGACGTGGACGCCTGGCTCGACGGCGATGAGCTGCATCCGCCGCGGCCGGCGCCGCGCAATCGGCACTGGCGCCACCTCAATTCCATGCGCGTCATGTCGATGCCCGACAAGTGGGAGTATCCCTGGTTCGCCGCGTGGGACCTCGCGTTTCATTGTGTCACGTTTGTCCTGATCGATCCGCAGTATGCCAAGGACCAGCTCTGGGTGCTCCTGTTCGAGCAATTCCAGCACTCCAACGGCCAACTCCCCGCGTACGAATGGGAGTTCTCCGATTTGAACCCGCCCGTTCACGCGTGGGCCGTGTGGCGTGTCTACCACCTCGACGCCCTGCGCTCCGGCAAGGCGGATCGCGTTTTCCTGGAACGCTGTTTCCACAAGCTGTTGATGAACTTTACTTGGTGGATCAACAAGGTGGATCGCGAAGGCAACTGCATTTTCGAAGGCGGCTTCCTGGGCCTGGACAACATCACCGTCGTCGATCGCAGCGAACGCAGTCCCAATGGCGAGGTCCTCGAACAGGCCGACGCGACCGGCTGGATCGCCATGTTCTGCCTGAATATGATGCGCATCGCCCTGGAGCTGGCTCAGGAAAATCCCGTATACGAGGGACTGGGCGTCAAGTTCTTCGAGCATTACGTCTACGTCGCCCATGCCATGAAGCACATGGGCGGCCGCGACTATCAGCTCTGGGACGACGACGACGGCTTCTTCTACGACGTCCTGCGTTATCCCGACGGCAGCTTCCAAAAGTTTCGTGTTCGCTCCATGGTCGGCCTGATCCCGCTTTTCGCCGTCGAGCATCTCGAAGAAGCCTGGCTTGATCGCTTTCCCGAGTTTGGCCGCAATGTCAGGTGGTTCTTGAAGAATCGTCCGGAACTGGTGCGCGATGTGATCCACACGGTCGAACGCAACGGGCAGGCAATTCATGTATTGACGATCGTCAATCGCGAGCAAATCGTGCGATTGTTGGCGCGCATCTGGGACGAGGATGAGTTCCTGTCCCCCTTCGGCATCCGCAGCCTGTCGAAGCATCACGAGAAACATCCGTTCGTCTTCGCCGGTCAGGCCGTTCGTTACGAGCCCGCCGAGACCGCCGCGAAGATGAAGGGAGGCAACTCGAACTGGCGCGGGCCGATCTGGTTCCCGACCAACTTCCTGTTGATTGAATCGTTCCGCCAGATCGGCAAGGCGTTCGGCAACGACGTGCGCGTCAACCTGCCGCATGGCCGCAGCTTGACGTTCCCGGAGATGGCCCGCGAAATCGCCGACCGCTTGCTCGCGATTTTTCAGCCTGACGCACGCGGCTGGCGTCCCGTGCACGGCGGCACGCGCGTTTTTCAGGAGGACCCGTCCTGGCGCGACGGTTTGTTGTTCTACGAGTATTTCCACGGCGACAACGGCGCCGGCTTGGGTGCATCGCATCAGACGGGCTGGACGGCGCTGGTGGCATCGCTGATTGACACGTGGCGCGACGATTGAAGCGCCTTACTCGTTGCCTCGTTGGTACGTCCGTTTGTCATGGTTCAGCTTTGCCCCGCAGGATTCGCCAAAAGCAAACGACGCCCGCGATGGCGCCGGCCAATGCGATCAGTGGAGATGTGAATAGCACGTAATCGGCGGACTCGGCCTCTTCGAAGATGCTCGGTTGCGCGATTGCCGAATAACAGCAAAATGAACAAGCCGTGAGTCCCAGGCTTGCAAAGACACCAAGGACCGCAGCGACAATGTAGCCGATGATCTTCATTTGCGAACCCTCCCAACACCTCAAACGACGCAAACGGCGTACCGAGGCGGGGAGAGTTGTTTGTTAAGGATGCAATTTCGGCCCGTCCGTCTTGTACGCTCCCGTCCCGCCCTGACAACGACGGCCATGCCACCAGCCATTGAGGATGCGTCGCGGCAAGAACCAACCTTGATAATCCCAGCCCCAGGTGCCTTCGTCCTCATTGCGCGGCTCCGCGAAACGCAAGTACGGATTGCCGCCGCCGACATGATAGCCGACGTTCCCCTTCGTTTCCGACGGCATCGTCAATTTCGGTACCGAGTTTGGTCCATGCCCTGGCGGATCGGCGCTTGCTACGCCGCAAGCGGCAATCACAATGGCCGACATCAACAACAGAAATCCCACGAGTTTGTGTCGCACGTTATTACTCCACCACTCACCACTCACCACTCACCACTCACCCCTACCCGCGAGGATTGCGATTGAACTTGAAGTAAGGCAAGCGCACGCCACGGAAGAAGTATTTGTCGGATTGAATGAAGTCCGGCGCGCCGAAGCCGAGGATGCCGCCGGAGGTGACGACGTCGTCTTCATCGACGCCGTCGCCGGAGACGCCGAAGCCGCCGACGAGCTTGCCGTTGACGTAGACGCCGGAGCTGCCTGGGAAGAAGACGACGCCGCTGGCGTTGGCGCCGAACTTGTGGAAGTTCGTGTTCGGATGAAACGCGTCGAAGCCGAGGATGCTCGTGAACGCGGAGGCCGGCACGGGAGCGCCGACATTGAGGCCCGTCTTCGGATCGACGCCTGCTTGCGTCAACGTGGACCAGATGCCGGGCGGGTTGCCCTCAAAGCTTTCCGGATAGCGCGGCAACGCGAGATAGCGGAAAGTGCGAGCGGTGAGCGCCGTGCCGAGCGGGATGCCGGGCAAGCGATCGGGCGCGAGCAACTGTGCCGGATCGTTGTAATAAGCGACATTCCGGGCCTTGCTGACGGCCACGTTGATTGAGAAGACCGGCGCATCGGGCATGCGATAGAGGCCGAGGACGTCGCCGGTCGAATCGGTGACGGCGAAGACCATGCGCGTCGTGAAGCCGAGCGGGCGAAGCTGGGCGCGCGTCTTGTTGGCTTCGAGAACACCCTGGTTGATGATTTGCGTGACAGTCGCCGCGGACAGACCGCCTCCGGCGTGAGGCGTGACGAGCCAGCCATCTGGCGCGGGTTTGCCTGGCAGCAGCGTCGCGGCGGCGGAGTTGACGATCTGGTTCGTGCCGCTGTTGGGATTGCCGGTGCCGACGGAGAAATTCGCGTTGACGTACTTGATCAAGTTTTGCGGGCCCTGCAAGCCGCCAGGGCCGACGGTGTCGAGCGTGATGCCGACGAGGTCGATGCGCACCAACGGTAAGTCGAGGCCCTTGAGCGGGGGGATGCCGCCGAGCGTGCCGACCCGTTGTCCGGCCTGGCTTGAACCGCCGATCGCGGCCAGGGCGATGAACTCCGCTTCCATGGAGCGATCGAGCCTGGCGGGATTGAAGTCGATGCTGAGCTGCGAATTCTCCGCACTCGCGAAGCCGGTCGTGCCCGGGAAGAAGACGCCGATGCCGCCGATGAGGACGCCCGATTGATAGATCGGCAACCCGCCGGGCAAGGTCGCAATGCCGCGCGACGCGACGTGGCGCACCGCGGGATCGTCCTGTCCGCCCGGAGTAATGGCGGGACCGGGTGTCGCGGGCGGCAGGATGGTGTCATGGTAAGAGAGCGGCGCGACCAGCGCCTTGCCCGCGGGAATGAACGCGGGATTGATGTTGAATCGGCCGCGCAAACTGACGTCGCCGCCGTCGGCAAAGAGCGGTGTGTCGAGTATGCCGCTCGCGCCGGCGTTGACGAACATATCGCGATTGGTGTGCTCGATGGCGAACAGATCGACCTGCGGCGTGTGCAAGACGTTGGGCGGAAAATGCCCGTTGATGCCGATCGGCGCAACGAAGCCGGGACCTCCGACCGTGGACGCGGGACTCGAATTGAACGTGTACGCGTTGACCTCGCGCTGCGTGATCGTCGATTGGCTGATGAACTGGATCGTGCGCGAGGTGAGCGGGGCGGCGTTGGAGGAGAAAAACGCGCCGGTGCGCGCCTTGGCGACGGCGCCGTCAATGGCGAAGCGCAACACATTCGCGTTGCCGGTGATGGCGCCCGATACGCCGCCCTCGACGCGGACGCCGAGGATCGTGCCGTTGCGATCGACGACGGCGATGATGGCGTCGTTGCTGCCCGTTGCCGCTGCGGCGCGTTTCAGGAGCGCGTCCACCTGCGCGGTCATGAGAGCAAGTTGCGGCAACGTCGCGAGCGGCAGCTGGCTGGCGATGAACGCCGGGGCAATGCGGTCTTCGAGGCGTTCGAGCGTGGGTCGGAATCGTTTCATGATTCATCCTTGCTCCACCGTGGTGCGGGCGGCTCGCCTGCACGTTCGGATTTGTGCAGGCGAGCCGCCTGCACCACGGGCCGATTAATAACGGAATTCAACGCCGAAGTTGGCGCCGTGGGCGAAGAAGTCGGTGGTTCGAAAGGGCACCGCTGGACGAGTCGGACCGCCGGCGGCGCCGAAGGTGGCGCTCGTCGGCACGAAATTCGGATTGACGACCGTATCGACCTGGTCGCCCGGACGCATGACGCGGCTCATATACAGGAACGAATAGCCGCCAATGAGCTGGAGCCGCTCCGTCAACTGAAACTTCAGATTGAAGCCGACTTCGGGGACGACGGCGAAGCTGCTGTGCGTGAATCGGCCGCTGTTCGTGGCGACCGCGAACAGGCCGGCGTTTTGCGCGATTGCGGGCTGCGTGTCGATGCCGGTCGAACCACGGATTTTAGTGATTTGATGCGACACGCCAAGGGCGACCTTGCCAAAGAGGTCGAGCGCAAAACGCTTGCGCGTCAACTCAACGCGGGAGCCGACCTGGCCGCCGTAAAAGTTGTTGCGTGTCTCGAAGGTGTCGCGCACGGAAATCGTGTTGCCGTTGAACGGAATGCCAAAGCCCAGAAATTGCGGCGCAAGATCGACGAGCGAGACGGCGTTGATGTTGAGCTCCTCGTTGAGGTTAAGCCAGCGGAAACCGGCGGACGCTTCCCAGAGCAGCCAATCGCTGTCCCAAAGCTTGGCGGCCAGATTCATGTCGGCGCCTTGCAAGAAACTGGGCGCGTCAATCACGACGTCGCCACTCAGGATGCCGGGGAACGTGATCAAGGAGGAATCCTGCGACCCCAGGTTGGCGTTGAAAAACGGCGTCGCGAGCACGGGTGCGCCGGGCGATGTGAAGCCTTGCCCGATCGATCGGCCGCGCACAAAGAAATAGCCGGCGTTGACGTGCCAAATTTGCCAGTCGTCGATCCAGTAGCCCAATGTGAATCGGCCGCCGGTGCGATCCTGAAAGTCCATGCCGCTTTGGCCAAACAAGATTTGCGTTTCAAGCGAATCAAGAGCGCCGGGCCGCAAATCGGTGAACGGTCCGGTCGTCACGAGCGGCGGAAAGTTCGCCGGCTTGATCCACCACAATAGGAATTCGCCGCGAAACCACGCGCGCGGAGTGCGCGGCACATCCAAGTCCTCCGCGGCCACCGCATCCTCCGCGACGAATCGTCGGCCAGCGAAGACGCTCATTTCTTCCTGCGTACCCGTTTGCTCTTCGGTATCGACCGTCTGTCCGCGCACCAGCGAAACGCCGGCAACAAGCAATATCAGCAACGCCAGTCCTTGTTTCCACATGTCGATACGTTCGCTTCGGACGCCAAGATGGGCAAAGGTTGCGGATTCCGTTGATAATAACGGTTATGCCCATTCATCGGCTCAATCGTTAACAGGACTTCAGCCGGAAAGGTCGGCATATCTGTCAAGTTCGCATGCAGCTTAACCCGATCTTAAACCAATATCGAAAATCCTCTAAAGTTTCGGATCCTGGCGAACCGGGAGAGCAAGCGACCCGAAAGGGCGAAGTGCGAGACTGGGAAAGGCGAGATGCTTTCACGGACTGGCAAAGTCTGGCGAATGGGATGCGCCATGCTCCTGGCGTGCATCGTCGCCGGCTGCGCGCATTTGCCGCCGATTGCATCGGACAACGCAGGCATCGCGATCGAGAAAGGCGCGCCGCGGGAAAAGGATGCGGACTCCGAAGAGCAAGCCTCGCAGGAGAAACCGGCGGCCGATCCACCTGAAGTTGTGCCGATTCCGATCCCAATACCGATAAAAGCGGCACCCGAGCCAACCGTGGAGCAGGCGCCTATCGATCCACCGCTTGGCTTCGCCGGACGTTCGCGTGTCGCGCCGCGCGACTGGCAAACCGATAATCCCTTTCTTCCCATCGAGGACCGCTGGCGCGTCGGCTTCCCCGATTGGGACCGCTACGGCAAGGGGCATCCGCTTTTAGATGATTATCCTTATCAACGCGGCGCGTGGTGGGATCCCTTCAATCAGAACGTCCTCAAGGGCGACTATCCGATCCTCGGACAAAACATCTTTCTGGAAGTGACCGGCACAACGCAAGCATTCTTCGAGCTGCGCCAGACGCCGACGAGCAATACGCCGTTCGAGACGACGGCGAATCCCAATTCCGCGGACTTCTTCGGCAGCCCCAATCAGTTCGCCTATTCGCAAAACGTCTTCCTGTCCTTCGATCTTTTCCGCGGCGACGCCGCCTTTCGGCCAGTTGACTGGCGACTCAAGCTGACGCCCGCGTTCAACATCAACTCACTCCAGGTCGATGAACTCGGCGTCGTCAGCCCCGATGTGCTGCGCGGCACCGCACGCACTCGCACGTTCATCGCGTTGCAGGAATGGTTCTTTGAAAGCAAGCTCGCCGACCTGTCGCCCGATTACGATTTCCTGTCCATCCGCCTCGGCAGCCAGCCGTTCACCAGCGACTTCCGCGGCTTCATCTTCAGCGACGTCAACCGTGGCGTGCGTCTCTTCGGCAACAACTTCTCCAATCGCGACCTGTTCAATTTGGTGTGGTTCAGCCAGCAGGAAAAGGACACCAACAGTCAGCTCAACACGTTCCGCGATCGCCATCAGCAAGTCGTCATCGCGAACTATTATCGCCAGGACTTCATCTGGCCCGGCTACACCGCGCAATGGAGCATGCATTACAATCACGATTCGCCGACGTTCAAGTTTGACAACAACGGCTTCCTCGTTCGCCCCGATCCAGTCGGCGTGTTTCAACCGCACACGGTTGACGTCGTCTATCTCGGCTGGACTGGCGACGGCCACATTAACCGCATCAACGTCAATCACGCGTTTTACTGGGCACTGGGCCACGACTCGCACAACCCGCTCGCCAACCAGGGCACGCGCATCAACGCCCAAATGGCCGCCCTGGAGTTGTCGATCGACTTCGACTGGATGCGTTTTCGCACCTCGTACTTCTGGTCCTCCGGCGATCGCGACATCAGCAATGCGCGGGCGACCGGCTTCGACAGCATTCTCGACAACCCGCAATTCGCCGGCGGGGAATTTACCTACTGGCAACGGCAGCAGCTTCGCCTGTTCGGCGTCAACCTCGTGAACAATCGCAGCCTCGTGCCCGATTTGCGTGCGAGCAAGATCCAAGGCCAATCGAACTTTGTCAACCCCGGCCTTCACCTCGCCAACTTCGGCGTGGACATGGAGATCACGCCGCGGTTTCGCCTCGTCAACAACGCCAACGTCTTGTGGTTCGACTCGATCAATCCGCTGCAACAGTTCGTCTATCAGGGCCACTTGAACAAGTTCATCGGCGTCGATCTGAGCACCGGCCTGGAGTATCGTCCGCTGCTTTCCAACAACGTGATTTTCAAGGCAGGCCTGGCGGCGCTGCTGCCGGGGCAGGGCATTCGCGATTTGTTCGATCGATTGGATCGATCCAATCGCGGCTTCATGGCGGGTTTCGTCGAAGCCGTGTTGACGTATTGAATTTTCTCCCCTCTCCCTCTGGGAGAGGGGCCGGGGGGGGTGAGGGCCGAACCGTCGGCGCCATCTCTCATCGCAGGGAGGCCGCTTGTGCAATCCGAATTCAAATCAAATACGATCACGCGCCGCCCATTCATTGCCGGCGCCGGCGTGCTTGCCGCGATGCTCACCGCGATGCTCCTGCGTTCCGCGCTCGCCCAGGAACCCACGTTGGACGCCGTCGATTTGCGCAGGCAAACCAAAATCGAAGCCCATTTCAAAAGCACCGGTTGCGTCGTCTGTCATCAGAACACACACGACCCCCATGAAAAAGACACGGTCAATCTGGGCTGCATCGATTGCCACGGCGGCGATGCAAACGCGACGACCAAGGAAAAAGCGCACATCCATCCGCGCTTCCCTGACGCATGGCGTTCTTCCGCGAATCCGGTGCGCTCGTACACGCTGCTCAATCACGAAGCGCCGGAGTTTATTCGCTTTGTCAATCCTGGCGACTTGCGGATCGCGCACTTGACGTGCGGCCATTGTCATCAGGATGAAGTCATGCAAAGCCGCACGAGCATGATGACGCACGGCTGCATGCTCTGGGGTTCCGCGCTGTACAACAACGGCGCCGTGCCGCACAAGCAGGCGCTTTACGGCGAAAGCTACAGCATGAACGGCGTGCCGCAGCGTCTGCAAACCTGGCCGCCGCCGAGCGAATACGAGATGAAGAAGAAAGGCGTGCTCCCTTATCTCGATCCCCTGCCCCGCTTTGAGATTTCGCAGCCCGGCAACGTCTTACGAATCTTCGAACGCGGCGGCCGATTTCGTGCGGAGATCGGCATCCCCGAACGCGAGGAGGAATCAGGCCGGCCGCGGGCGCGTCTGAGCACGCGCGGCCTCGGCACCGAGAATCGCACCGACCCCGTCTTCGTCGGCCTGCAACGCACCCGCCTCCTCGATCCGACGCTCAACTTCCTCGGCACCAACGATCATCCGGGCGATTATCGTTCGAGCGGCTGCACTGCGTGCCACGTCGTTTACGCCAACGACCGTTCGCCGATTCACTCCGGCCCATACGCGAAGTTCGGCAACCGCGGCCTGTCGGCGAATCCCGATCCGACGATTCCGAGAAACGAGCCGGGCCATCCGATCGCTCACAAATTCACGCGCGCCGTGCCGACGAGCCAGTGCATCACCTGTCACGTGCACCCCGGCACCAATGTCATGAACAGCTACCTCGGCTACATGTGGTGGGACGAAGAAACCGACGGCGAGCTGATGTATCCGAAAAAGCAAAAGTACCCGACCGCGGAAGAATACGTCCGCGCCGCCATGAGCAACCCCGACGAGGCCTCCGCGCGCGGCCTGTGGTCGGACCCGGAATTCCTGGCGAACGTGCGCGGCCTCAATCCGCATTTGCGCCACACGCAGTTCGCCGACTTCAACGGCCACGGCTGGGTGTACCGCGCCGTCTACAAGAAAGATCGCAGCGGCAAACTGCTCGACCATCGCGGCGTCGGGATCGAGAATCCGACGACGAAGGACCTGATGAAAGCGATTGAAATGCCTGAAAAACTGCAACAGCAACGGCGAGCCGCAGCCCATAAGGGCCCGGTTGAACGCGACGGCGTCCCCGTTCATTTGATGGACATCCACCTCGAACGCGGCATGCACTGCGTCGATTGCCACTTCACGCAGGACAATCACGGCAACACGAAACTGTACGGCGAGGTGCGCGCCGCCATCGAGATTCAGTGCATCGATTGCCATGGCACGGTGTCGAAGTACGCGAATTTGCGAACCTCCGGTCCAGCGGCGGCTGACTCGAGCGAGCGGAATCCAACAGGCGGACGTGACTTGATGACGCTACGCACTCCCTTTGGCAAACGCCGCTTCGAACGCCGGGGCGACAAGTTGATCCAAAATTCGATGGTTGAACCGGACGTGTCCTGGGTGCTTGCTCAAGTCAAGGATATCATCGATCCGAACCATCCCAAGTACAACGAAAAAGCCCGCCTCGCCAAGACGGTGCGATTTACCAACGGAAGCAAGTTCGAATGGGGCGACGTGCCCGTCGATGCGAAAGGCCGGCCCAACGAGAACGCGCTCGCACATTGCAATCAAAACATGAGCTGCATCGCCTGCCATTCGTCGTGGAACCCGAGCTGCTTTGGCTGTCATCTGCCGCAAAAAGCGAACAAGAAGATGCCGGCCCTGCACAACGAAGGGGACGTGCAGCGCAATTACGTCGCGTACAACTTTCAGACGTTGCGCGATGACGTGTTCATGCTCGCGCGCGACGGCGACGTCACCGGCAACAAGATCGGTCCAGCGCGTTCCTCGTGCGCCGTTCACGTCGGCTCTTATAATCAAAACCGCGATTCGATCTACGTGCAGCAACAGACGATCTCCGCCGACGGCCTGTCCGGCATCGCGTTCAGCTCGAACGTGCCGCACACCGTGCGCGGCGCGCCGCCGACCATCAAGGGCCGCGGCGTGCATCCGGAATCGTACGGCCCCGGTCGTTCGGAGACGAAGTCGTGTACCGATTGTCATCTTTCGAAAAACAATGACAACAACGCGATCATGGCCCAGCTTCTCATGCAGGGCACCGGCTACACCAACTTCATGGGCCGCTACGCCTGGGTCGCCTCGAAGGACCACGGCCTGCACGGCGTCATTGTCACTGAACAGGAAGAACCGCAAGCCGTGATCGGCAGCACGCTGCATGAGCTGGCGTTTCCCGATTATTTCAAGAAGCATCGGCATCATCATTACAAGCTTCAACATGCCCACGAACACGCTGGCCGCGACATTGCTGAACGGCTGAAGCAGCCTTTCAAGAAGGCGGACGTGTTGCAAGTGCAGCCGCGCGGCGAATACCTTTACGCGGCATGTGGGTGCGATGGCTTGCGGGTGTTCGACATCGCGTTCATCGACAACAAATCGTTCTCGGAACGTATCACGACTGCGCCGGTGTCGCCGATCGGGCAGAAGTTTCACGTGCCGACGAAGTACGCCGCCGCCGTCGCCGCGCCGTGCACGCCGGCGCCGGACCCGACGAGGAATCAGGACCCCAGGAACAAGGAACCGAAGGTGCATCCGCTCTTTGGATACATCTACGTGGCCGATAAATATGAGGGGTTGATCCTGGTCGGCGCCGGCACGACCATTGACGGCAATCCGATCAATAACTTTCTCAAGCGCGAGGTGACGTACAATCCCGAAGGCCTCCTCGCCGGCGCGTGCAATGTGACGATCATCGGCAGCTACGCGTATGTTTGCTGCGGTGCCGGTCTCGCGGTCGTGTCGATCGACGACCCGACGCGGCCGACGTTGACCGACCTGGTGCCGATCAAGAAGCCTAAGACGGTGCAGGCGCAGTTTCGTTACGCCTTCGTGTGCGGCGAGGAAGGCATCACGTCGCTCGACGTCACGAATCTGGCCCGGCCCATTCCCAAGGCGATCCTGCCGCTCTCCGATACGCACAGCATCTATCTGGCGCGGACGCACGCCTACGTGGCGGCCGGCAAGCATGGACTCGTGATCCTCGACATCGAGAATCCGGAGAAATTCAAGGTCGATCAGGTTTACAACGCGAACGGCCACATCAACGATTTGCACGATGTGAAGCTAGGGATTACCTATGTCAGCGAATTCGCGTATCTCGCGGACGGCAAGAACGGCATGCGCGTCGTGCAATTGACGTCGCCGGAAACGCCGGGCAACCAGGGATTCAGCCCGCGGCCGACGCCGAGGTTGATTGCGACGTACAAGATCCCCGACGGCGGGCACGCGTACTCGATCGGCCGGGCGCTGGATCGCGACCGCGCCATCGACGAGAGCGGCAACCAGATCGGCGTCTTCGGCCGCGTCGGCGCGCGTCCGATGAGTCTGGAGGAGCAGCAAAAGATGTATTTGCATCGCGGCCGACCGTGGTTCGTCAGCGACGATCCGCGCGACGCCGTTTTCCCGCCGCCGCGACGTTGAATCGTCCGTTACAATTCCCGCACCTGCAATCCATGCACGCGTTCGAGTTCCACCGGGTAATTCTCGAAGCTCATTGTGTACTGCTGCTGAAATATCGGCTTCAAGAAATCTTCGATGGTTGGATCGTACTTCGGCTTGACGATGAACTCGTGCCCGTCGTTCACGTTCTTGATGTCGCCTTCTTCGACGACGATCTCGCCGGCCTTGATGACGTAGCGCGGGTAGCGAAACATGTGCTCACCGTCGGGATTCTGATTGTAGATCGCGACATCTCCATCCGCGCCGACGCCAAGGTGCCCCTTTTGCGTCAGGCCCAGCGCTCGCGCGGGGCCGGCGCTCGTGATGATGGCGATCTCGTACAGCGAATACTCGCGATCGAGTTCGGCGAGCACGATGCGCGAAAGCGCCTTGGCCGGCAGCTTCTTGACGCGTTCCTTGCGCACATCGGCGTTCATCAACAGGTGGATGATCTCCGGATAACGCCAGAAACAAGCGCCGTTGGGATGATCCGTCGTTAAGAAGATGCGCCACGGGTCGTCGATCAACAAGAGCAACTCGAGGCCGACGGCCCATTGCACCGCGTTGACCAGGTTCGATCCCTTATAGGTATAAGGCACGATGCCGCAGCCGGTCTCGTTTTCGACGTCGAGATTGCCCCACTTGCGGCCCGTCAATTGATAGAGCAGATGCTGCCAGGGGCCGTCGGCGGTGATGGTGACGGCGTTGCCGAAGAGGACGGCGCCGGCGTCGCACGTGAGGTTCTTCTGCTTGTTGAAGGCGTCGGCGATGCGCGTCGCCTCGGAGCGAAAGGTGTGCCAGTCGTTGCCGCCGTATGCGTGGAATTGCAGATGAGCCATGTGGGCGCGGTTGCCTTCGAGCACCTTCATGGTTTCGAGTGTCGTGTCCACGTTGCCGGGTGCGCCGAGATTGTTGCAATGCAGGTGCATCGGGTGCGGCAAACCCAGCTCATCGACGATCTTGGCGAGGTTTGCGATGATCATGGCCGGCGTGACTTTGTTGTAACCATAGACCGGCTCGTGAAGCTGCTTGGCATCCTTGCCCCACTTCCACGCGGTGACGCCGCCGGGGTTGACCGCCTTGATGCCGTAGACCTTGGCGGCCCAGATGAGCCAGGCGACGACATGCCTCGCCCGCTCCACCTCGCCCGCCTCCAGGAGGTCCAACACGATCTCGTTGTTGGCCATCAACACGAGGCAGGACTTGTCCACGATGGGGGTGTCACGCAGCTCTTCGTGGGTATGCTTGGCGGACAGGATCGGGACCGCGGCCTCGTTGACGGTCGTCCAGCCCATCCCCGCGTACAAGTACCCGGTCGCGAAGGTGGTGGGGGTGATGCCGCCGAGACCGGCGCGACGCTCGGACGTACGCACGAACGGAACGGCCCGCCGATAATTCTCGGGGGTCAGGCCCCGGGCGAAGTTCAGAGCAGCCCCGGCGACATGGGTGTGGATGTCGACCCCTCCGGGGAAGACGACCATGCCGCTCGCGTCGATCGAGCGGCCGCCCTGGACATCCTGGACGATGCGGCCATCCGCGATGCAGACGTCCTTGACTACGCCGTCGATCCCATTGGCCGGATCATGGACCTTGCCGCCGGTTATCCGCAGCACGGGGTCATGGTAATGGAGATCCGGCCCGCCTCCTCAGCGGGTCGCCGGTCGTCCCGATATCGCTGCGGGTGTCGAGCCGTTCGACGGACCCCCTCTGCTTTACGCGATCGCCGCTCTTGCGTCCGAAGCAAGAGACCCTGCAGGCTTCGCCGCCACCGCTCGGTTGATGCGCCGGATGATGTCCTCGTCGGTCGGATAGGGCGATTGGAGGGCCGGCCGAA
>Ga0105340_1000788_pt1 | contig 14777 bp, 13 predicted proteins | sample EasRivMeERMLT700_FD_89676 | JGI IMG/M metagenome (GOLD analysis project Ga0105340, IMG submission 89676) | Soil microbial communities from meander-bound floodplain in the East River, Colorado, USA - East River MetaG ERMLT700 | ecosystem: Environmental > Terrestrial > Soil > Floodplain | place...
CGAAGGCCACGTTGACATCGATCAACTGCGCGACCTGTGGCGTCCGATCAGCCCGTGGTCGTTCATCGATCGCCTGCGCGATCGCCGGACGCTGATGGTCTATGCGAAGTACGACCTGACGTTTCCTGTCGATCTGTCGTTGAAGCTCATCGAGGAACTGAGGAAGCGCGGGATCCCGCTCGAAGTCGCGGTCTTGCCGTGCGGTCATTATTCGACCGGCGCCGCGCCGTTCAAATATCTCGACGGCTGGTATCTCGGAAAATTCCTCGCAACGAGACTATAGATATTTAAGGAGCCGTACGAGAGCGTCGTAGATTGAACCCGCCAGTGATTGTACGAGCGGCGTGACCTCGCCGGAATCCATCGACTCAGCCACCGTGACCGGATCGGTCAGCAACAGCCACACCGTGGCTCCGGCGATCACGACGGCGAATAACCCGATGAAGCCGACCAGGCTGAAGAGCCGGCTGGATAACCCTGATGGCTGTCGTTGACGCTTGATGTCCATGACGCGGACCAGCAGGGATCATACACCCCCCACTTACGCTCGCCTGAGAACGCGCGAGCGATGGTGGGGCCCACCATAGCGGCCAAAGGCCGCGACGGTGGGCTGCATAAAGGAATATGACGGGGAAATGGCCGCGCTAGTTCGGGCGAGTTGCAGACATTCGGAGCGAGCCCGTCGCGCCGAAGCGGCGAAGCCGCGAAGGCGGACTAGACGACGAGGACGAGCTTCCCGAACTGCTCGCGCGATTCGAGGCGGCGATGGGCCTCGGCCGCGTCCGCCAGCGGAAACGTCCGATCGACGACGGGACGCAGCTCGCCGGCAAAGAAAAACTGCGAAGCCCGCAACAGTTCCGCCTTGCAGCCCATGTAGGAACCGAGCAGCGAAATCTGCCGCGTGAAGAGGACGCGCAAATCGATCTGCGCGGCGTGTCCGGTCGTGGCGCCGCAGGTGACGAGGCGCCCGCTGCGCGCCAGGCTCTTCAAGCTGCGATCCCACGTCGCGGTGCCGACGTGCTCGAACACCACGTCAACGCCGCGGCCGTTGGTCAACTCGCGCACCCTGGCGGGAAGATCCTGCGTGGTGTGGTTGATCACTTCGTAGGCGCCAATCTGCCGCGCCTTCGCCAGCTTCTCGTCGGTGCCGGCGGTGGCAAAGACGCGCGCGCCGTGGAGCCAGGCGATTTGAATGGCGGCCTGTCCGACGCCGCTGCCCGCGCCGAGCACCAGCACGTCTTCACCGGCGCGCAGCGCCGCTCGCGTAATCAGCATGTGCCACGCGGTGAGAAACGCCAGCGGAAAGGCCGCCGCTTCGACGTAGCCGATTGAATCGGGAATCGCGATCAGGTTCTGGACCGGCACGCGCACGATTTCCGCATAACCGCCGTCGCTGCGATAGCCCAGCACGTCGTAGTGCGGGCACTCATTGTCGCGGCCGTCAAGACATGCCGCGCAGCGCCCGCACGAAAGGCCCGGCTGCAACAACACGCGGCGGCCCGCGCCGAACTCCGCGTTGGGCGTCGAGATGACGTCGCCCGCCACGTCGGCGCCGGAGATGTGGGGAAATCCGATCGACACGCGCTCCATGCCGCGGCGCTGCCAGAGATCGAGGTGATTGAGCGCGCAGGCGCGCACGCGGACGAGTGCTTCGCCAGGACCGGGAATTGGATCGGCGGCGTCTTCGTAGCGGAGGACATCGGGTCCTCCATGGGCGTGAAACCGGACGGCCTTCATCAAACATCCCACACAGGGACATCACGTACAAGCTTGCAAGGCAAATTAGAAGTCGGTCGTCAGCACGTGGTGAGGGCCGAGGCCCAGACCGGGCAATGCTCCGTGAATCTTATCCAAATCCCCGACAATCACGACGCTCATTCTATCGGAGGGCAGGTATTGTTGGGCGGCGGCGCCGACGTCGGCAGCGGTCACTTGCGCAAGGCGTGGCACAAATTCCTCGAAATACGTATCGGCAAGATTGTGCAAGGCAAGTTGTGCGACAGAACGTGCAACCTGGCCGGCGGTTTCGAAGCCGCGCGGATAGCCCTTGCTGAGCGACGCAAACGCCTGCCGCACTTCGTCCGGGGTCGCCGGCCGGGCGTCGGCGATCGCGCGAATCTCGTTGAGGGCTTCGTGAATCGCCGGGCCCGTCACGTCGGTGCCGACGCTCGTCTGCATCACGAAGGGGCCGATGCCGCGGCGCAGGTTGAATCCGGTGCGCACGCCGTAGGTGTAGCCTTTTGATTCACGCAGATTCAAATTCAGCCGGCTCACGAACTCGCCGCCGAGGATGGTGTTGAGGATCAGGAGCGTGGGATAGTCCGGCGTCGATCGCGGCGCGCACGCGTGGCCGATGCGCAGCTCCGATTGGGCGGCGCCCGGCCGCGCGATCACGGCAAGCCCGGCGCTCGGTGATGCCGGCGGCGGCGTCAGCGCGGCCGCGCGATCGATCGTCATCGGCGACGCCGTCGGGCGCCACGAATCGAACATCGTCGCGGCGATATCGAGCAATTCATCCTCGGCGCGATCGCCGACCACGACCAGCGTCGATCCGTCCGGCGTGAACAAGGCGGCATGCAGCGCGCGCGTCACGTCGACGGTCATCGACGTGAGCGCCGGCTCGGAGCCGAGCGACAAGTGCCCGTAGGGATGCGAGTCGTACAACACCCGCGCGAACGCGCGCTCGGCAATCGCCCCGGCGTGATCCTTCATCTGCTTCAACCGTTCGAGCCGCAGGTTGCGGATGCGGTTGAAATCGTCGTTCGCGAGGTTCGGCGCCGTCACGATCTCGTGGATCAGCCCCAGGCCGGTCTCGAAAAACCGATCGAGCGTAGTCACTCCGACCACGACGGCATCCATGCCGACGTCGATGTCGAGCTCGCCGCCAATGCGCGCCACGCGATCGGCAATGTCGAGCGCCGACTGGCCTTTGCTGCCCTCGTCGAGCAGGCCGGCGGTCATCGAGACGAGCCCATGACAATCGGGCGGATCGACGGACGATCCGCCAGGCACCAGCAACACCATCGAGACGATCGGCACCGCTCGATGCCGCACCGCGCGCAGCTCGAGGCCGTTCGGCAACGACCGGCGCGCAATGCGCGGGAAACGAAAGGGGCGATCCGCTCCGGGGATCGGCAACCGGGTGCGATCGATCGTCACGACACGCGCACCTCGGCGGCCCCCGGCAGCGCGAGCTCGCGGCTCCCTCGAGGCACGACGCTGAGCGATACCGACGGCGCCTTGACCAGCCACCGCGTGACCGCGGCAGCCGCGCCGCTGCTCGTCACGTCGAAGTAGCGCTGGCGATCGGCGTCGAAGTAACCGGGATTGCCGACCCACGTGTTGTAGGCATTGAGCTGATCGCCCTTGCCGCCGAACCCGCCGATGGTCTGCAGACGATAGATGAATTGCGCTTCGGTCTGCGCGATGCCGCGCTCGATCTCGGCGGCGGTGGGCCCGCTGTTGCCAAGCTCCATCACGGCGGTGAGGATCGCGGTGTTCAATTCCGGCAGCGCGACACCCGCGGCGGCGGTGCACGCGATCTGGAACACGCCGCCCATTTCGCGCGAATTTTGATACGCGGACACATCGGTCGCGACGCGGCGCTCGTAGACGAGCGTCTTGTAGAGCCGCGAGGTCTTGCCGTGCGCGAGCACGTCGGCGACGATGTCGAGCTCCGCATCGTCGACCCCGAACATCGCCGGCGAATGCCAGCTGATGTAAAGCCGCGGCAGCTCGACGCGATCTTCCATCACCAGGCTCGCGTTCTCCGCCAGCGTCGCGTCGACGCGCACGCGATCGACCTTCGGACCCGCAGGCAGGCTGCCGAAGTACTGCTCGGCGAGCTCGAGTGCCTGCTCCGTCTCGACATCACCCGCCAGCGACAGCGAGGCGTTCGCGGGGTGATAGTAGTTCTGAAAAAACTCGCGCACGTGATCGAGCCTGGCGGCGCGGATGTCCTCGGCCGATCCGATCGTCGGCCAGTGATACGGATGATCCGGCGAAAACATGGCTGACGACAGCGCGATGCCGGCCAGCCCGTAGGGCCGGTTCTCGTAGTTCTGCCGCCGCTCGTTCAGCACGACGTCGCGCTGGTTGTTGAACTTCTGATCGGTCAGCGCCGGCAGGAGGTAACCCATGCGATCGGACTCCATCCACAGCGCGAGATCGAGCGCGCCGGTCGGCACCACTTCCCAGTAGTTGGTGCGGTCGACGCTGGTCGATCCGTTCAGCAGCCCGCCCGCACGCTGCAGCGGCGGGAAGTAGCCGTGATCGTGGTGCTCCGATCCTTCGAACATCAGGTGTTCGAACAGGTGGGCAAAGCCGGTGCGTCCCGGACGCTCGTTCTTCGAGCCGACGTGATACCAGATGTTGACGGCCACCATCGGCAGCTGATGGTCTTCGTGGACGATGACGTCGAGGCCGTTCGAGAGTGTCCGCTTCGTATGGGGAATCTGCATCAGCTTGTCATCGGCACTTTAGGCACCTTAGGCACTAAGGCGTTCATCGCGTAGGCACCTAGTACTGGTCCTGGTACGAGCAAGAGCGATGCCCATCGCCAGCTCGTTGCCGCAGCCACGCGCGGCAACAACTCGATCGTCACCATCGTGAGCAGGAAGCCGACGCAGGTCTGCAAGGTCAGCGCTGTGCCGACGTGGTCGCGCGGCGCATGCTCGCTCACCAGGGCTGAGAACTGCGCCGAGTCGGCGACCACCGAGAAGCCCCACAGCACGATCAGCGCGTACAACAGCCACGGCGACCGTCCATAAACGACGAGCGTCAGCGCCGCGCACGCGGCGCTACACAACATGGCCCACATCGCGACGCGAGCTCGGCCGATGCGATCGGCGATGAAGCCGGCGAGCGCGCAACCCATTGCGCCGCTGCCGATCGCGACGAAGGCGGCCACCGATCCCGCGCTCGACGCGCCGGCGACGCCGGACGCCGCGAAGCTCGCCGTCGCAAACACCGCGACCCAGGTCCACATCGCGTAGAGCTCCCACATGTGTCCCAGGTAACCCAATGTGGCGAGCCGCGCGCCACGACTGGCCAGCACGTTCCTGATCGCGTGCGGATCGAACGGCGCCGTCGGCGCGACGAACGGGCCGTCGCGAACGATCAGCACCACGAGCGTGCCGCCGAGGATCGCGAGACCCGATGCCAGCAGCATCGGGTTGCGCCACTCGCCGCCGAACAGCGCGGTGAGCAGGTGCGGAAACGCCTTGCCGAGCGTCAGCGCGCCGATCAGCAGGCCGAGCGCGAAGCCGCGGCCGTCGCGAAACCATCCCGCCGCGATCTTCATCGCCGGCGGATACACCAGCGCGAGCGACGCGCCGGTCAGGAAGCGAAGGCCGATGACGACCGCGCCGCTCGGCGCGACCAGCACCGCGGCATTCGCGGCCGCGCCCACCAGCGAGCCGATGAACATCAACACACGAGCATTGAGGATGTCGGCAATGTTCGACAGCGCGCTGAGCAGCGTGCCGACCACGAAGCCGGCCTGCACCGCCATCGTCAGCCACGCGGCGTGAGACTCGGAGATGTTGAACTCGGCGATCAGAAGCGGCGTCACCGCCGTGGCCGAAAACCACAGCGTCATGCCGAGGAACTGTGCCAGCGACACGACGGCAAGCATTCGCCAGGCAATTGCACGCGTTGCACCCGTCGCACGCGTTGCACCTGTTGCACCCGTCACTACTTGACCTGGATGAGAGGAATCTTTCCCTTGTTGGCGACGATGGCCTTGTGCGCGTCGATCGCGAGCTGCGACATCACCGTTTCGGCCAGATCCATGAACGACTTCGTTCCGGCGGAATCAGGCTCGGCGATCACGAGCGGAATGCCGCGATCGCTGCCGACGCGAATCGGCTGGTACAGCGGCAAACGGCCGAGGAATGGAATCTCGATTTGATGCGCCACCTGCTCGCCGCCGCCGTGACCGAAGATGTCGGCGTGGTGGTGGCAGTTCGTGCACTCGTAGAAGCTCATGTTCTCCACGAGGCCGAGCACGGGAATCTTCAACTTCTGATACATCCGCACGGCGCGGCGGCTGTCGGCCAGCGACACCTGCTGGGGCGTCGTCACGACGATCGCGCCGGCAGCCGGCACCGTTTGACTGAGCGACAGCGCCACGTCGCCGGTGCCGGGCGGCATGTCGACGACGAGATAGTCGATGTCCTTCCACGCGACCTCGCGGCAGAACTGCTGGATTGCGCTGTGCAGCATCGGCCCGCGCCAGATCATCGGCGCTTCTTCCTGCGTGAGAAAGCCCATCGACACGACTTGAATGCCGTACTTCTCGGCGGGCCTGATCTTCTTGCCGTCGGATTCGAGCTGCGCCTGCAGGCCGAACATGATCGGCACGTTCGGTCCGTAGATGTCGGCGTCGAGCACGCCGACGCGGGCGCCCATCTTCGACAGCGCGACGGCAAGATTCACCGCGACTGTCGTCTTGCCGACGCCGCCCTTGCCGGCGCCGACCGCGATCACATTCTTGACGCCGGGCAGCGGCGGCTTGCCGTGCTCGGGCGCCGACACCGACTTCACCACGAACGTCGTCTCGACATCGACATCGGTGACGCCCGGCAGCGCGCCGACCGCTTCGCGGACGCGCGCGGCGAGTACATCCCTCTTCGACGGCGACGGCGTCGCCGCTTCGATGGCCACCGCGACGCGGCCGCCATCCACCGAAATGTCCTTGTCCTTGACGAACTTGAGCGTCACCACATCGACGCCGAGGTCCGGGTCCATGACGCCTTTCAGCGCATCCAGGACCGTTTGCGGGGTCATAAGAAATTCAGCTTACCATGCGCATGAAATTGGTAAACTCGGCGCCTCATCCCCAACTCGAAGGAGAATCAGATGGCCGATGCGACGCCCGGTAGTGCGCCCTCGAGCAACCGCAATGTAATGATCCTGTTGTCCTATCTCTGGTTGCTGGCGCTCGTGCCGCTGCTGACGGAAAAGGACGACAAGGAAGTGCAGTGGCACGCCAAGCACGGGCTCGTGTTGATGGTCGCCGAGCTCTTTCTCTGGATCGTGATCAGCATCGTCATCGGCCCCCTCGGGATCTTTGGCTGCATCGCCGCGCTGTTCACGCCGCTGCTCGCGCTTGGCCAGCTCATTCTGCACGTCATGTGCATCATGAAGGGGATCAACGGCAAACGCCTGATCATCCCCGGCCTCAGCGATTTTGTCGAAAAGTTCTAAGCTTCGTTTTGGCGCGGTCGCGATCCTCATTCTGATCGCGATCGCGCTCGATCAACGGCGGCCGCCGTCAGCGCAATGGTCCACCGCAGCCGCAGTGGGCGGCATCCACCTCTATCAAGCGACGCTCTCACCGATCTACGCAAAGATGGGCGTGCAATGCCGCTTCACTCCGACCTGCAGCCACTACGGCGAAGAAGCGATCCGCAAGCACGGCTTCGCCCGCGGCGGCTATCTCGCCGCGAAACGCGTCCTCAGATGCGGGCCTTGGACGGACATGGGTACGCAGGATCCGGTTCCATAGGGAAACCACACGGGCGTTCTACACGAACGTTCTTCACGGACGTTCTACACGGACGTTCGAACGCTCGTGAAGAACCCCCGTGCAGAACGGTCGTGAAGAACCTTCGTCAAGAACTATTGGATTTATATACTGATTAGTATATAGTCCGCCGATGCCCGACCGTCTGCGCGGCGTCGATCATTTGCTGCCCTTGAAACCCAAGGTCCTGCATATCCTGCTGGCGCTCGCTGACGGACCGCGTCATGGTTACAGCATCATGCAGGAGGTCGCGGCCCGCACCGACGGACATGTCCGCGTGTGGCCGGCGGCGATGTATGGCAGCCTTCGCGAGCTCGAAGAGCTGGACTTGATCGCAGAGTCGGAGAAGCGGCCCAGCGATGATGACGAGCGGCGGCGATACTTTGCGCTCACGCCGCTCGGCAAGCGCGTGCTGAGCGAAGAGGTCCGGCGCCTCGAAGCGATCGTCGACCACGCGCGCGCCAGCCGGGCCCTTCGACTCCGCTCAGGGCAAGCGCTGCGGAAGGAACGCGCATGAAGGCCTACACCCGGATGCTCTGGCTGCTGCGCGGCCGGGATCCGCAGGAGCAGCGCGCGATCAAGGAAGACGCCGAACTGCTCCTCCAAGATGCGCGGGCGCGAGGACGTGGTGCCGTTGCCGCGACGTGGCTGGCGCTGATGTGGGATCTCATCATCGTCGGCGCAGGGTATGACCTCGCACGCGCGTTTCGATCGCTGGTGCGATCACCCGGATTCACGCTGACGGTGTCCCTGCTCCTCGGTCTCGGCGTTGCCGCCACGACGACGCTCTTCGCCCTGATCAACGCCGTCATCCTGAAACCATTGCCGTATGGCGACCCCGAACAGCTGGTCATGCTGTGGGAGTCGAACGTTCCGCAGAACCGCCTGCGCGAAGGTCCGGCGCCGGGGCAGGTCAACGATTGGGCCGCCAGCAACGATGCGTTCGAATCGCTCACCGGGTGGTGGACGGCGCAGGCAACCCTGCGTGGCCGCGAGGGCAGTGCGCCGGTGCAGGGTGTGCAGGTGACGAAAGGCTTCTTCGAGGTCTTCCGCCGCGCGCCGCTCCTGGGGCGGACCTTCTCTGGCGACGACTACATCGGCAGGCCGTCGATCCCGTCCGGAAGGGCCGGCGGCGCGGAGCCGATCCTCGTGCTGAGTCACCGCCTGTGGCAGAGCCTTGGCGCCGATCCGGCGTTGGTCGGAGGAACCCTCTTCGTTGAAGGGCGCAACTGGCGCGTGATCGGAGTCATGCCGGCCGACTTTGCCGTTCCCGATCTCAATGCGGCCTTCTGGACGCCGTGGGATATGCGCGAGTCCTACAACGGACCGCGCTTTCCCGACGGGCCGCCGCGCGAGGCCAGGTTCCTGCGCGCCGTCGGCCGGTTGAAACCGGGCCTCACGCTTGAAGCCGCGGAGGACAGGATGGAAGTCCTCGCGGCCCGGCTCGCGGCCGATTATCCGCGGACGAATGCCGGATGGAGCGTTCAACTGGTGCCGCTGAGAGACGAAATGATCCGCTCGAGCCGCACCGAGTTGCTGCTGGTGTTCGGCGCGGTGTTTTGTTTGCTGTTGCTCGTCTGCGCCAACGTCGCCAGTCTCTCGGTGGCGCGCAGTGCCGCGCGCGCGAGGGAGATGGCGATTCGATTGGCCCTCGGCGCCGGCCGGACACGCATCGTCAGGGAACATCTTGCCGAGACCGCGCTGTGCGCGGTGCTGACCGCCGTCGTGGCAATCGTCTTCACGACGGTGTCGATGGGCGCCGCAATCGCGTTTGCACCGGCGGATATCCCGCGGCTGAACGAGGTCGAGGTGAACGCCAGCGTGGTGTGGTTTTCAATCGCGATCGCGGTCCTCGCCACCATCATCGGAGTCTTCCTGCCGGGCCTTCGAGGCAGTGCGACCGCGATCGCCTCGACGCTGAAAGACGGCGCACCGGTGTCGGGCCAGAACGCCAGCCGGGTGCGGCGCGCGCTCGTCGTCGCCGAAATCGCCGTCACCGTGGTGCTGCTCGTCGGCGCCGGACTGCTGGCCCGTAGTTTCGCCGGCCTGCAGCGCGTCGACCCCGGCTTCGACGTGCAGAACCTGCTGGTGTTACGGATCGCGCCCGATGTGACGAGGTACAAAGGCGCTCCGCTCGTGACCGACTATTTCGGCCGTGTCTTCAACTCGATCGGCGAGTTGCCCGGCGTGGCGTCGGCCGCCGCGGTCACGGTGCTGCCGATGAGCACGATCGGCTCGGACTTCTATCGGCCGTATTGGTTGGAGGGCGCCCGCCCTGCCGGAAACGCTGAAGCGCAAGCGAACGTTCGGATGGCAACGCCAGGTTATTTCAACACGCTTGGCCTGCCGCTAGTGTCGGGCCGTGAGTTCTCCGCTCAAGATGCTATCGACGCGCCGCGGGTCATCATCATCAACGAAAGCCTCGCCCGGATCGCCTGGAAGGGCGAGGATCCCGTGGGCCGCTCGCTCATCCTCGATTACCAGGGCGGCGCCACCGCGCGCCAGGTCGTCGGCGTGGTCCGCGATGCAAGATACAAAGGACCGCGCAGCGATCCGTCTCCGGAGATATTCATCCCGCACGCGCAGAACCCATACCTGGTCATGAACGTTCTCGTGAGGACCACGATCGACCCGGCGGCGCTGGCGCAGTCCGCGCGCGCACAGGCGTTGAAGGTGGATCCCGATCAACCGGTTCACTCGGTCACCACGATGGAGCGGCTATTGGCGGCCACCATGCAGGAGGATCGATTCGCGATGCTGTTCGTGGCGCTGTTTGCCGCGGCGGGCCTGCTGACCGCCGCGACCGGCGTCTACGCGCTGCTTGCGTATACCGTGGCTCAGCGGCGACGCGAAATCGCGGTCCGCATGGCTATCGGGGCCTCATCGTCTTCGGTGGCGCGGTTGATCGTGATGGAGTCATTGACGCTGGCCCTGGTGGGCTGCGTCCTTGGCGCGCTCGGCGTGGCGGCTGTCAGCCAGCTGGCGCGGTCGATCCTCTTCGGCATCGCACCGCAGGATCCGCTCACGCTGGTGACGACCGCGGCCGTTCTCTTCACTGTGGTGTTGGCGGCGAGCTGGCTTCCGGCGCGACGCGCCGCAAGGATCAATCCGGTGGCGGCGATGCGGTTGTAAAACAGGTTCCAGAGGTTCCAAAGGTTCCAAGGGTTCCAGAGGCATCGTTCTTTCGGCGTTCCAAGGGTTCAGGTGTCTTCTTCTTCCTTGTCGCGTTTCGGCGGGCGTGGCGGGTCCGGCGTGGACGCTGATCGCGCAGGTCGATGAGGTGATTGAGGACTTCGATCTCCGATCCCTTCGCGATCCGCGCATAGCGCGCGAATTCGTTGTTGCCGAACTTGCCGAAGCCTTCGGCGATGTTGCTCGGACCGGAGCGCGCCGCGTCAAAGTGTTGATCAGAGCGTCCGTATTTTCTCCGGACATTCGGTCGTTCCAGAAATTCATCGACGCGAATCTTCACGTCGCGCGCGTATCGCCAAGCCGCGATTTCCCTGATGTCCTTCCATCCTGCCATGCGCAGTGACGAAGCAAGTGAATTGCCGACGTCGATCAGCGGAAAAGTCGCGGAAAGCTGAGGATTCGAGTCGATCGGCGATCAGAAAATGATCGCGGCTGCGAAGAATGATGTCGCAAGCTTTGCGACGTGTTGAACTCCTGGAACCCCTGGAACCCCGATAGAACGATGCCCTTGGAACCTTTGGAACCCTGGAACCAATGGAACCCTTTTTAACCCGGCTCGAAGAGCTTACGGCCTTCCTCGGTGAGGAGCACCCAGACCGCATAGGCACCGAGGGCGGTGCCGAACGGGAACAGGATCATGTTCCCGACCGCCAGGCCAATCGCCAGTAATCGCGCTGATGGACGCAGTTTCTTGAGCTGACGTCCGACGGCGAGATGCAGGATCGCCCACACCAGCGAGATCAGCGCAATCAACATGATCGTCACGCCGGTCAGGCGCGCGGCCATTTCCGATCCGAACCGCACCGGTCCCGAGGATTCCGCAATCGCGAACGCGCCTCCGGCCAGGGCGAAGCCGGCCACGGTGACGAGCGCGAAGATCGCGCCCCAGGTTACATAGAGGGTCGAGAGGAAGTCGACGTGACGCTTCACCCTATGTTTGCTTAATGAGGCCGCTTCATGCAGTGACAGCGACACGGACATCGACGCGCGTGCGCGGACCGCGAGGCAGCCACAGGGTGAAGCTGAAGCGATCGCCGTCGGCGACGCCGGCCGGCACCGCGACGGTGAGTCGTTGCGGCAGCAGCTCCTGGCCCTTGCCATCGCAGGGCTCGCACGGATCGCTCCACACTTCGCCGCGGCCGCCGCAGCACGCGCAGGTGCGCGGCACGTGCACGTCGAGCGAGACCATCGCGCCGGCGCCGGCCTGGCTCGCCGAGATTGCAATCTCGGCGCGCGCCGTCACGCCCGAGCCGTCGGGCTCGACATGATCGCGGCGGAAGAATTCGATCGCGGCGCGGGACGAGGGAAAATCAATCGCGACTTCGTCCGCAAACGAGCGGCGATACGCGCGCTCGTGTGGCACGAGCGTTTCGAGCGCGACGCGCGACGAATCAGATCGACGGGGGCGAGACACCGTGGAGCCACGATAGAAGCGCGACTGCAGGTTGTCAAGACAATGCGCGCGTGTGCACACACTGGCGATGCCGAATGGATCCCGTTAAGATGCGCGGATGCCGAAAGAATGCCCGATGTGCGGCGAGTTCATGAAACTGGTGACGCGAGAGACCGTGGCACGGCTACCCGGCACGCAGCAGGAAGTGAAAGCGGAAGTGCGCGAGTGGGTGTGTCCGGAGTGTGACTTCTTCGAAGACGCCGAACCCGGCGACGTTGCCTAGCGCGCGCCGAGCGTGAGGAGCACTTCCTTGCGGATGGCCTCCTCCGCGTCTTCGAAGTTCAGCGCCGTCTCACACTCATCGCACAACACTTCGATCACACCGGGCTTGCTCTCTTCTGACACTTCGACCCGGCTGTCGTCGAGCTGGACGACGTGCATCTGCAGCGTTTTCACCAGGAAGTTGCGGGCATTCCCGCAGTTCGGACACGTCAATGGCACTGAGCGAGGCTCCTTGAACCTACGGAAAGTGTATGGGAGCCCAGACACGGACGCAATGCAAATCGGAGGCCCTCAGCGTTTGCCGTCGATTGGAAGAGGCGCGTGGTCGTTCAGGCGATTCCGCGAGTCGAATCGCGGCCGCCAGACGCGCGGCGTCTCACCCGACGCGGGCACGCGGCGGATGGCGTGCGCGGACGCGGCGCCGGCCCAGATCAGCTCCGGTTGATCGGCGGCGAGCCCCATCGCGGCCGTGAACGAAGCCGGCAGCACCCGGCCGATCGATCCACGCTGCAGCGTGAGCTTGCCGTTGGCGATCGTTCCGGCAAGATAAAGACGATCGCGCGCGCGCGTCAACGCCACATACAGCAGCCGCTTCGTCTCTTCGTGGTCTTTTGCTTCATCATCGCGATCGGCGGCGCTTTCGTGATCGCTGATCGTGACCGTCGCCTGCCCACCGTAGCCGTGGCGAAGGTGGGGCTCGCCATCATCGTCATCATCGACGAACGGTGCGGGTGAGATTCTGATGTCGCCGCGATTGCCGCCGCTTCCCTTGCCGATGTTGACGATGAACACGACCGGGAACTCGAGACCCTTCGCGGCATGGACCGTCATCAGGTTCACCGCGTCGGCGGCGTCGATGATCGCGTTCGACTCGTCGCCGCCGGCCGCGAGGCCGTCGAAATAATCCGTGAGCCGCGCCAGCGTGGCGTAGCCGCGATTCTGAATGCGGCGGATCAAGCCGCGAATCTTCTTCAGGTTCTCGCGCGCCTGCGCGAACCCCGCGCCGCCGATCTCGACCGCGTACGCGGAATCGGCGAGGACGCGATCGACGATCTCCGCCGGCGGCACCTGATCGGCGTCCTTGATCCACGCCCCGACGGATTCACGCGCGAGCAGCAGCCGCTCACGATCGTCGTCCTGAAGGGCATCGAGGGCGGCGGGAACGCCGCCGGTGAGCGCGCTGGCAAGTCCGGGGGCGAGTCGCTTCAGCGCTTCATCGGATAACTGCACGATTCGCGATCGCAAGAACGCGGCAGCGCGAAGATTCGATCCCGGATCGGCGAGATAAGCGACGAGGGCGAGGACGTCCTTGACCTCGTCGGCGTCGAAGAATCCCAGGCCCTTGTAGACGTAATACGGGACACCGCGCCTGGCCAGGGCAGCCTCGAACAGGCTGTGGCTCTCGCGCGTCCGGAACAACACGCCGATGTCGCCCGGACCGATTGGCCGCGGCACGCCGGTGTCGCGATCGCGGATCGTCGCGCCCTCGATCAGGAGCCGCGCGATCTCGTCGGCGACGGCTTCTGCTTGTGCAGCATCGGAATCGGCCGTGACGATGCCGATCGCATCCGATTGCGTTGGCGTTCCCTCAATCGCGGGAAACGCGTCGGTCTCGGAATAACGGAATGCGTCGGGGCGATCCTCCGCCTTCTCGATCGCCACGCACACATCGTTCACGAACATCAAGAGCTCCCGCACCGATCGGAAGCTGCGCGTGATCGCGGCGCGGGCCGGCGCCTCGGGCCTCAGGGCATCGATGAACTCGGCGGCGGCATCGAGCACGGTCACTTCGGCATCACGGAATCCGTAGATCGACTGCTTGCGATCGCCGACGATGAAAATCGAGGGAGGGATGGGGCCGTGGCTCAGTCCTTCGCCCGCGCTCCAGGCGCGGACCAGCTCGCGGACCAGCCGCCACTGCGCGCGGCTCGTGTCCTGGAACTCGTCCACCAGCACGTGCTCGTATCGGGATTCCAGGCGATACCGGCTCCGCGAGAACTCCTCCATCTGCCCGATTAGCTTCAGCGTGCGCTCCAGCAGGTCGGCGAAATCCAGCACACCGTGCTTGTCGAGGGTGCGGCCGTATTCGTCCTGCGCGATCGCGAACAGCCGTCGCACACCGCGGGCCAGGACCAGGTTGATGTCGCGCTTGAATGCCTCGACCGCCGCCTGCACGTGCGGACCGAGTCCCGACACGATCACCTTGTGGCGCTCGTAATCAGCGGGCGATCGAAAGTCCGCTTTGACATTGGCCGGCCGCTTGCGCGGTTCGCCCTGCTTCGTCAGCACGAGATCCGACAGCCGATCGAGCAGGCCTCGCAGTCGCGACGGCGGCAGGGGCGGATCCTGCATCAGCTCGCGCATCTCGCCCGCCAGCAGATC
>Ga0105340_1000789_pt1 | contig 14758 bp, 14 predicted proteins | sample EasRivMeERMLT700_FD_89676 | JGI IMG/M metagenome (GOLD analysis project Ga0105340, IMG submission 89676) | Soil microbial communities from meander-bound floodplain in the East River, Colorado, USA - East River MetaG ERMLT700 | ecosystem: Environmental > Terrestrial > Soil > Floodplain | place...
CTCGATCGTACGTTAATTGTCTGGACGGGCGAATTTGGCCGCACGCCGCGCATCAACGCCAACGACGGCCGCGATCACTTCCCGGCCGCGTTCTCCATCGCACTGGCGGGCGGCGGCGTCCGCGGCGGCCGCGTCATCGGCTCGACCAACGACGGCGGCAACGCGATCACGGCTCGGCAGGTGACGGTGCCCGATCTCTTCTGCACGATCTGTCATTCGATGGGCATCGACCCGCGCAAGGAAAACCAGACGCCGATCGGCCGCCCGATCCGCATCGTGGACGGCGGCCAGCACGTGCGCGAACTGTTTTCGTAATCCGCGCCGCTTGCGGTTTCGCGTTCATAGCCCCGCGCCACAATCGCGGATGGACCAGACGCTATCATCGTGTTACGATGACGCCGTCAATTCCATCCCATTGGTGCCGCGGGGCTTTCGCTTTTTTCAAGGAGCTTCACATGCGACGCGTTTTAACGATCGGCTTGTTCGTCATGATCGCCGCCACGATCAACACGGCGATCGGCCAGGAGAAAAAGGTGGCCGACCTTGGCCTGGACAAGTTGCAAGCGGAAGCCGTCAAAAATCATCCGGACGTAAAGATCGCGGACGCCAAGGTCCGCGTGGTGGAGCTGGAACTGGAATTGGTGCGTGTGCAAATCAAGAATCAGATTGCTCTTGCTTTTGTCGAATGGGAAACAGCGAAAATGGTTGAAGCGGAGGCGAAAAATCAAAAGAAGCAAGCCGAAGAACTACTCAACAGAAAGGCAATAAATCGTGAGGAATACGGCGCCGCAGTTCTGAAGTTGATCAAAATCGGCGGCGAACGCGTTAAAGCAGAACAGATATTGGCGAACGCGGTTGGCCGGCCTATCGTTGCGGACAAGGCTAACCTGGACAAGTTGCAAGCGGATGCCGTGAAAGCTCATCCTGACATAAGGGTCGCTGAGGCAAAGGTGCAAGTGGTGAATCTGGATCTGGAAAAGGCGCGTGTGTTAATCAAGGCCAAAATAGCCGCCGCTCAAGCGGATTTGGCATCGGCGCAGGCGGGCGAACATGAGGGGAGAATTCGGAAGGTCACCGCCGAAGAACTTTACCAGAAAAAGGCGATCACGCGAGAAGAACTGAGCGCGGCGGTGCTAACGTGGATCCAACTAAGAGGCGAGGAAACCAGCGCCGCGCGGAAGTTGCAAAACTTGGTGGGCCGTCCCAGTCGCGACTAGGGCGCGCCGAAGTAACAGCATAGTCAATCCAATTCGTCGAACGCCTCGCACCAATCCTGCGACGCGTTCTTTTTTTGCCAAAGATTTCGCGAAGGATTCTCGCCACCCGCGACAATAATAAACGGTCAGGATCGACCGCGGCCCCTGGCGAGTGCGAATAATGCTGCCGTTGGAGCGCGTTCGAAACGAAGAGCGCTTGCGCCGCGCCGTCCTGGCGGGAGATCAAACCGCCTGGCGAGCGCTTTACGACGGCGCGTACCAGGAGCTATGGTCATACGTCGTTTGGCGTTGTGCCGGTTTGCGCGACCTGGCGGAAGAAGTCACGCAAGAAACCTGGCTTATCGCCGTGCGGCGCATCCGTGAATTCGTTCCGGCGCAGGCCGGCTTCATCGCCTGGCTGCGCGGTATCGCGGCCAAGGTGCTGCAAAATCACTTTCGCGCCATCGCGCGCCGGCCGCGGCAGACCCTTTCAGGCGATGAAGCGGCGCCGAACATTGATGACGAACGCGAACAAGCCGAGGTGATCGGCCAGGCGCTCGCGGAGTTGCCCGAAAACTACGAAGCTGTACTGCGAGCCAAATATCTGGATCAATCCGCCGTCGCGCAAATCGCGGCGGATTGGAACGAGACGCCCAAGGCGATCGAATCGCTGCTGACGCGGGCTCGCGACGCGTTCCGGGTCGCTTATGAGAAAAAAGCGGGCAACGATGTCGCCATCAAGAAGGGTGAGCCATGAACGAACTGCCGTTGCCGGAACCGCTGGACGATTTTCTCAATCGGCCGCCGTCGCTGGCGTCCGATGCGGCGACACGCGAGTCGATTTTCCAGAAATCCGCGCGCCAATTGCCTCCGAGGCGCGCGGAGCGTTGGCCCCTGCTGTTGTCCTGCGCGGCCACATTCATGTTGGCGCTCCTGTCGGCTTACTACCTTTATCATCGCTTCCCGGAACCGAAGAACGACATTGTTGAAATCAAGAAGGCGCCCGACGACGCGCCGAAGCCGCCGGCGCCGCCGCCGATCCTGGTGAAAGCGCCGCCGCATCCGCGCGATCTGGAGTGGAGCGCGTTCGACGCGGAGGACGATCCGGCGCGGGTGAGCCTTTATTTTCAGGCCGGCGACATGTATCTCGAACGATTCGACGACATGCAGTCCGCTTTGCGCTGTTATCGCCAGGCAATTCACTATTGCGACGCGCGCGATCTCGAAATCAACCCGAAAGACAACTGGCTTGTCATGGCCCTCAAACGCGATCAACGCAAGGAGAAGTAACATGCGACGAATTCTCGGATTGCTCTTGGTTGGATTTGCCATTGCCGTGGCGCCGACGCCCGGCCACGCACAATCGTCAGAAACGCAAAAGAAAGCCGAGGACAAGCTGGAGCAGGCTCGCCTGGACGACCTCATTGCCCGGGCGCTCAAAAACAATCCCGATATCCGCGTCGGTGAATCGAAGGTGCGTGAAAGCGAAGCGGAACTCAGTCGCACGCGGATGAAAGTCGTGTCCGACATCACGTTCCTGCACGCCGAGATCCACGCGGCCAAGGCGATGGTCGATTATGCCCAGAAGCAATACGACCGCACCGACCGGCTGTTAAAGAATAAATCCATCAGCGTCGAAGAGCACCGCGTGACATCGCTGGCGCTCGAGAAGGCCATGGCCGACCTCGCCGGCAAGCAAGCGAAGTTGCCCTATCTGCTCGGACAATCCGCGGGCAGCACGGCCGCGACCTTTTTGGACGCAATCGTCACGAAGAAATGGCTTGCCGACGCCAAGGACCAGAAATTGACGGACGAAGAATTCTTGCGCCGCCTGTCGCTCGATCTGACCGGCAAGCCGCCGACGGTGGAGGAATTGCAGAAGTTCCTGGCCGCGCCGGAGAAGGACCGCCGGGAGAAGTGGCTCGATCTGTTGCTCAAGTCGCATGCGGAGTCGCCGCGCGGTACGTGGAGGGAACGCCATGACTCGTCGCTGCGTCCCTGGTCAGTGATGAACGAGCACTGGCACAACTTTGGCGTTGACCAGCCGATTCGAATTCCTGTCAGGACCGATTCGCCGCTTCACGACAAGTTGCGGCGGGCGCTCGAGAACCGGATCACGTTCAAGGCCGAGAAGAAGTCACCCACCGAAGTCATGAACTTCGTGCGCGACTATTTGCCCGGCGTCAACTTGAATGTGCGGATCAAGCCGGCGCCAAAGGGCGCGTTTAGCCCCGAGGAACCGGCGCGGACCGTTACCGCGGACTTCAGCGAGCCGATTCCGATAGGGGCATTCCTGCAATTCCTGGAAGACGAGCTGCAATGCACTTTCATTTTGCGCGATTACGGCGTCGTCGTCATATCCGCCGCGGAGAAGTTGCCCCCCGGGGCCGTGCGCGTCACGGATTTCTGGAAGCACGATAAAGCGATCGAAAAAAAGGAGAAAATCGAGCCGGGCGGCAAGGACGAGAAGATTCCGACCCCGCCGGCGAAGGAGATTCGCGGCACGATCGAGAAACTGGATCAACAAGATACGTCGCTCGTGTCGTTCTCGGTCGGTTCCGATGCGGGCCTTCACGTCGGCCATACGCTGGACGTGTATCGGACGGCGCCGCAGCCCAAGTTTGTCGGAACGATCCGTGTCATCAGCGTGATGCCGCAGCGCTCGGTGGGCCGAATTGTGAGCGGCACGCCCGGTGGATTCAAGGCGGGGGACCAGGTGACCTCGCAGTTGACGCCGGACAGTGGCGGCCGATGAGTTGACCAATGTACTCCTCACGCTCCGCGTGAGGATCATCACGCGGAGCGTGTGTGATTTTTTCTCCCCTCTCCCCTGTACTCAGGGGAGAGGGGCTGGGGGTGAGGGGGTAGAAGTCCATTGCAAAAGTAAGCTTCCTTTGCAAGGGACGCCGTCCCCCTCACCCCCAGCCCCTCTCCCCCGGAGTACCGGGGGCGAGGGGAGCAAGAGTCCTCACGCGGAGCGTGAGGAGTCCATTAGAGTCCCTGATTGCGGGACGTTGCACTAAGATAGATGCATGGCCAAGAAGAAAAATCGCGTCGAACTGCGCAAGAATCGCACCAAGCCGCCGCGCGAGAAGGGCTGGAAGCGTTCGTTTCAAGAACATGGCGACGGCGACGATTCCACGGTTGCGAGCGAGCGCGTTCGCGCCAAGGGGGACCTGTCGCGCAAGCGCACCATCGAAAGCAGCGACGACGCCTCGGGCCAGATCATGCCCGACGTCGATCCGGCCATTCATTTGCCGGGCCGCGTCGTTTGCTGCTATGGCCTCGATAATCTCGTGCAAACCGACGACGGCCGACGTTTCCGCTGCAAGGTGCGGCGGCTACTCAAGAGCCTGTCCACGGATGAGCGCAGCATCGTCGCGACCGGCGATCGCGTCTGGATTCGCCCGTCGCTCAATGATGAAGCCTTTATCGAACGCGTCGAGCCTCGCCATGGCGTCCTGACGCGCGCCTCTCGTGGCCGCGAACATGTGCTGGTCGCCAACGTCGATCAAGTTGTCATCGTCATCGCCCTGGCCGAGCCGGCGCTCAAGCAGCATCTCATCGATCGCTATTTGGCCAGCGCCGCGCAAGGCGGCATCGAGCCGATCGTTTGTCTCAATAAAGCCGATCTCGTCGATGCCGTCGAAGTGCAAACCATCGTCGGCTACTACAGCCAGCTCGGCATCCGAACGATTCTGACCAGCGCGACGACGGGCATGGGCGTCGATCAATTGTGCAGGCTCTTGACGAATCGCCAGTCGGTCATTTCCGGGCAATCCGGCGTCGGCAAGTCGTCGCTCTTGAACGCGATCCAGCCGGAACTCGGCCTGCGGGTGCGCGAAGTCAGCGATGTCAATCAGAAGGGCCGCCACACGACGACGACCGCGGACCTCATTCCGCTTTCGTTCGGCGGCTGGGTCGTCGATACGCCGGGGATTCGGCAGTTTGCGTTGTGGGACATCATCCCCGAAGAGGTGGAGGGTTTCTTCGTCGAGTTTCGGCCGTACGTGGCTCTATGTGATTTTCCCGATTGCACGCACACGCACGAGGAGGGCTGCGCCGTCAAGAAAGCGGTGGGGCTGCGCTATTTGAGCGCGCAGCGGTATTTCAGTTATTTGGGAATGCGCGAGGGGAACCTGGAAGGTTGAATGCGTCAGCGGCGCATTTGCGACAATTCCGGCTCCTGCGTTTGCGCCGTATTGACGACGAGCGGCGCCGAACAGCCTTGTCCGTGCATCGCGGCCGCGCCGGCGTCATGAGGATCGGGTCCGAACACCATGTCTTCCACGAGCGCGCAACCCGGGCACGCGCCAATCATCAACAACAGCAGGATAAAACGTTTCATCTTATCGCCTCGCATCCAGGCGGCGATTTATAGGTTCATGAAGGAACGGTGTCAAGGCGGATTCGGCGGCGCGAGATTTGATTGGGGAATGCCTTTCGATTTTGGCGATCTCGAATTGTTAGCCATTGACAAATAACAAATGCAAATTGGCAATGCAACCACGGCCTCCGCTGCGAATTTCGCCAAATTGACAATTGCTAGTGCGACTTCAACACTAAAATTTGGGGTTGCATACGGATTGGGAGGGCGAGGCTCCTTGCCGAGCCGGGAGCATCGGAGTCGGCGTCCCACAGTCCGTTTATCGCGGGTGCACGGCTCGGCAGGAGCCTCGCCCTCCCGGCCAATCGGAGCCTGCGTAAGCGAAGTTGGTTTGACATAGATCGGACTCAGTTTTGATGGTTACTTGGTTAGCTCCCAATCCTTCTTGTTGGTGCCGCGCGTGACTTCGAGCTTGAGTTCCGTTTGTGCATTGTACTTTGCCGGGAGCGCTTCCTCCATATCGGAGATTTCAGGGCTATTGGCCCCCTCGTAAGCCTTGCGTTTTGTGCCGGTCGGCTTGAGCCAGGACAGTTTTACTTTCATCGTGCCGTGCGGGACCTTGGCAGAGTATTGGCCGTCCTTGATGGGGCCGCCCCATTCGGTTGCGGAATTGGCGTCGGTGGAAACGAAGAGGATGGAGCCGTTCTCGACCGGTTGGCCTTCGAAGCGGACCATGCCGCGGACTTCCGCGAAGCCGCCGTCGCTGCACGAGGTGAGGAACGTTGCGACGACAAAGAAAATGCCGCCGCACGCAATAGGACGGATTGACATGGAAACTCCGCGAGATCAGAAGTCGAGGGAAACCGCTTCATTGCCGTCCATGGAGCCGAGCGCGCGCCAGGCGGTCAGCGTGATCGAATTGGGAATCCAGCGAACGGTGCCGTCGCAAAAGAGCGCGTTGACGCCGCCCGCATGTCGGCTTCGAGCCGCGTTGTGCTGGTTGGCGTTCGACGGGAGGGGAGTCGCCGGCATAAGCGGATCACCGGTCTGCGTGAGAAAGTTGGTGTTGAATTGATCCGGCGCCGACGTGTTCGGCGTGTTGATGGTGTGAAAACGAAAGATCCCGTCGTCGTTGTGAATATCGCCGCGCCAATCTTTGTCCTTTGGAATCCATGCACGGAGGTACTCCGACATCATCAACGTATTCGACGTGCCGTCGGAGATATGGGCGATCTTGGTGAAGAAAGGAGTGCGGTTCACACGGTCGACATGACTGAACGGCGCTCGTGGGTTATTGGCGGGCGGCGCGGTGCCGTACATTTCTGTCCCCCAATTCACGACATAGTTGCCGCGCGCACGCGGATACTGTTCGGACGTGTCGTCTTGATCTTTCCCCGGGTTGTCGGTGGGACAATAATAGAGCGTCAAGCGAGCGCCGCAAAGGCCGCTCATGGAAAAGAAAACAGTGGCGGGCGGATCGTGAAAAGGCACCGTGAGCTGATTCTTGTCCGTGAGAATCGATTGGTCGATAAAACTCCACAGGTGCATGACCCATGTTTGCCGCGGACCCCTGCGTGAACCCATCGGGAATTTCTTGTAGACGTCGTGGTGGCTCTGCATCGCCAGGCCCCATTGCTTCAAGTTGTTGATGCATTGCGTCCGCGCCGCCGCCTCGCGAACCTTTTGCACGGCCGGCACCAACAGGGCAATGAGGATCGCGATGATGGCGATCACCACCAACAGTTCGATCAATGTGAAAGCCGCGGCTCTGGAAGGGTATTTGCTGCGAATCATGCCTCACCCGTTTCGCTCATGAAGTCGTGAAACCATTATCGACGTAATAATGAATAGATTCTAACCTGATGTTAGATACGTGTCGAGAAGGAAAATCGCCCACGGATTCGCATTTTTTTGGTTGTCCGCCGCCAATCGCCTTGCGGCTTTGGCGGATCGGGTTAATGAAATGGGGGAAAACGATGTTCCAGGGCCAACTCATCGGCATTTTCATCGCGCCGCGCAAGGGTCAAGGTCTGGAGCCGATCGACAAGGTCGAAGCGGTTGCCGGCAAAGGCCTGGTCGGCGACCGCTATTTCCTCAAGGAGGGAACCTACTCCGCCAAGGACGGGCCCGATCGCCAGGTCACGCTCATCGAAGTCGAAGCGATCGCGGGACTCGAGAACGAATACCATATCGAATTGCCGCCCAATCAAGCGCGGCGCAACTTGCTGACGCAGGGCGTGCCGCTCAATCATCTCGTCGGCAAGACGTTCAAGATCGGCAACGTCGTCCTGCGCGGCATCCGCCTGTGCGAACCGTGCGGGCATCTGGAAAAGCTGACGTGCAAGGGCGTCGAGAAGGGTCTGATCCATCGCGGCGGATTGCGGGCGGAGATCGTGTCGGGCGGCGTGCTCACGGTCGGCGTCGAGATCGCGTTGGAGTAAATTGCAAATTGCAAATTGCATTCAAAACTGCAATTTGCAATTCTTCACGCGGGCAACACCTCGCGGATTGGCCGGGCGTCGCGGTTGACGAGGCGAACGGTGCGGCCGCCGGGGCCGGTGTTGGTCTTGGTCGAATCGATGCCGAGGATTTCGCATACCGTGGCCATGAAGTCGGGCGCCGTCACGGGGCGTTCCTCGACGGTGGCGCCGAGCCGATCGGTGCGGCCGATCACCTGGCCGGCGCGGATGCCGCCGCCCATGAGCACCGTGCTCCATGCCCGGCCGAAATGGTCGCGGCCGCCTTGCGGGTTGATCCGCGGCGTGCGGCCGAACTCGCCCATCCAGATCACCAGCGTACTGTCGAGCAGGCGCCGGTCGCGGAGATCTTCTATCAGCGAGGCCCACGCGGGATCGAGTACTTCCGACACGCGCCTCGTGCCGGCGGCGTTGTTGGCGTGCGTGTCCCAGCCGTTGAGCACCACTTCGACAAACGGAACGCCGACTTCGACCAGTCGCCGGGCCAGGAGACAGCCGCGGCCGAAATCGCGGATGCCGTTCGAACCCGCGTCGTTGGCGCCGAACGGGCGCGGAGAGTAACGGCTTCGCGTCGCGGCGGTCTCCAGAGATAGATCGAACGCCCGCAACTGCTCGGCACGCATCAAGTCGGCGGCGCGGCGATAGTTTGACTGATGTGCGGCGGTTGACGGCGCACGATAGCGTCCGCGGAAAGCGTCGTCGAGCTGACTCAAAAGATCGAGCCGATCGTCGAGGTCGTCTTGCGCCACCGCGGGGCGAACGTCCTGAATGCCGCCGTCAAGGTTTGGCAAAATCAAGCCCCGATGCTGCGGCGGCAGGTAGCCTGTGAACGCAGGGTCGAGCCGATCGGTCAGGTTGCACACGACGAAGTTCGGCAACAAAAAGCCGGGCTGGCCCAGTTCCGACGCCACGAGCGACCCCATGCTCGGCCACGGCACGCCGCCGGAGCCGCGCTGATAGCCGGTGTGCATCAGGTATCGGCCGCGATCGTGATCCGCTTCGACGGTGTTCATGCTGCGAATGACGGCTGCGTGCTGCATGAGACGAGCGACGCGCGGCAAGTGCTCGCTGATGCGGATGCCGGGGACCGACGTGGCGATCGACTGAAACTCGGTCGCGGTCTCGACGTCGTGTTTCAGGTCAAACGTGTCGATGTGACTGGGGCCGCCGAGCATGTACAAAAGGATGCACGATTTATGGCGGCGGCCCTGCGCGGCTTGTTCGGCCGCGTGGCCCGCGAGGACGCTAAGCCAACCGGAGGCCGAGGCGGCGCCGACGCCGGCAGCGCTCAAGCGAAACAGGTCGCGTCTGGTGATCCTTGGCATGAAAGAACTCCCGCGGTACTGAGTACTGAGTACTGAGTACTCAGTACTCAATGATTGCTCACGAACTCCGCGCTGTTGATCAACGTCCACAACACTGCACTGTACGCTTGCGACGGCGTCGCATATTTGCGCCGATCCAGGAAGTCGCCAATCAGCTTCGCTTCCGATGAACTCGGCCGGCGCGCCATCGCCGTCAAATAAAGCTGCTCAATCGCCTGTTCGCGGCTCAGACTCGAACTGGCAAGACGCTGCACCACCGGCGAAGCCGCGCTGAGCTGGGCCGCATTCATCAGCTTGAGCGATTGCGGGATGCCGTGCGTGTTTTCGAGCGGGTTCGCCTCTTCGCCCTGCGACGCGCGGAAGAAATCGACGAACACCTCGCGCGGCGTGAACAGCGTGATCACCGTCAGCTTCGTCTTCCGCTCCGGCAAGCCGATCTTCAATTCGGACAAGCCGGTCGCCATCTTGAGCGAATCGTAAAAGACGCCCGGACTCATGACCTTGACTGCCATGTGGCTGTACTTGACGTGATGCTCTTCGTTGCCTTTCAACGGCTGACTGGTGCGTTGATACGCGTCGGTCAGGCAAATGCAGCGGATCAGGTATTTCAAGTCGAAGCCGGATTCCTTGAATTCGCGCTCCAGCATTTCCATGATTGCGGGATGGCTCGCCGGGTTGTCCGCACGCAGGTCGTCAACGGGGTTGACGAGTCCCTGACCGAAGAGGTGCGCCCAGGTGCGATTGACGGCGGCCTTCGCGAAGTACGGGTTATTCGCCGATGTCATCCAGCGGGTGAGTTCGTGCCGCAGCAGTTGTTGATCGCCGGGCTCGTAATCCTTGGCGTCTTGCAGCAGCCGGGCGGGGACGGATTTGCCGATGTTCTTGAGCGCCGTCGCGGGGATAACGATGTTCAGCGGCTTGCCGGCCGACGTCGGCGTCTCGTTCCACGCCAGGCCGCCTTGCATTCCCTTCACCGAGCGCAACTGGCTGAAGAACGCGGCCAGGCCCCAGAAGTCGGTTTGCTTCCATTCCTTGCTGAACGGATGATTGTGGCATTCCGCACATTGAAGCTGCACCCCCAGGAACAATCGCCCGCTCTCGGCCGCGAGCCAGGCGGGATTCGGGCCCTTGCCCATGCCTTCCTCGGTGTTGAGAAGAACGAAGAGCGCCTTCGGATCGTTCGATGCGAGGCGCTTGCCGCGCGTGATGAAGTTGAAGGTTCCTTCGGCCGTCATCAGGTCCTGAACGATCGCGTCCCAGCCTCGGCCCTGGTTCAAGCCGTCGGCCAGCCAGTCGATGAACGGCTCCCGATAGATCGGCATGTCCTTGATATTGATGCGATCGCACCAGATGTCGGCGAAGTGCCGGCCGTAGTCGTTGGTCGCCAAGAGTTCGTCGATGAGCTTGACGCGTTTGTCGGCGTCCTTGCTGTCGAGGAACGCGATCACCTTCTCCGGCGGCGGAATCTTGCCGACGAGGTCGATGTAAACGCGGCGGAGAAACTCGGCGTCGTCAGCGCGATCCGATGGGCAGATGCGTTCGGCATCGAGGACGCGCTGGATATCAAGATCGATCGCTTTGGCCACCTTGATGGATTGCGGATTGCGGAGCGCCGATTGCGGATTGATGCGCGGCGGCGCGATCTTGGCGGGTTCGATCGGCTTCTTCGGCTCGACTTTCGGCGCCGGCTTGACTTCGGGCGGCACGGCGGGCCGACCGGTCTTCTTCGGCGCGCCGGCGGAAATGCGGGCCGCGAGCACCGGATCGTCCTTGTCGGCCCAGACCTGCACTTCCGTGCCGACTTCGATTGTCTTGATGCCGCCGGTACTCCACCTTGGTTTTGTCCTTGGACACGACGAAATCGACCTTCTTGGTCAACCCGCCGCGGGCCGGGACTTCGACGGTGATGGATTTGGCCGCCTCGTAGGCCGCGACTTTGCCTTTGGCCGTCGGGATATCCTTCTTTTCACCCGGTCCAAACGCGGCCCCGGCCAGGATTCGCGTCGCGTTTTTCGCATCGTCCTTGTCGATCCAGATTTGCACCTGCGTGCCGACTTCGATTGCCTTCACGCCGACCAGGTCCACTTTGGTCTTGTCCTTGACGATGACGAAATCCAGCTTCTTCGCCGGCATGCCGCGTTGCAGGACTTCGATACTGATGGATTTGTCCGCATCGTAGGCGACGACTTTCCCCGCCGCCGCCGGCGCGGTTGCATCCTTCTTGGGCCGTTGCGCCGTGCCGCTGGAACTCACGCTCAGCAGCGCCGCCACGGCCAAGAGAAAAACGCACGCGGAGATTCTTTGCAGGTGATTCATGGCTTAACCTCAGCTATTGCGGATTTCGGATTGCGGATTTCGGATTGCCAATCCGCAATCCGCAATCCGCAATCCGCAATTGATTTACTGGTCCTGTCTGCGAACCTTGGCCGTCGCCGTGCGCACCATGGTGATCGTGTTGGAGTCGTTCACGAAGAACTGAACCACGGCGCCTTGCTTCAAGTCCGCGAGCCCGGATTCCTTGCCGTCAATCATGATCTTGGCGTCCTTGGCGACGTCGAAGGTTTTGTCTTCCTTCACGAGGCGGGTGCCGATCGTGACGGTGATGGTCCTCTTGGCGGCGTCAATCGCTTTCAGCGGCGCCGACGTGCCTTGCGAGCCGACGCTGACGCTGACGGCGGTTTTCTGATCCGCGGTCAGTTTGAGCGTGGCCTGGCTGCCCTTCCTGAGATCGCCAATCGCGGCGTCTTTGCCGTCGCGCTGGATCTTGGCGTCCTTGGCGAGCGTGTACGTTTTCGAGACCGGCGCTTCGCCGCGCTTGAGCGTGCTGATCGTCACGGCGCCGGCGTCGATGGATTCCAGCTTACCCGCGACAATGACGCCTTCCTGCTTCGGTTGCGGCCTTTGTTCGGCGACGAATTCCTCCTCCGGCAACGGCGCCAGGTCGTTCTCGACGACCAAGCCCGGTTGGTCCGGTGCATCGCCGGCCAATAGGTATTGGCCGACCGCGCCGCCGCTGAGAGCGAGGACGCCGAGCACCATCAGATACGCGGCCGTCATTTTGAGTTTGGTCATGAACATGGCTTTGACAACCCCCTCGGATAAGGCGACGGCGTTGGCGGAGATCGCTCCGGCCGCCGTCGCGCAACCTGCCGCGTACAACGACGCGGCTTGAATCGTAGAAGTAACCACGGCGGCCGGCGCGGACGCCGAAGCCGCCTGGAGAGACAAGACCGTGCCAAGCGCGACGGCCGTCGTGACGATGCCGTGCCGCGCCAGGCGCTTCGCCAACATGGCGCGAGCGCGGGCCAGCCGGCCGGCGATCGTGCCTTCCGGGCAATCGAGCAACTCCGCCGCCTCTTTGCGCGTCTTGCCTTCGAGATCGCACAGAACGATGAGCGAGCGATATTTATCGGGCAGTCGGCTCAGTTCTTGATCGAGCAAGGGTTGAATGGCGTCCCAGGATTCCTGGACCGCCGCGGCCGGTTCGGGCATGTCGATCACCTGCCTTTCGCGCGCTGCTTGTTTGTACATGGTGCCGCGCGCTCGAAACGCCGTCTGTTGCGCGACGCCGTAAAGCCAGTTGGCGAGCAGCTCTTTTTTCTTGAGCGAATCGGCTTTGCGAACGAGCACGAGAAACGTCGCTTGAAACGCGTCCTCGGCATCGTGGTGGCTGCTCAAGATGCGCCGGCATACGCCCCAGACCATCGCGCTGTGCCGTTGGACCAGGGCCGCGAGGGCGGCGGCGTCGCGCAGGCGAACGAAGCGATCCAGCAGTTCGCCGTCCGGCAAGCCGGCGCCGTCGCGCAACACGGCGGAGCGCAACTGATCGATCGCCTGGCTCATCTGGCTGGTCGGCATGACGGTACTCCCAAGAGCGCACGCGGCCCTCTGTGGTAATACTCTCGCAAGTTCGTGGGTTGATACACTATTTTTGATGATTTGTTGACGGCGGTCAATCGAATTACAAACGCTTGCGGTTTAGCGCTCGCGCCGAAGCGCCGGCGCTACGGCGCGAGCGCTAAACCGCAAGCGAGGGTTCTAACCATGCTTTGCCAACTCGTTTCTCGCCTCGGTCTCACCATCGCTGCAATCGTATTGACCGTCGCGGCAACGCCCGCCCAGGACGCCAAACCGACGCGCCGCATCCTCGCCATCGGCGGCGGCACGTACACCGGCGCCGATCGGCCCTTGCCCAAGCTGCTTCTGACGCTGACCGGCAAGAAGGACCCCGTCGTCTATTATCTCCCGACCGCCGCCGGCGACGCGCCGCCCGGCATCGTGCGCTGGTACGAAGTGATGAACGAATTCGAATGCCGGCCGCGCCATTTGAAATTCTTCTCGGATTCCAAGACGCTCAAGAACTTCGAAGCCAAGCTGCTCACCGCCGACGCCATCTTCGTCGGCGGCGGCAACACGATGAACATGCTCGCCGTCTGGAAAGCGCACGGCGTTGACAAGATTTTGCGCAAGGCGTACGAGCGCGGCACCGTGCTGGCGGGCGAAAGCGCCGGCATGATCTGCTGGTTCGAAGGCGGCGTCACCGATTCGCGCGCCGACAAGCTGACCGCGCTCGAATGTCTCGGCTTCCTCAAAGGCAGCGCCTGTCCGCATTACACCCTGGAGAAAGGGCGCAAGCCAAGTTACCATGCCATGCTTCGGGCCGGCGAATTGAAAGACGGCGTCGCCTGCGACGACGGCGCCGCGATCCTGTACGAGAACGAGCAACTCGTCAAGGCCGTCAGCGTTAATCTCAAAGCACGAGCGTATCGCGTGCGGAAGGACGCAGACAAGATCGTCGAGGAGCCGCTCAACATGGAGACAATCATCAACGTGAAACTTCTTCCGCCCAAATGATTCGGCCAAGAAAACGGGAACAATGCACATCTCGCCGGCCTCTATTTCCGGTAGATTGAACGAATCCCTCCCCATCGAGAGCCGTTTGTGGCCGCCAATCTCTTGACCCTGACGATGCGCCGCTTGCGCCGTCTAAGCGATGTCGAATTCGTCGGCGCGCTGAGCGACACCGGCCGTCCCGGCATCGGACCGATCGGCGCGGTCGAGAAGACGTTCAGCGATTTCAAGGCGCTCGATGGCGTCGTCCTGCCTCAAACGGTGCGCATGAAGTGGGACGGCAAGTTGATCGCCAACGAGTCCGGAACCTACTTGGCAGTGCGAGTCTCGTCCGATCTTGGCGCCGATTTCTTTCGCGCGCCAGCGGCCAAATGACCTCGGCCGGCATACCGTATCGATGCGATTCCATGCCGATACGGAGTGCCTTGCCATGAAGCGAATCCTCGCGGCAATTGGTTTGATCATTTACGCCGGCGCTCCGGCGGCCGCTCAACAACCGCAAATCGTTCCCATCTGGCCCGGCAAACCCGCGGACGATGTCGGCATTACCGGCGAAGAAAAATTCTTCCAGCTCATGGTCAA
>Ga0105340_1000791_pt1 | contig 14724 bp, 9 predicted proteins | sample EasRivMeERMLT700_FD_89676 | JGI IMG/M metagenome (GOLD analysis project Ga0105340, IMG submission 89676) | Soil microbial communities from meander-bound floodplain in the East River, Colorado, USA - East River MetaG ERMLT700 | ecosystem: Environmental > Terrestrial > Soil > Floodplain | place...
ACCATTGAGGTCGTTCCGCCATCAGCTCCGCTTACTCTGTTCATCTACGGGTGGAAGCGAGTTCTTCCAGTCAAGCTTATGAGCCTCTCCATTACCGAGACTGCGCACGATCCAACGCTCAATCCGATTCGGGCCAGCGCGGAACTTTCCATGCAGGTTCTGACTTACAATGATCTTTCGCTGACGCACCCTGGTTACTGGGCATTTCTCGCTCACCAAGTTGTCAAAGAGACCCTGGCCACCATCGGCAGCGTCTCCAATATCAGCGCTGTCCTTGGAGACGACGTCAACGTACTTTCGTTGACGGGAGGGTGAGATGTTTGACAGCAGGAGTCGATACTCGCCTCTCGCGACACTCGAGCACATGGACCCTGATGGTCGTACAATTGTATACGTAACACGCCGGTTCATTCCTCCAGCACACATCTATGTCGTGGCCGGGGGGGTTACCATCACTGATTCGGATCGCATCGACCTGATCGCGTACCGCGCACATGGGACGCCAGCCGGGTTCTGGCAAATAGCTGATGCCAATGAGGCGACGCATCCGGAGGAACTGACGGCGAGAGCCGGTCGAAGGTTGGTCATTCCAGTTCCCCGCGCACCGGAGGCCTAGTGAATCTCATCGGAATTCATCTGACGGTGCTCATCGGGCCCGATCCGGTTGCAGTGCCTCCCCCTCCGCAGGTGCTCGAAGCGCTTCTTGATGTCGAGGTGACGCACTCCGACCGAGACCGGTCCGGGTTCCGTCTCACGTTTGCGATCGGGCGATCAGGGCCGCTCGATTTTCTCGACTACGATCTTGTGGGATTGACGTCAGTCCTCCAGGTAAACGCGCGAGTGATCCTGGCTGTAGCCTTCGACATTGTCCCGAAGGTCATCATGGACGGGATCGTTACGCGGCGTGACATCGTTCCTGGTGATGAGCCGGGTCAGGGACGACTCGTCCTGACCGGAGAGGACATCAGCGTGGTTCTGGACCGGGAAGTAAAGCGGGTAGAGCATCCGGCGCAAGACGAGACCGTTATCGCCAACAAGATCATCGTTTCGTATCCTCAGTACGGTGTGGTGCCGAAGGTCATTCCTCCGGTCGTGATCGACCCTCCTATCCCGCTTGATCGGACGCCGCAGCAAACATGCTCCGATTGGGCGTATTTGAAGCACATGGCGAGGCGTCACGGTTACGTGACCTATGTCGATTCGGGGCCGGTGCCCCTGATGAACAAGGTCTACTGGGGGCCTCCCATCCTGGCTGACGTGCCTCAGTGCTCTCTGAACGTGAACCTCGGCCCTTTGAGCAACGTGTCGAGCATCAATGTATCTCAAGATGCACAGGCGACAACGCTGGTGGAGGGGACCGTGCAGGACCGCATCACCGGGCAAGACGTCCCGATTATGACCTTGCTCCCCTCGAGACCCCCTCTCGGCCTCGTTCCCGCAGCCATCACAAATGCCAGCAAGCTGCGAAAGAAGCCCTTGGAAGCGAGCGGCCTCAATGCGGCTCAGGCCTTCGCGCGGGCTCAGGGTGAACTGGACATGTCCTCAGACGACACCGTTACCGTCTCCGGAACCCTGGATAGCGTCCGCTACAACGATGTTCTCCGATCCCGCAAATATGTTGATCTTCGCGGTGCCGGATTCACCTTCGATGGAACGTACCTCGTGCGGAGCGTGACGCACCGGATCACGCGAGGCAAGTACGAGCAGGACTTCGTGCTGTCACGGGCTGAAACCGGTGCAAAGCTTCCTGTGGTGCGGCCCTGCTGAGGGATCATGGAAGAGGGCTCCAAGCAATACTTCGGCAAGTACCGCGGTAAAGTGGAGAACCCGATTGATCTCCAGGGATTGGGTCGGGTTCAGGTCAGCGTCCCCGATGTCCTTGGGGATGGGACCCTCGCCTGGGCGATGCCGTCGGCACCATTTGCCGGAAAGGGCATGGGATTCTTCGCTATCCCGCCGCAGGGCGCCAGGGTGTGGGTAGAGTTCGAGCGCGGCGATCCCGACTATCCAATCTGGTCGGGGTGCTTCTGGGGGCTCGGCGAGGAGCCTCTCGGCAAAGACCCGATCGCATACTTGAAAATGCTGATCAAGACGGACAAGGCGACCCTTCAGATCGACAACAACCCCATCGCGCCGAGCTTCACCCTCGACGTTCAGGTCGGCGGCGTCGCCGGCGCCGCCAAGATCGAGGCCGGGCTCACGGGGATGAAGATCTCCTGTGCAGGGAATACGATCGAGCTCGCTGTGGATGGAGTTTCGATCAACGGAATGAATTTCAAGGTTTTGAAGTAAGGCTGATGCCACTCCCTGTTCTCACGCTCTCAACACAGGCCAACTGCCCGCATGCGGCCAAGGCCAGTTTCCTGGCGACGTCGTCGAAGGTCCTGATCGATGGGACTCCGGCCATGCTCCAGGGGGACCAGGTGCTGGTCGCTGGTTGCCCGTTCACTGTGCCCAGCGGGAAGCCGCAGCCGTGCATCAAAGCCAATCTGATCATGCAGGCCGTCAAGATCAAGATCGAGAGCAAAGGCGTGATCGTTCAGTCACCCGCCGACATGTGTGAGTCGGCGGAGCAAATACCACAGGGCCCGGTTGTGTACGCCCAAGTTCAGACCAAGATGATAGTGACATGAAGACATACCGATGACGCAATTTGGCTTTCCATACCGGATCGGATCCGATGGCCGCACGGCGGGCGCAAGCGCCGATCGCCACATTCGGGAACTGATCGAGCTGATCCTGTTCACCACCCAAGGTGAACGCGTCAACCGCCCTGATTTCGGGGCCGGCGTCCGGCAACTCGTATTCACTGAGAATGCGCCGGAACTGGCGACCGCGATGGAGCATCTTGTCCAGAGCTCGTTGCAGCGCTGGATGTTCGGTCTGATCGAAGTCCATGGGATCGACGTGTCGGCGGAGGATGCGAAGCTTACGGTAGTGGTGCGGTTCCGGGCGCTGGAAGCCGAGGAAGAGCGCGTGGTTCGGGTGGTCAGAGAGGCATGACGTGAACCTCGAGCAGTATTGCGGGACGGCCGAGCGGCGGCAGAGAGTCCTGGATTCCCAGGTCCAGATCGGCGCGCTCGAGATCAATGGGATCGACTACCTGGAGGTTCTCGACCAAGACGCTCCTTCAGAGGCTCTGCGTCAACGCCTCATCGATCTGGTTTTCCTCAAGGCTGACGGTGTACTCGTTGTGGACAGCCAAACTCCACTCTTCGATCCCGATATGATCGTGATCGAGGGCGGCCCTCGTGCCCGCAAGGTAAGAGTGACGGAAGTCTCGGCAGGATCGGACGCGCAGACTCTACGCCTGACTCTGGACGGGGCAGGGGACTTTTCGTCGTACAGATTGCGTCTCCGTGCAGCCGCCGACGACGACTCTCCACCGGCAACTATGGACCTGATACTGTCCAGCATCGACTTCTCCTTCAAAGCTGATTGCCCGACAGACTTCGACTGCGCCCCGCCGGCAGCGCCTGCCAGAGCTGCGGGAAGTTCGCCATCGCTCGACTACCTTGCCAAGGATTACGAGAGCTTCAGGCAGCTCATGCTCGACCGCATGGCTGTCACATTGCCCGAGTGGGACGAGAGGAGCCCCGCTGACCTCGGTGTCACGCTCGTCGAGGCGCTGGCCTACGCCGCTGACATGGCGAGTTACTACCAGGATGGGGTGGCGACCGAGGCCTACCTATCCCTCGCCCGCCGGCGAGAATCGGTGAGGAGGCATGCGAGACTGCTTGGCTATCGGATCGGCGAAGGGACCAATGCTCGGACCTGGATCGCCATCAACGTTACGCAGGATTCCGAACAGGTCGATCCCCCACTCCTTCCAGCGGGAACACTACTCATCACCAAGCCGGCGCAGAAGGAGGTGTCGGCTGGCCTCGACCCCGCCATCTCCAAGGATCCAGCAGTCTTGAGAGACCTGCTCAATGCGGGCTCAATCGTCTTCGAGACGATGGAGAATGTGACGAAAGTCAAGACTGCGCGCAACGAGATCTTGTTCCACACATGGGGGGACTCGGACTGCTGCCTGCCGGCAGGAACGACGTTTGCGCACCTCGTCGGCATGCCTGATTCACTCGACCTCGAGGCGGGTGACGTTCTAATTCTGGAGGAACGTCTGCCTCGTGGGGGGACGGTGGACGATCCCGCCCGCCCGGATCACCGCCAAGCAGTGCGCATCTCGGAAGCTCCCAAGCCGATGATCGACCTCCTCGACGATACCCCGGTTCTCGAGATCCGGTGGCACGACGAGGATGCGCTGCAGTTTCCGCTCAATCTCGCTGGCGTAAACGGAAGCCCCGGTGCGGTGGCCCGGGCAAATGTTGTTCTCGCCGATCACGGTCGTACTCTCGACTACGTCTACGCGAACACGGCCGGCGAGAACGAAGTCAATGTGTCGCTGCATGCGTCTCTCACGGGGAGCGCAGGACTGGATCCGTCGTCAGCGCCCGGGTCCGGAGTCTACAGACCGAAGCTCTCAGATGGCCAGGTGACGCGCGCTGAACCGTTCGACACGAAGGCAGCTCGCGGGAGCCCAGCCACAGTGGCGACCTTGCAGAACGCGGGTCTCGCCGTCCCGCAGGTCACCCTTGTCGGTGGGGGAGAAGACTGGATCGCCCAGCCGGACCTCCTCGGCAGCGACCGGTTCTCCGCCGAGTTCGTCCTGGAAACCGCCAACGACGGCAGCGCAACGATCCGCTTCGGTGACGGGCAGTTCGGAAAGAGTCCGGCGGCTGAGGCGTCTTTTCTTGCCAGGGTTCGCGTCGGGAACGGACCCATGGGGTTGATCGGCGCGGACTCCATCGGTCACATCATCACGGACGACCCGGATCTCATCTCGAAGGTAACCAACCCGCTCCCTGCCGAGGGTGGCGCCCCTCCAGAGCACCTCATCGCCGCGAAGATCAGTGCGCCCCGGGCCTTTCGCACTCAAAAGCGCGCCGTTACTGCAGCCGACTACTCGGCTTCCACGTCGAAGCACGAAGCCGTGCAGCGCGCCGTCACTGAGCGACGCTGGACGGGTAGCTGGTACACGATGTTCGTGGCGGTGGATCCCAGGGACGAAAAAGAGGTCGATCAGGCGTTCGAGGACGAGATCCGCTCTTACCTTGAGCCGCTCCGACTTGCAGGACACGACCTCGAGATCGAGCGGCCAAAGTACGTCGCCCTCGATATCGCACTCGTTGTTTGCGTAGACGAGGGTCACTATGCCGCCGAGGTCGAGGCGGCACTGCTCAACGCATTCTCCTCCAAGTTGCAGTTGGATGGAACACGGGGCTTCTTCCATCCCGACAACTTCACGTTCGGCACTCCGGTCCGCCTCAGCAAGATCATCGCCCATGCCATGGCGGTCCCCGGTGTGAAATGGATCGGCATGCGCCTGGAAGGGATTGATGAGACGGGACACTTCCGGCGGCTCGATGACCCATCGACGGACTATGCGGAGACAGGCATTCTGCCCACCAGCGCCCGAGAAGTCGCACGGCTCGACAACGACCCCAATGTGCCAGAGAACGGCCGGCTTCGTTTCGTCATGGAGGGCGGGGGATGAACCTCTGCAAAGACCGTTCAGCTGTCGAACCTTGCGGCTCTACAGCTCTCGATCCACGCCGCCCCGAGAACCGCGCCGCACTCTCCGGCATCGCTTACCGTATCGGGGTGCATACGGATTTTCTCCAGCGCATGCTCTCCCGCATCTCACGGGAGGCCATCAGTGATCCCGCGACGGGAGAGGCCGGAATTCCCCTGAAGTCGCTGAACGCACGAACAACGGACGATCCGTCAGTGGCTCTCATGGACGCGTGGGCTTGTGCCCTCGACGTGCTCTCGTTCTACGAGGAGAGGATCGCTAACGAGGGATTCATCCGCACCGCGAAAGAGCGCCTTTCAGCCTTGGAGCTGACGCGTACGATTGGATACGAGCTCAATCCAGGAGTGGCGGCTTCCTCCTATCTCGCTTTCACCGTCGAAGACGCCGACGATCCGTATCGAGAGGTCGAAGTACCCGAAGGCACGCAGGTCATGAGCGTTCCTCAGGAGTCCGAAGGGCAGCCGCAGATCTTCGAAACGATCGAGACCATCGAGGCTCGCGCCGAGTGGAACGAAATTCCGGCGCGCACCGAGCGGGATCAGAACCTGGCGATTTTCCGCAATACCGACGACGATGATGATGTAAACAACGGCACTCTCTATCTCCTGGATGTCGACAACAGCTTCGACCTCTCCGGGGCCAATTCTGACGACCTCGTGGAGATCACGTTCGATAACCTCGATAACTTTCTGCCTGTGACCGCCGACCTTGACCTGAGAACGACGCTGGAAGAGCTGGAGGAGGATGCCGCTCTGAACCCGGAGATCGAGGTCATTATCCGTGGGATCGCGGTCGACCATGTACAGCTCAAAGGGACGGGGCTCGCGCTCGAAGCAGGCGATCGCATTCTAGTAGTTGGAGTCGTTGGTGCAGCCGATTCCGGCGACTTGAAGGTGGAGGTGGTCCCGTACCGAATCGCGGCCGTCGAGGAAAGCACCGACTACGCCATGACGCGTGTGGACTTTTCCCCGATCGACCTGATCGAGGAGCTTCCAAGGCCGCGCAAGGTCCTCCGCGTGACCTTTCGCCCGGCGGTGCTGAAGTTCGGGGTCGTGACAACGCGAAAGATCGAATTCAACCAGGTCAATGCGAAAACGCTGGTGCGGCGGGCGACGTGGAGGGGGGCGGCGCTTTCTGCGTTTGTCAAGACACAGTCTTGGCCGAGAGTGAATCTGATGCATCTGTTTCGCCAGCCGTCGAACGTCGCTTCACCGGCGGTAGGTACCGTTGAGCCGGGAGTCTACGTCTTCCGGCAAAGCGTGAGCTTCTTCGGAAACACAGCGCCGAAGTGGGAGCTTCAGGCGAAGTACGACGAGACCCGGGGCAATTCCGCTAACCCCCAAGAAAGTGATCCGTATTTGAAGTCGTGGGAGCCCGGCGGAGCCCCGCGCACGATCTGGACCAACTCGCAGGATGTGCCACTCACCACCAATGACGGGGTGGACGTGTTTCTCGAACGAGCGGTCGAGGAGATCGTCCCCGGGAGGTGGGCCCTCTTCGAGACACCCCAAGGAGATACGAAGGCCTTCCTCGTCAGCGCCGCGGCAACGCAATCCCGCAGCGACTTCGGCCTGAGTGGCAAAACCACCGGCCTCCTGCTTCGCGAGAAAGACGACACGGATCTCGAGGCTTTCGACAGCAACGGTGTCCTCAGGGACGATCTCGAGAAATTCACCTTCCGCACCGCGATCGCTCGGGTGGCCAGCGAGGCTCTGCCGTTGGCGGGCATCCCGGTTCTCGAGGACCTGGAAGCCGGTGCTGACGAGGTCATGCTCGACAACCTCTATCTCGATCTGGAGCCAGGCCGAGCCGTCTCCCTGGGCGGCGAGAGGTCGGACGCCGAAGGAGTGGAGGAAGCAGAGACGCTCATCGTCAAGGACGTGATTCACAGCGGGGGTTTCACCCGTATCGCCTTTGAGTCAGGACCGGAGTACTCCTATAAGCGGGCAACGGTCCGCGTGAATGCGAACGTCGCGTCCGCCACACATGGCGAGACCGTGGAGGAGTCCCTGGGGGACGGTGTTGCGACGCGAGCCAACCAAGCCTTCGCGCTCGCCAAGCCTCCCCTCACGCACGTCTCTGCAGCAACCGAAACTGGCTCAGAGACGACCCTCACCATCCGTGTCAACGGTATTGTCTGGCAGGAGGTCCCATCCCTCCACGACGCAGGCCCGGACGACAGGGTGTGCATGGTTCGGATCGACAACGACGGGACGACCCGCGTCGTATTTGGCGATGGCATTCACGGAATGCGGCTCCCCACCGGGTCGCTAATCGTCACTGCGTCCTACCGAAGCGGAATGGGAACGGACGGCGAGGTCGATGACGAAACGCTCACCCTGCTTAGAACCCGTCCACTCGGTGTGCGGGGTGTGACGAACGCGTCGCGGGCATCGGGAGCCGCAGAAGCTGAGACGCTGGAGGACGCTCGCTCCCGGGGGCCGCAGAGCGTCCGCACGCTGGGACGGATTGTCTCGCTGCTCGATTACGAGGATTTCGCCCGATCGTTTGCCGGAATTGGAAAGGCACTTGCGGTGGCGCTGTGGCGCGGCCGAGAGCGGATCGTCCATGTCACGGTCGCTCCGTCCACCGACAGCGTCTTCACCGACGCTGACGTCACGCTCGTCAATCTCCGCGACGCCATGAACGAGCTTCGAGATCCGGCGCGTCCGTTGATCGTGGCCCCTCACGAGCCGAGGTTCTTTCAACTTTCAGCGCGAGTGTTTCACGATCGCAGCTATCTGGCGGACGATGTCGAGGCAGAGGTCCTGGCTCGGCTGGAGACAGTGTTCGGTTACGATGCGCGCTCACTTGGCCAACCAGTCAGCGCTGCCGAGGTCATTGCTACCATCCAGGCGGTCGACGGCGTCGCGCACGTTGATCTGGACACCCTGGAGCCGTATCGAGACGATGATACGGGCGTCGAGCCCAGCCTGGCTTCTGTGCTCCGTGCCTATTCTGCTCGGCTAGCGGAGTCTGACGATCCGCCGGACGTCCTAGCTGCAGAGCTGATGACCGTGCTTCCGGCGGCCATTGTCCTCTCGATGGAGGCAGCCGATGCGTAACCGGAACCTCGATCGCTTGTACCTGCTTCTTCCAGGACACATTCGTGTTCGAGACTACGAAGAGGGGCGTCCCCTCCAGGCGTTGATGCGAGTCCTCACCCGGGAGCTGGAGGTCGTCGAGGCGGACATCGACTATCTGTACGACAACTGGTTCATAGAAACCTGCGAAGACTGGGTGGTGCCGTACATTGGCGATCTCGTGGGCGCCCGACGGCTCCGCTCGTTCGGCGATGATGGTGGCGCGCTGCGTGCCTACGTTGCCAACACGCTCTCCTATCGCCAGGCCAAGGGCACTGTAGCTGTGCTTGAGCAACTGACGCGTGACGTGACGGGGTGGCCGGCGCATGCCGTGGAGTTCTTCCGTCGCCTCATCCAGACGCAGAATGTCAACCACGTCCGGCCGGATAACCTCGGCACTGTATCGGTCCGGGATGCTGATGGCGCCTCGCAAGCGGGGGGACCATTCGAATCCACTGCGCACAGCATCGACGTGCGCGCGATTGCAACTGGTGAAGGTCGTTATGACATCCCCAACGTCGGGCTCTTTGTCTGGCGGCTGCAGAGTTTCTTCATTCCATACGTGTTCGACGATGAAGCGGGCTACCGTGGCGCCGCTCAACCCAAGCAGGCGGCTCAGGGCGCCGGTCATTATCATCTCGATCCCATCGGGCGGGACTTGCAGCTGTTCAATCGCTCGAGAACTGAACCGGCGCTCGCTCATCTGGCTACGGAAGTGGATCTGCCCGGGCCGCTTCGTCGCCGCCCTCTTCATGACGATCTTGATGAACTTCGGTCCGAAATGCCTGGGAGCGGTGCTTACTTCGGCTCTCAGCCTGTGCTTTCGATTCGCCTGGACGGTGGTGCCGTTCCTGCGGAGAACCTCCATTGCTGCAACCTGGAGGACCGGGACGATGGATCATGGCGGCGCCCGCAGCAGCCTGGCGAAGTCTTCTTCGATCCCGTACTGGGCCGCCTCTCCCTGCATGAGGACGATGAGGGACGGTTGGTCGAAGCAAGCTACGCGTATGGGGCGCCGCACGAAATTGGCGGAGGTCCGTACGACCGCCGGGCATCGTGGGAGGAGTGGAGAGCATCTCTCGAGCCTCCTGAGGGAGAGACCCTCTGGCAAGTCGGCGTAACTGCCCGAGACGAGGAGATCACCGACGATGAGGATCAGGGCGGTCCTGTGGTCGGAACCATCGCCGAAGCAATCGAACGGTGGAATGAGGAGGCTGACTCCGGAAGTCGCGGCATCATTGCGATCATGGACAGCGCGAGCTACCGGGAGGACTTGACGGATGAGGCGCACCACATCCGAATCCCCGCTGGAGCTTGGCTTGCAGTGGTCGCGGCGAACTGGCCCGCTGAGGGCATCGCTGGGGCCGCCCGGCGAAGGGAGCCAGGGGTCCTCGCAGCGCAAGATCGCCGGCCTCACATCGCAAGCGGGCTTGCCGTAATTGGCGAAGCCGAGGAGGGCGACGAGCCCGGCACGCTGATATTGGACGGAGTCCTCGTCGAGGGCACAATCACTGTCCTCGCCGGCAACCTTGGACGGCTCGAGCTACGGCACAGTACGGCGGGAGCCGCCTCTGACGACCTGGTACCGGGCATCGAAGTCATGAGCGACGACGAGAACAGGAACGCCCGGCTTTCGGCCCTTCTCAAGAGCTCCGTCTCCGGCGGGATCGACCTTGGCTCCGCTGCGGCAACCTTCGAGGCTTGCGACTCTATTTTAGGGGAGGACAAGAGCGCGAACCCCGATCCAGACTCTGTTCCGACCGTTCTTGCAGCGAGTGATGCGGACGTCGTCCTCCACCGCTGCACGGTTCTCGGCCGGATGGAAGCTCGTACGCTGGATGCCGATGACACCCTTTTCGTCGGCCGGCCCGATGTCTCCCGGCGCCAATGCGGGTGTCTGCGCTTTTGCTACTTGCCAGCCGGCGCGCGGACTCCCCGTCGCTACCGCTGCGTCCCGGACCTGCAGATCTCAAGGGAGCAAGAACGGCTTGAACGAAAGCTGACCGAGGACGAGGAAAGAGCCTTGCGGATACGGCTTCGCCCCGTTTTCACCTCCAGCGCCTTCGGTACGCCCGCCTTCGGCCAGCTCGCTTCGAACTGCCCGGCCGAGATTCTGGAAGGAGGAGAGAACGAAAGCGAGATCGGCGCAATGAACGCGCTCGGGAATCGGGCGCGGATTGCGAACCTGCGGGACGCGCTCGAAGAGTACCTGCCCTTCGGATTGGAAGCCGGTCTGATCTACGTAACGTGATGATGGTGAGGAGCGTGCAATGAGCGGCGACTATACGAGGTATACCTTTCGGCGCGAGAAGCGGTTCACTGCCGTCCGGCTCCAGCAGGGTCGGGTTCAGATGGACGCGGATTGGAACGAAAGCGTCGACATCGCCAACCATCGCGAGCGTGTCGCTCTCAACGATGTGATCGGCCCCACCGGAATGCCCGAGGATGCGCCAGGCTTCTCGCTGACCCCTGTCCAAGTAGGAGACCACATCGACCTCGTAATCGGCGCCGGCCGCGCGTACGTCAAGGGAGTCCTTGTCGAACACGAGCAGGCGGAAGAAACCACGCTACAGAAGGTCTCCGGCGAGGGCGCGGAGACCATCTGGGAGGTCTCGAGCGGACCGCGCCTTCTGATCGACCAGTGGATCGGTCCGGCGGCGAACCCGCTGTCCAATCCTGTGCCGGTCACGGAAATCGTGGAACCAGATGGCGAATCCGAGGATCGTCAGCGAGTCAAACTGGCCGAGGACATCGGGTCCGGAACGAAGACCGTCGTCGGGCTCGCAAGTTATGGGACGCAGCCTCATCTTCCAGATCTTCCAAAGGAGGTGGCAGATGGATTCTATCTTGCGTACCTCCACGTATGGGAGCGCGAGATCACTGCGCTCGAAGACGAGTCGCTGAGGGACGTTGCCCTTGGCGGCCCCGACACGGCGGTCAGAACGCAAGTGGTGTGGCAGGTCAAGCTGCTGACTCTGAAGGATCTCATTGACGAGGGAGAGGTCGCGGACCCGCCGACCTGCAAGGTATTCGGAGCCGACTGGACTCCTGACGGTAACGTCGGTGGGATGACTCTGGCGGCACGCACGAATCCAGCCGAGGAGACGCCCGATCCTTGCGCCTTGCCGTCGACGGGGGGGTATCGGAGTCTCGAGAACAGACTCTATCGAGTTCAGATTCATGCTGGCGCAGCTCCTGATGATGACTCGGTCCTTGTCAAGTGGTCTCGGGACAACGGCATTCATCGCAGCCGCTTGCTCGATGTCGAGGACGGAAGTCTTGTCGTCGAGGAGATCGGGAAGGACGACGCTACGGCCTTCAAACCCGGCGAGTTCCTGGAGGTGCTGGACGAAGGACGAATCCTTCGCGGCGAGCCGGGTTTCTTTGTAGAGCTGTCTGAAGTCGTCGATACGCGGCTTGGAATCAGCGCTGTCTACGACCCGGAAACCGTGGAGCCGATCACTGACAACGGCGAACCGGACACGGACGTTCTTCCGAAGTTGGGGCTGGTGCGGCGCTGGGAAGGTGGGCTTCCCGTCGAGGCCCAGCGGGGGGAGTGGCTGGCACTGGAAAACGGCGTGGAGATTCAGATTGGAGAGGGACGGGCGCGCACATGTGACCACTGGCTGATCGCGGCCAGGACGCTGACGGCGAGTATCGAGTGGCCGGCCGACGAGGGCAGTGGCGAGGCTGCCTTCCAGCCGCCCGTGGGAATCGCTCATCGTTTTTGTGCACTCGCGATCCTCGAGTTCAAGACCGAGGGGTGGACTGTTGTCAATGACTGTCGGCCTATCTTCCCGCCGCTCACGCGGCTCGAGAGCTTCTTCTATCTCGGGGGAGACGGCCAGGAGGGGATGCCGGATCTGTCCGGCGACGGCGAGGGGGAGGGCGTCCTCCTTGGCGCGCCGTTACGAGTCGGTGTGGCACGTGGGAAGACGCCCGTTCAAGGGCGCCTCGTTCGATTCCGTGTGACCGACCCGGAAGCGGAGCGGGGGCAGCTCAGCCCGGCGACCGGAACGGCCCCCGAGGACATCGTGAGGGACACCGGAGACGAGCTGATCGTGCGAACGGGGGACGACGGCGTGGCGCAGGCCGCGCTCGCGCTTGATCGTCGACGCCATTATCACCACGTAGTTGCTGAGCTTCTTGACGCAATCGCTCCAGAGCAAGCCGATCCTATACATCTCCCCATCCACTTCACTGCGAATACCTCCGTCGCCTCGGAGGTGGGCTACGACCCGGACAATTGCCCATACCAGGCGGAAGCTGGGATCGCCCCCGGGACGTCAACGACCGTCCAGAGCGCGATCGACAAGTTGTGCCCGCGGGTCGAGCTAGTCCTGTTGGGCGGAGACGGTCAGGAACTGTGCGTCAATATGGTTGCCCCAGCCAAGCTCACAGTCGGTCTGTTCTGGGGCAAGGAAGCCCTGAGCGATGTTCAGGTCTCGTTCGAAGTTTTGAAGGGCAGCGCTACAGTCACTCGCGATAAGGTCCGGACCGAGCAGGGGATCGCATGGACTGAGCTCAAGGCAGGAGACGAGCCATTAGAGAAGAACAACGGTGTTGTCGTTGTTGAGGCTAAAGTCGCGGACGCTCGGTTTCAGGCTTTTCCCAGGTCGCTGACCTTTACCGCGCGATTCGTGAACGCACAATGCATCTACGTCGATGGGAACGTGTGCCCAGAGGGGCAGGCTCAATCCGGGAACACGGTTTCCGGTCTGATTGGATATCTTTGCTCTCGAACGAGCGGAGGCAACCAGGACCCAGGGATCCATGTCCACCGAGTTCTTTACAGCAACATCCAAGGAGTGGTTAAGCCGCTTCCGCTTCACGGCCAGGTTGTGCCAAGCGAGTTAAATCTGATCATCTTCGTTCTCGACACACCCGTCGACAGCAAGGTCTTTCTTCAAGGACACGTCGGAGAGATCGTGATCGATCTTCCCTTTCCCGACACTAGCTCGGGGGTATTGGCCTGGTGGCTCGCCAACCAGAGTATGTCGCAGAGCCAATTCGGATTCCGGTCAACAAAGCTCCGCGGGCGCTTCAGCCTTCCGGATCCACAAACCATCATCTGGACGCCGGACGATGTAGTTAAACGCTGGTTGACGGAGAAACTATTGAATGCTCTCGCACAGATGGGTCTTGCGAAGGTACAGGCAAGGGCAGTGCTCTTCGGTAACACCATCTGGGCTCAGAATGACAGTTCCATCTTACTCGACGGGGATCTCTTTGCAAATCCAAACGACCGGGAAACCGGGATAAGCTACCCAACCGGTGATGGCCGGCGGGGGGGAGACTTGGTTCTGCCCTTCTACTTGGGCCAAGCGGGTGCGGTGCCCGTTCCGGGGGGCAGCAACTTCATTGGTTTCGTTCCCGTCATCAACGCAGGCTTCTTCACTGGGTTCACGGCGGACGATGTTTCGAACCTGGGCATCGCCCTGGACGCTGGGCTGGACCGAAAGACGGTAGATGCTGCAAAGGTCGTTCCGGAGGAGGTACCATTTGACACCAGTCGCAGCCCCGATACCGCTACCGCCAAGGATCGCATGCGGCGGCTTCGGCTCACGACGAACAGCCTCCGAGTACTTGTCCACAAGGACCACGCGGCGCTCTTCAATGCGATGAAGGGCAGCTTGACAGAAGCGACCGGACTTCAACTCGAAGCGGTGGCAACCACGTCTACCACTCCAGCTGACGGGATCATCAATAGATTGAAACGTGACGATCCGGAGGTAGACGTCGTTCTCGTCGATGCAAGTATCTTCAAGGCCCTCAGTGAAAATGAATCTACGAGCGACAAGGTAGGCGCGACACTGTTCACGCTATGACTATCTCACATCTGAAGCAGCGCACGACTACGGTACCTGCTCGAGCACGCGTCGCGCAGAGCCATGAGGAGAACTCAATCCTTCACTCGCACCGCGTGATCGGGAATCAGGCCGTACAGCGGTTGCCACAGGCTAGTGTCCTGAGTTAGAGATTCGCTGACAAAAGCGAGCGATCGAGGCGAGAATCTCATCGGCACTCTTGGTCCAGACGAAGGGC
>Ga0105340_1000793_pt1 | contig 14721 bp, 8 predicted proteins | sample EasRivMeERMLT700_FD_89676 | JGI IMG/M metagenome (GOLD analysis project Ga0105340, IMG submission 89676) | Soil microbial communities from meander-bound floodplain in the East River, Colorado, USA - East River MetaG ERMLT700 | ecosystem: Environmental > Terrestrial > Soil > Floodplain | place...
ACACCGCCACGATCATGCGCGTCGAGAGCGGCAGCGGCGCATTGAAGCTGCCGTAAAACTCAGCGAAGGTCGGCACCACCTTGACGACGATGATCGCAACCAGCACCACCGCCAGCGCCACCAGGATGACCGGGTAGATCATCGCCGAGATGGTTTTCGATCGCACCGTGTCGATGGTCTTCGAGTAGGCGACGAAGCGGCGCAGCACCGCGTCGAGATTGCCCGATCGCTCGCCGGCCATTAGCGACGCGGTATAGACCGACGGGAAGAGATCGCCATGCGCGGAGAACGCGTCCGACAGCGCCGTGCCACCGCGCACCTTTTCGTACACGTCGTCGAGCACCGACTTGAACAGCGGGTTGCTCAGGCGCGAGCGGAGGATGTCGAGCGACTGGACCAACGGCATGCCCGCCTTCAACAAGGTGGCAAGCTCCTGGTTGAACACGAGAAACTCGTGGCGCTTGATCTTGCGGCTCTCGCCGCCAAAGCTAAAGCCGCCCAAGCCGAGCCGCGGCTTGAGTGCCAGAACGTGCAGGCCCTTTTCCTCGAGCTCACGCCTGAGGGCGGCTTCGCTTTGGGCGACGTAAATGCCCTCGATGATCTCGCCAGACGTAGTGCCGAGGCGGCAGCGGTACTCCATCCCTAAAAGGTTGACTCACAGGGGATTATACGGATTCGGGGCATCATTTCCCACCCCTTTAGACGATATCGGACGACCACCTGGCCGGTGTTAGTCGTGAACTAATTTGTGCCGGCCTGACCGGGCGTGACCCCGACCCGCCGCAGGATGCTGCGGACGTAGTGCTGGGTCTCGGCGTAGGGGGGCACGCCGCCGTAGCGCTTAATGGTCGCTTCACCGGCGTTGTACGCCGCGAGCGCGAGCGGCAGTTCCAGCCGGCTCAGCAGGTCCTTCAGGTGCCGGATGCCGGCTTCGAGATTGGCCTTGGGATCGTACGAATTGCGCACGCCATACTGCCGTGCCGTGTCCGGCATCAGCTGCATCAATCCCTTCGCGCCCTTTTTCGATCGCGCACGCGCTTGATAATTGGATTCCTGCTCGATGACGGCGTGCACCAGGCGCGCATCCAGTTTGTGCGTCGCGGCGACGGTCGAAATCAGTTCCGCATAGGGGCGAGCCGCGAGCACTGCCTCGGGAACCAGCGCCAATGCCACCGGGGCAAAGGATGCAACAGGTGCATCGGGTGCGACGGCTGCCACAGGCACGTCTTCCGGATAGGGCACTTCATCCGGATCGACGCGCGCAACGAGGGACGCCGGGAACGTCACTTCCCCGCCGTTGCGCAGGCGCAACGTCGCCGTATCGGCTTCAACCAGGCACGACTTGACCGACATCGTGCGGCCGTTCTTGAACACAACGATATCGGCGCGAGCTTCGCTCGCGAAGAACAAAGAACAAATAACGAAAACCGAAGCAGCAGTGGATTTCATTTGTTATTTGTCATTCGTCATTCGTTATTTCACTGAACGAACACGTGAAAGAAGCGCGCGCCGAGCTCTCTCGGGTCGCCGCTCTTCATCGACCCTTCGAGCGCCGGCACAAACGTCTTATCGGCAGTGAATTTCATCTCCACCATGTCGCCCGTGCCAAGTTGCGCAGCCGTGACCGGGAACTTCAACACCGGCGCGGTCGTCGACGACAGCGGAATCGTGGTCAGCGGCTGGTCACCGATTTGGACGCTGACCTGCTGCGCGGAGTTTGGTCCGGCGGCAGGATTGTCGACCTGCAGCACGAGGACGACGTCACGCTTCGGATTGCGAAACGCGATCGTCGCGTCCTTCTTCGTCCACTGCCATTCGGTGCGTCCCGCGCCTTCGGTCACCACCTCGGCGGGATGCCAGCCGTCTTTGAAAATCACGAAGATGTTTTCGGTCTGCGGCAGCAGCTCGAAGTCGGCGACCTTGTAGGAACGATCGCCGCGATCTTCATTGGACAACTTCAGCCGCTCGGTGTTGCCCGGCGTATACATGCCGGCCGCGATCTTCGCGGCGCCGACATACGGATAGCTCGGGATGAACATCGTGCGGGTGTATTCGATCGTCTGGCCCGGCTTCCACTCCGCCGTCGGCGTCGGCGGATCGTGATCGTCGGTCCACATCAACTCTTCATCGGCGTCGAGAAAGTGCACGAACACGCGTCGCTGGCCGAGACTCGGCGCGCCCTGCGCGACGGTGAACTTGTAGGTCACTTCGACGGGACTACCCAGCGCAACCTTGGGTCGCGACAGCGACACCTGCATCGTGCCGACGGGCGGCGTCGTGTCCTCCGCTGGACGACAAGCAGCCGCAGTCACGGCCATGGCCGTGAGTACACAGGCCGTCACAAGGCCTCTCACACTCTCTCTTCGTTGCATAGGTTGGCGAACAAGAATATCATGCAGGCCATTCCGATGGACACATTGCGCGACGCTCTGGGCATGGTCGAAACGAAGGGCTTCATTGGCTCGGTCGAAGCCGCCGACGCCATGGTGAAGGCCGCGAACGTGACGCTCGTCGGCACGGAGTACATCGGCGCCGGATTCGTCACGGTCCTGGTGCGCGGCGATGTTGGCGCCGTCAAGGCATCGACCGACGCGGGCGCCGCCGCGGCGCGCCGCGTTGGCGAGCTCGTGTCCGTTCACGTCATTCCGCGGCCGCACGCCGAGGTCGAACGGATCCTTCCGAAGTCGTGAGGTCTTAGGGTCTTACGGTCCTAGGGCTTAACCGTGGCTGCAGTCACCGCGTCCGCGCCAACCGACAAAGATCTCGCTTCGATTGCCGAAGCACGCGCGCTTGCGCGCCGCGCCAAGGAAGCGCAGCTCCTCCTCGCCGAGTTCTCTCAAGCGCAAGTCGATGCGATCGTCGACGCCATGGCCGCGGCCGTAACGCAGCAGGCCGAGGCGCTCGCGCGCCTGGCCGTGGAAGAGACGGGTTTCGGCGTCGTCGCCGACAAGACGCAGAAGAACCTCTTCGCATCGCAGCGCGTGCACGAGTTCATCAAGCCGATGAAGACCGTCGGCGTGATCAACCGCATCGAGGACAAGAAGGTCATCGAGATCGCCGAACCGTTCGGCGTCGTTGCGGCGGTGATTCCCTCGACGAATCCGACCTCGACCGCGATCTACAAGATCCTGATCTCGATCAAGGCGCGATGCGCGGTCGTGATGACGCCGCATCCCTCGGCGGCGCGGTGCATCACGTGTACCGCCGACATCATGAACGAGGCCGGCCGAAGGGCCGGGCTGCCGGACGGCGCGATCGGGTGGATGAAGACCGTCACGCTCGAAGGCACGCAGGAACTGATGAAGGCGCGCGAGGTCTCGGTGATTCTCGCGACCGGCGGCATGGGGCTGGTCCGCGCCGCCTACAGCGCCGGCAAGCCGGCATATGGCGTTGGTCCCGGCAACGCGCCCTGCTACATCGAATCAAGCGCGGACGTCCGCAAGGCGGCGAACGACATCCTCATCGGAAAGTCGTTCGATGGCGGCGTGCTGTGTTCCTCGCCAAATTCCGTCGTCGTCGATCAGGCGATTGAAGCGGAAGCGCGACGGCAGTTTCTCGATCAGGGCGGCTACTTCCTCGCCCCCGCTGAAGCAGAGACGCTAGCCAAGCAACTCGTCACGCCGCAGCGCCTGCCGAATCCTGCGTTCGTTGGAAAGTCCGCCACGTTCATCGCGCAGAAGGTCGGCATTACTGTTCCTGCGAATACGCGGGCACTGATAGCCGAGCTCAAGGGCGTCGGGCGTGACTATCCGCTTTCGTTCGAGAAGCTCTGCCCCGTTCTCTCCTATTACGTCGTCAAGGACTGGCGAGAGGGATGCGAGCGCTGCAAGGAGATCCTGCGCTACGGCGGCATGGGTCACACGATGTCGATCCATTCGCAGAACGACGCCGTCATCCTCGAGTTCGGACTGCACAAGCCGGCCTATCGCATCTGCGTCAACACGCCGACGACGCACGGATCGATTGGTTTGACGACGGGCCTGGATCCGGCGATGACGTTGGGATGCGGCGGCTTCGGCGGCAACATCACGTCCGACAATATTTCGCCGCGGCATCTGATCAACGTCAAGCGCGTCGCGTACGAACTGCGGCCTGCGACGCGATCAGTGCCTGAGGTGGCTAGGGTGCCTGAAGTGCCTAAGGTGGCGGGTGTTCAAGGTGCGATCACCCTCCCCCGAGCGCCCGAGAAATCGCCCCCTGAGGCGATTTCAAACGTCGTACTGACGAGTCGGATTGACAAGTTCCTGGCGTCGCGCGGACTAGCACCTCAAGCACAAGATGCACTTCAGGTTGTCCAGACACCTAGCTCTACAGCTCAGCCTGAAAAATTCGTCTGCGAAGACGATGTGCGGCAGGCCGTGAAAGATGGCCGGAAACTGCTGATCGGCGAGCGGACCATCATTACCCCGGCCGCTCGCGACGCAGGAGAAGCAGCCAGGATTTTCGTACACGCGGGCTGGCCCTCTTCGTAAACAGCTGAGCCCGTAAGGTTTGACCCGTCCTTAGCTCGCGTGTTACCCTTTCGGGCGCTCCTCTTTTTCTCGATGTGAATGCCCAGCAAGAGATACCTCCCCATCGTGCCGGTTCTCGGCGCCCTGCTGATCACAGGATGCGTGTCTCGACCCGGCTCGACGGCGGTCAAGGTCGTCCCTCAGGCGCCGGCACCTCTTGCTCCACCCACTCCTACTCCAGAGCCGTCGCCTGATCCGATCGCGATCCTGATTCTGAATTCAGACACGCATTTCGAAGCCGGCCGAAAGGAGCTCGCGGTCGGGCACCTCCAAAGCGCAAAGGCCGAATTCGATCGCGCCCTGGATACGCTGCTTGAATCGCCCGACGGCGCGCGCGCCGAACCGAGGCTCCGCGAGCATTTCGAGCGGCTGGTCGATCGCATCAGCGTGCTCGAACAGGCCGCGCTGACCACGGGCGACGGTTTCTCGGAGACCAAGTCCGAACCGGCGGCGATCGACGCGCTCCTCGCGATTGAGACCTTCGAATCGACGGCGCCCAGGGCGGCAACCGCGGAAGCGGTCCAGGCCGACCTGGAGGCGACGATCCACGACATCCCGATTCCGACCAACGACCGCGTGCTCAGGTACGTCGAGTTGTTCCAGGGGCGGCTTCGCGAGTTCCTAACGGAGGGCCTGTCGCGCGGCGTGCAGTACCTGCCGATGATCCAGGCGACCTTCCGCGCGGAAGGACTACCGCTCGATCTCGCTTACATCCCGCTGATCGAAAGCGCGTTCAAGCCGTCGGCGCTGTCACGCGCGAAGGCGCGCGGCGTGTGGCAGTTCATGCGCGGCACCGCGCTCGAAAACGGGTTAAGCGCCGACTGGTATGTCGACGAGCGCGCCGATCCGACCAAGGCTACGCAGGCCGCGGCGAAGTATCTCAAGACGCTTCACGGGATGTTCGAAGACTGGCATCTCGCAATGGCGTCGTACAACGGCGGCCCCGGACGCGTGAAGCGCGCGCTGACGCGCAGCCGCAAGAACGATTTCTGGCAGCTGACGTCGACGACCAAGTTCCTGCCGAGGGAAACCCGCGACTACGTGCCGATGATCCTGGCCGCGATCATCATCGCGAAGAATCCCACGCAGTACGGCTTCGACATCGTCCCGATCGTGCCGACGCTCACCGAGACCGTTATCGTCCCGCCCGCGCTCGATCTGCGCCGCGTCGCCGAATGGGCGGAAGTGCCGATGGACGATATCCAGGCGCTCAACCCTGAGTTCCGCCGCTGGACGACGCCGGTAAAGAAGGGCGAGTACACGATCAAGGTGCCGCAGGGCGCGGCGGATAAGGTTCGCGAAGGACTCGCGGCCGCCGAGCCAGGACAGCTGAACGCGATGCAGTTCCACACCGTCAAGCGCGGTGAGACGATCGCGTCGATCGCGAAGAAACTCGGCGTCAACCGCACCGATCTCGCCGAAGCGAATTACCTGCGGACGACGTCGCGGGTCAACGCCGGCGCGCGCCTGATCATTCCGCGCATGCCGTCAGCCGCGCTGCTCGCGCGCGCATCTTCGGGTGAATTGGAGAAGGCCGCCGAGACGATCGTCGCCGACGTGCTCGCGCAAACGACTGAAGAGACCAAGTCACCGGTCACGCCGTCACGGGCGCGGACCTACAAGGTCCGGGCCGGCGACACGTTGTCGGCAATTGCGCGAAAGACCGGCACGACCATCACTCAGTTGAAGAGCTGGAACAAGCTGCGGACAACGAACCTGAAGATCGGCACGCAGCTCCTGATCCAGTCGCCGCGCGCCGTCAACACTCAATAACAAATCAGGCGGTGGCAATCAGCTTGCCGGCCCCGCTGCTGCTGGCGCGCAGGGACCTGATGCCTTGCTCGATGCGCTCGGCCACTTCGCGCTCACGCTGCAGCGCGCGCAGCGTGTTCTGCGCTTCCTGCACCATGAAGTCGAGCCGGGCGATCTTCTCGCCGACATGATCGATTACCGCGCGCTGCTCGCCGAGCATCTCGAGGTTGACGTTGATGTCATCGAGCAGGTTGGTGATGGCGTTGGCGCGCGTCTGCACTTCTTCCACCATCTTGCGGCGCCCCTCAATAGCCAGAATCTTGGTGTCGGTGTCGCCGACCCTGCCCAATAGGTCCTCGACCTTGGCGCGCAGTTCGGTCACCTCCGAGCGGTGATCCGTGACGAACTGCAGATCCGCCTTGCTGCGGGCGCTGATTTTGTAGACGCTCTCGACTTCGGCCTTCACCGACTGCACGAGCGCCTCGCGCTCGGCGATCGACTTGATCTTCTGCTCCACGCTCTCGGTGGCCCGCGTCAGATCTGAGAGGCGGCCTTCGAACGTGGTGATCTTCTTTTCCGAGAACGCCAGCTGCGTGCGGCGCTGCTCGAGCTGCTTGACCATGGTCTCGGCGCGCTTGAGCTGATCTTCGGCGGCCTCGGTTTGCGTGACCGCGTCGCGCTGGCGCGCCTGGACGCGGGCGAGCTCGGTGAGGAGCTCTTCCTTGATCTTGGCGGCGCGGTCGAGATCGTCGCTGACGGTCTGCACCTGCTTCAACCGCTCCGCGGTTTCGGCGGCGAGGTTGCGGCCCTGCTCGACGAGCTCGGTCAGGCGGGCGGTCTGCTCGTGAATGACGCCTTCCTCCTGCTTGACGGACTGCGCGAGCGCCTGTGACTTCTCCAGTGACTGGACCAGCGTCCCCACCTGCGACGTGATCGGCACCAGCTTGATCTGCATCGCGGCGACGCCGTCCAGCTTCTGCTGGGCGTCGACAACCTGCGTGCCGAGCGTGTCGCACAGGCTCTTGAGGCTTTCGACCTCGTTGCGGCGCGACAGCTGTTCGGCCAGCTTGCGATCGTTGTCCTGCGTGAGGACGTGCAGGTTGTTGACGCGGCTCTCGAGCTTCTCGATGAACTGCAGCCGCGCGCCGACGCGCGTCAGCTGCGCATCGAGCTCGGCCGCGAGCTCGCCGAGCCTGGTCGCCGCCTGGGTGCCCTCGTCGACCGTGCTCATCTTGCTGAGCACCGCGTCCATCTTCGACTCGAGCTCTGGTGTGCGGCTGAGTAGCGTCGTCGCGCGCTCGCCGAACGCTTCAAGCGACGCGCGATCCGCCGACAGCGTGTCGCGCAGCTGCGCCGCTTCGGCGTGAGACTTGTGGAACTCGGAGATTTCGTTGCGCAGCTGCTCGAGATCCTGACGCGACTGCTTCAACGCCTCGTGCTGCGCCTGCGTGCGGCGCCCGAGCTCATCGACCTGGGCCAGTCGCTCGCCGAGCGCTTCGAGCGCGCCCTGCTTCCGCCCCATCTCGTCGGCCTGGGCCATCAGGGTCTGGAACGACTTGCTCAACTCGTCGGCGCGCTGGTTCATCGCCGACAGCTGCTTGTCCTTGGCGAGCACGCCGTCCATGCGCGTTTCCGATTCGGCAACCGAGCCGGCCAGCGTCCGCAGGCGATGGTCGAACTGATCGAACTCTTTACGATCGACCGCAAGGCGCTCCACAGTGCTCTTGAGGTATTCGGAAAGCGCGCGGCTGTCCTTGTCGAGGCGCGCGAACTCGCGCGCGAACTCTTCGCGCGCGGTAACCGCGGCCGACAACTGCGCCGTGGTCTCCTGCGAGAGCTTTTCCATGCGGGTCACGGTTTCTTCGGCACGCGCGATCTGCTTGCTGCCTTCATGCAGCTTGGCAATCTGCACGTCCATCGCCCACACCATTTCGTTGAGGCGATTGGCTTCGACGACGGCCCGCTCGACGGCGTGCTTCTGCGCTTCGAGCGCCTTGGCTTTCTGCGAAACGTGTTCGGCGAGGGCGTTCAACGAGGCGAGGCGCTCCTCGGTGTTCTTGCTGAGCTCCTGCAACTGGACGAGCGGGCCGAGCTTCTTCTCGATTTCCTTGACGGCTTCGCTCGCCGCCATCGAATCGTCCTTCGCTTCGCGCGAGGTCTCACGCAGGCGCTGGAATTCCGAGGTCAGCTGCACGCCGACGGACCGAATCGCATCGAGCTCGCCTTTCAGGGTGCCGACGTTCTCGACCGACTTGACGACTTCGGTGGTCGAGGCCTTGAGCTGGACGCGGAGATCTTCAAACGCGCTCTTTTCCTTGCGCAGCGTTTCGATGGTCGCCTGGTTTTCGAGGGCCTGCGACGCCAGCTGATTGACCGCGAGGCGATGCTTCTGCAGCTCGCCGTCCGGGGCGGTGATCTTTTCGGCGACGCGCTGGGCGTCGTTCACCTGATCGAGCATCGCGGCAATGCGGTTCTCGATCTGCTCGAGCCCCCTGGCGCGATCCTCATACCCGCTGACCTTGTGGCCGAGGTCGTCGAGCTTCTTGAGCGCGACATCAGCCTTCTGGGCGACCTGTTCTAGGGACCTGCTGGTCTGGGCCAGCTTCGACGTCCCGCCGGCCATCTGCGTGAGCATGGCGCTGAGCTCGGTGCGCTCATCGCGCGCCTGGTTCACGAGCGCCTGGAGCTCGTCGACCTGCTGTTTGTGGCCGGTTTTCCCAAAAAGTGCGTCAAGCATGGTGGTGAATCTATAGCGCTCCAGCAGCCAACTCAGCCGCGGGAGTCGCAGAATTTGCGGGTGTCTCGGAATCGTCGCGTCTCAATTCCTTCACTGTTGGCCGACCCGCGCTGCGGCTGGGCATGGAAATCACGCCCGATTCTCTTCTCGGTCGAAAGGCCTCCGGCTTGCAGTCCCGGTCAGCATGCTAGCGACCATTGAGAGCGCCACGGTCATCGGGGTGGATGCCTGCCGGGTGCACGTCGAGATCGATGTCAGCAACGGCTTTCCCACGTTTCAACTGGTCGGCCTGCCCGACACCAGCATCAAGGAAAGCCGCGATCGCGTCCGCGCCGCGATGCGGAATTCGGGGTACGGCTTCCCCGTCTCGAGGATCACGATCAACCTTGCACCCGGCGATGTCCGCAAGGCCGGGCCGGCGTTTGATCTGCCGATCGCCGTCGGCATGCTCGCGGCGATGGGCATCGTCAAGCGCACGGACTTCACGGGCATCGTCCACGTCGGCGAGCTGTCGCTCGATGGATCGATCCAGCCGGCGCGCGGCGTGCTGCCGATCGCGGCTGAAGCGCGGCGCAACGGCGCTCGTGCGCTGCTCCTACCGAACGACAACCTCGCCGAAGCCGCGGTCGTCTCGGGACTGAAACTACTACCCGTCAAGACGCTGACCGAAGCGGTCTTGCGTCTCAATCAATCGGACGCAGAATGGCCGACCGCACCGCAGGCACCTCCGGCACCCTTGGCACCCCAGGCACCTCAGGCACCCCAGGCACCTGATTTGTCCGATCTCCATGGGCAGGCGTTTGCCCGCCGCGCCCTCGAAGTCGCCGCCGCCGGCGGCCATAACCTGCTGATGATCGGGCCGCCGGGCGCCGGCAAGACGATGCTGGCGAGACGGCTGGCAGGGATTCTGCCGCCCCTGTCATTCGAAGAATCGATCGAAGCCACCACCATCCATTCGGTCGCGGGTCAGCTTCGTCCCGGCGTCGGCCTGCTGACCGAGCGTCCGTTTCGCGCCCCGCATCACACCATCTCGGACGTCGCACTCGTCGGCGGCGGCAGCACGCCGCGGCCCGGTGAAGTCAGCCTCGCGCATCACGGCGTGCTGTTCCTCGACGAGATGCCGGAGTTCGATCGGCGCGTGCTCGAGGCGCTGCGGCAGCCGATCGAGGAAGGCCGCATCACCGTGTCGCGGGCATTGCGCTCGGTCCTCTTTCCCGCCCGCTTCGTGCTCGTCGCGGCGATGAATCCGTGTCCCTGCGGGTATCACGGCGACAAGAAGCGCGAGTGCCGCTGCTCGCCGCCGCAGATCGCGCGCTATCACAATCGGTTGTCGGGGCCGCTTCGCGATCGCCTCGATCTGATCGTGGAGGTCGATGCGGTGCCGATTACCGAACTGACCGACGGTCCCGAGGGAGAGCCGTCGGCATCAGTGCGCACGCGCGTGCTGGCGGCGCGCGAGCGCCAGGCCTCGCGATCCGTCCGCGCCCGCGTCAACGCCAATCTCACCGGCACCGATCTGAAACGGGTTGCGCCGCTCGATCAGGCCGGCCGGCGATTGCTCGAGCGATCCGCCGAACGGCTGCACCTGTCCGCGCGCGCCTTTCACCGCGTCATCCGCGTCGCGCGGACCATCGCCGACCTCGCCGGCATCGATGCCGTCACCAACGAACACCTCGGCGAAGCGTTGCAATACCGATTCGTGGAGAAGAGCTCATGATTGAAAACACTGCCCCAGCCAATGATCTGACTCATGATCGCCCCGCACCTTCTGGTGATCTGAAGTTCCCTCAATCGACCAAATTTGTATCTGATGACGCGGCCCTGTCACCTGCCTCTGCGAATCGCCCGAATTCGCGGCCCCGAACGTAATTCTTGTGTAATAGGCGCGATCACAAGGCGAAAACCTAAGCTCGTCCAAGCACTTTTCATTTCCGGATCGTCAAAAGTGCGTGTTAGCCTTTGGGGCTCTCTAAAGACAGGGCAATTCCAATTAACTCAGGTACTTGATGCCTTCAAAGCGTTACACCCTCGTTCTCGCCGACCGCACGACCGGCGTCGTTCGCCGTTTCACGGTCAGTCTGAAACCGATCCTGATCGCCGCCGTCACAGTTGTGACGTTGCCGATCCTGATCGGCACCGGTGCGGCCATGAAGGCCAACTACGAAGTCGCGCATCTGTACGAGTCTCACGCCATCCTCGAGTTCGAGAACGCCAACTATCGCACCGCGACCGAGCAGCTCGCTGGCCAGATCATGGCGCTGCAGACCGCGATGTCCGATCTCGGCGCGAAGGCCGCGCTTGACCCGTCGCTGCAGAACTCCATGGATAAGCTGCCGGCGGTGGTCAAGAGCCGCGCCATGGGCGGCCCGACTGCGAGCACCACGCTCTCGCTGGTCACGCCGGGACTAAGCTCGCCGGAAAACACCTTCGGCCTGCTGAAGGATCTGCTCTCCGGTCTCGAAGATCGGCTGCAGACGGTCCGCAGTGATGTCAACAAGCGCAATCAGCTTGCGGCGGCGACGCCATCAATCTGGCCGACGCATGGATGGCTGTCGTCGAGCATGGGCAACCGCGCCGACCCGTTCACCGGTGAGAAGGATTTCCATCCCGGTCTCGACATCTCGGCGGAAAAGGGCGATCCTGTGTATGCGACCGCGGACGGCAAGGTCGTCAACGCGGCGGCGGCCGGCAACTACGGCAATCTCGTGGTTCTCGATCACGGCTACGGCCTCGAGACGCGCTACGGCCACCTCTCGGCGTTCAAGGTCAAATTGGATCAGACGGTCAAGCGCGGCGATCTGCTCGGCCTGGTCGGCTCGACCGGCCGCGCCACGAACTCCCACCTCCACTACGAGGTGCGGGCCAATGGCCGCATCCTCAATCCGTTGCAGCTGCTGCTGACTCCGCGCCGTCCCGCCGGGAACTAAAGCCCGCTCCGGCAAGTCTGTATAATGAGGAGATAGCCACACTGGCTTTCTTCCTTTAATGTTTGGTCAACTCCTTACCAAGATAGTCGGCACGCAGAACGACCGTGAACTGAAACGGTTGCGTCCGCGCGTTGCGGAAATCAGCGCGTTCGAGCCGGCCATCAAGGCCATGAGCGACGAGCAGCTCCGCGGCAAGACCGCCGAGTTCCGCGCCCGCCTCGCCAACGGCGAAACGATCGACGACCTCTTGCCCGAAGCCTTTGCGGTCGTCCGCGAAGCCGGACGCCGCGTGGTGAACATGCGGCACTACGACGTGCAGATGATCGGCGGCATGGTCCTGCACAACGGCGCGCTCGCCGAAATGAAAACCGGCGAAGGCAAGACGCTCGTCGCGACGCTGCCCGCGTATCTCAACGCGCTCGAGGGCAAGGGCGTTCACATCGTCACCGTGAACGACTACCTCGCCCGCCGCGACTCGGAGTGGATGGGCCGCGTCTACCGCCTCCTCGGCATGTCGGTCGGCGTGATTCAGCACGACCTCAACGATCAGCAGCGTCAGGTCGCCTACAACTGCGACATCACCTACGGCACCAACAACGAGTTCGGCTTCGTCTCCCTTCGCGACAACATGAAGTTCGACGTCGCGGCGATGGTCCAGCGCGGCCACCACTACGCGATCGTCGACGAAGTCGACAGCATCCTGATCGACGAGGCGCGCACGCCGCTGATCATTTCCGGTCCGGCCGAAGAGTCGACGGATCTGTATTACGAAGTCGATCGCATCATCCCGAAGTTGAAGCGCGGCGAAGTCCACCAGGGCCAGGTCAAGGGCGAGGATCGCGAGCGGCTCGAAGCCTCGGGTGATTTCGTCGTCGACGAGAAGAACAAGACCGCGACACTGACCGAAGCCGGCATGGGCAAGGCCGAGGGGCTGCTCGCGCATCGGCTGCAGCCGGGCGGCCTTTACGATCCCGCGAACATGCCGCTGCTCCACCACGTGCAGCAGGCGCTCCGCGCGCACGTCCATTACCAGCTCGACGTGCAATACATGATCAAGGACGGCCAGGTCGTCATCGTCGACGAGTTCACGGGCCGCCTGATGCCTGGGCGCCGCTGGAGCGACGGTCTTCACCAGGCAGTCGAAGCCAAGGAAGGCGTCAAGATCGAGCGCGAGAACCAGACGCTCGCGACCATCACCTTCCAGAACTATTTCCGCAAGTACAAGAAGTTATCGGGCATGACCGGCACCGCGGTCACGGAAGCCGCGGAATTCGCCAAGATCTACAGCCTCGACGTCATTGCCATTCCCACCAACCGCGAAATGGTGCGCATCGAGGAACCGGACCTCGTCTATCGCACCGAAGCGGAAAAGTGGACGGCGATCGTTGACGACATCATCAGGACCACCGAGCTGGGACGTCCCGCGCTGGTCGGCACGGTGTCGATCGAAAAGTCCGAGCGCGTCTCGAACATGCTGAAGCGCAAGGGCACCAAGCACATCGTGCTCAACGCGAAGTATCACGCGCAGGAAGCGGAAATCGTCGCGCAGGCGGGCCGCAAGGGCGCCGTGACGATCGCCACCAACATGGCGGGCCGCGGCACGGACATCCTGCTCGGCGGCAATCCCGAATACATGGCGCGCCAGCAGAGCCTCAATGAGGGCGTTGCTGAAAAGGTCGCCAAGGGCGACGAGAAATACGTCGACGACGACGAGTACGTGAACTTCTTTCACGTCGACTCCTTCTATCGCGTCAAGCGCGCCGATTGGGATCGCATCTACACCCACTTCGACAGCCAGACGAAGGAAGAGCACAAGGAAGTCGTCAACCTCGGCGGCCTGCACATCATCGGCACCGAGCGTCACGAAGCGCGGCGCATCGACAACCAGTTGCGCGGCCGCGCCGGCCGCCAGGGCGATCCCGGCTCCTCGCGGTTCTTCCTGTCGCTCGAAGACGACCTGATGCGCATCTTCGGCTCGGATCGCATCTCCGGCCTGATGCAGCGCCTCGGCATGGAAGAAGGCGTGCCGATCGAGCACGGCATGGTGTCGCGCGCCATCGAGCGCGCGCAGAAGCAGGTGGAAGCGCAGAACTTCGCGGTCCGCAAGCACCTGCTCGAATACGACGACGTCATGAACAAGCAGCGTGAGAGTGTCTACACGCTTCGCCGCGAAGTCCTCGAAGGCAAGATTCACCTGAGCGAGGAAGAGATCTCGGACGAGCGCGGCTACGTGCTGGCAACGGCCGAAGAGTTGTTCGACGATCGCATCGACCTGTTCACCGGCAAGGACATCGAACAGGAAGACTGGGATCTCCCCGCATTGGGCCGCGAGCTGACGCAGCTGTTTGCCCTCGACGAAAAGGATCTTGGCGGCATCGACCAGATGGGCGCCGGCGAGCTTCGCGATCATCTGTGGACGAAGGTCGTCGCGAAGTACGAGGACAAGGAAAAGCTCGTGCCGCGCGACATCCTGACCCGCGTCGAGCGCGACATCATGCTGCAGATCGTCGATCAGCAGTGGAAGGATCACCTCTACTCGCTCGATCACCTCAAGGAAGGCATCGGCCTGCGCGGCTACGGCCAGCGCGATCCGCTCGTCGAGTACAAGAAAGAAAGCTTCGCGCTCTTCCAGGACATGCGGAATCGCATCGAGGAAGAGATCGTCCGCTATTTGTGGTGGCTGAAGCCCGTCGTCGAGCGTGACGGCGGCGAACCCCGCGTCCCGCTCCCGGCCCGGCCGGCGCCGAAGCGTCCGACCGCGCTCAGCTACAACAATCCGCACGAGCACCCGACG
>Ga0105340_1000796_pt1 | contig 14677 bp, 13 predicted proteins | sample EasRivMeERMLT700_FD_89676 | JGI IMG/M metagenome (GOLD analysis project Ga0105340, IMG submission 89676) | Soil microbial communities from meander-bound floodplain in the East River, Colorado, USA - East River MetaG ERMLT700 | ecosystem: Environmental > Terrestrial > Soil > Floodplain | place...
AGGACTCGCTCGTACAAACGAATCCAGGCGAGGCGCTGCCGCTGGCCCGATGTCAGGACGTCGTCAGCCATGAGGAGCGCAGCATCCTAATCCAAGTGAAAGGATGTATGCGAACCTCACAAACCAAGACACATCCCGCCACAATCAGATCTATTCGCTGGCCCGGTATCGGAACGCCCCTGTAATGCACCACGATAGCGCGCTCGCGTTCGTACTTGAATCCTCGGGCATCCAATTCGAGGCACAGCGCTTCTTGATAGATCTTCTCGATGAATCCTGGCCCCAGGTGACGATGGACTTCAATTGCGGCCCCGATCACAGCCGTCGCAATGTGTTCGGTTTCCGCCGGAATAGCCGCGAACGTCTTCTCCATGCGCATTTCCTTTGAGATCTTTGTGTCCTTTGTGGCCAATCCGTCTTTGTGGCCTTCTAGGCGCGCGAAGCGCGTCACTCTATGAGCCGATACTGCAGCGCCTCGGCGACATGCTCCCGTTCGACGCCGGCGGACGCCGCGAGATCGGCGATGGTCCGCGCGACCTTCAGCAGTCTGTCGTAGCCGCGTGCGCTGAGGGCGAGCCGCTTGGCGGCGGCGAGCAGCAGCGTTCTTCCTTTCGTATCAGGGCGGCAGTGCGTCGCGACGGCGCCACCTCGAAGGTCCGCGTTCATCCGCGGACCGTCCAATCCGTAGCGCGACCGCTGAATCAGCCGCGCGGCAAGGACGCGTGCGCGCACTGATTCGGACGACTCGCCTGGAGCGGCGTCAGCAATCGCGCTGACCGGAACCGCCGGCACTTCAACAATCAAGTCGATGCGGTCCCGCAGCGGCCCCGACAGGCGCCCTCTATAGCGCGCGATGTGTGCAGGCGTGCACCGGCAGGTACGCCTGTCGTCCCCGTGGAAACCGCACGGGCATGGATTCATAGCCGCGATCAGGACGAACCGGGCCGGGAAAACAGCAGTTCGTGCCGCGCGTGCGATCGTCACCCGCCCTTCCTCCAGCGGCTGACGCAGCACCTCGAGAGCGCGCCGGTCGAACTCGGGCATCTCGTCGAGGAAGAGGACACCGTTGTGTGCGAGCGAAATCTCGCCCGGGCGGGGAATGGCGCCGCCGCCGACGAGCGCGACGTTCGACACCGTGTGATGCGGCGCGCGAAACGGCCGCGACGTCAGGAGACCAGCGCCTGGGGGAAGCATGCCCGCCACCGAATGAATGGAGCTGCATTCGAGCGCCTCTTCGAACGTCAGCGGTGGCAGGATTCCGCCGAGCCTCCTCGCCACCATGGTCTTGCCGGCGCCCGGCGGGCCGATCAGCAGCAGGTTGTGTCCTCCCGCCGCGGCGACCTCCAGCGCGCGCCTTGCGAACAGTTGTCCTCGCACATCGGACAGATCGCCGTCGCAGGGCGTCGTCGTCACTGGGGGTGGGACCGCTGCGCTCGCAACCCTGGCGTCGTCCGGTTTATCGAGCGCGTGGAGCGCCTCGGCGAGAGAACCGACGATGCAGACCTGAAGGCCATCGACGACAGATGCTTCGGGGGCGTTCTGCGGCGGGAGAAGCAGTCGCGTCAGGCCAAGGCGCCGCGCGGCAACCGCGATCGGAAGGACACCCCGAATGGCGTTGATGCCGCCGTCGAGAGACAGCTCGCCGAGGACGAGCGTGTCCTCGAGCGCCCGCATTGCCAGCTGTCCAGTCGTCGCCAAGACGCCAATCGCAATTGGAAGGTCGAACGAGGAGCCCGCCTTCCTGACGTCTGCCGGCGCGAGGTTGACCGTGATGCGGTGGTGTGGGAACTCGAAACCGGAATTCCTGATAGCAAGCCTGACGCGATCACGACTTTCACGGACGGTCGTGTCCGGAAGGCCGACCATCGTGAACGAAGGAAGGCCGAACGAGACGTCCACTTCGATTTGAACCGGATACGCTTCCACGCCGAAGACCGCGGCACTCCGCAGACAGGCCAGCACAAGGGCGGGCTTCTGCAAATGCCGCGCGTCCGGACTCCATGCGATATGGCCGACGATGGGGCGGACTGCGATGCGGATTCTGCTACGGGGCAGGCCCTCCGTAGCGGCAGTTTCTCAGTACAAGCGAAAGCCCGGCGACCGCGAGGCCGTCGGGCTTTTCTTGGTAGGCGGGCCTTTGCGGCTCTTGCAGGGCGGGCCTTTGCGGCCCACCAGCATCCTAGGGCAGGTCCTTTGGGGCCGCCGGCCTCAATGAGTCGCTGAAGAAACGCGAGCGGTGGTGAAGATGGTCAGGCGCTCGCCCGCGCGAATCACATTCCCACTCAGGCCGTTCCACTTCTTGAGCGAAGCGACTGTGGTCTTGAACACGCGCGCGATGGAGGCGAGCGTGTCGCCCCGTTTCACTCGATAGACCAGTTTCGATTGCGCGGATGCGGCGGTGTCATCGGTCTCCCCGGCATTCGGCACGGTTGCGCTGGCGGTGACGATCGCATCAACCTTCTGCGTTTCCACCAGGGGCGCCGGGGTCTCGGTGCGCGTCGCAAGGAGCAGCGTCGGCGCGCGCGGAATGATCAGCTGCTGGCCCGCGGTCACGCGCGACTTGACCGACAGGTAATTCGCTTCGGCAAGGTCAGCGCGGTTGACCTTCAACTTGCGCGCAATCGAGAGGAGTGTCTCGCCCTTCCGCACGGTGTGCCAGTTGAGCGCCGTCGCGTCAGGACCCGATTCCGCGAGGCGAACGCGCACGAGTTCAGCGGCGCCCTCCGGGACCCTCAACTCGTAATCCTTCAACCGAACCGGTGTCGTCCAGCGCCGTAGTTCGGGATTCAAATCCTGAATCGCCTGCACGGAGGTGCCTGCCCACTCGGCGACTCGCCGGAGGTCCACCGCGTCAGGCAGCATCACCGTCTCGAAGTTTGGTGTCTCGAGCAGTGGCTCGATGTCCAGTCCGTACTGGGCCGGGTTCCGCGCGATGATCATCGCCGCCAGGATCAGCGGAACGTAGTCGCGCGTTTCCTGCGGGAGATAGCGGCGGCTCGCACTCAGGCGCCAGAAATCCTTGACGCCACCGGCTCGTCTGATGGCGCCCTGCACGCGGCCCGGGCCCCCGTTATAAGAGGCGAGCGCCAGATGCCAGTCGCCGAACATGCCGTATAGCGTTTTCAGGTACTTCGCCGCGGCGCGTGTGGCCTTTTCAGGTTCGGCGCGTTCGTCAATGTACCAGTCGTTCTTCAGGCCGTTCTCGAGCGCCGTGCCGCGCATGAACTGCCACATGCCTTTTGCCTTGGCGCGTGACAGGGCGTCGGCTTTGAACGCGCTCTCAACCAGGGGGACGTAGGCGAGGTCTAGTGGAAGCCCTTCCGCGCGGAAGACATCCTGGATCATCGGCAGGTACTTGGCGCCACGGCCCAACCCGTCCTGCAGGTATCCCTTCAGCCGGCCGGTGAACAACTCGACATAAGACAACACGCGGGCATTCAGCGGAATGTCGATATCGTGGGTCGTGGACTCGAAATCGGCGGCTACGGCTTCCCTTGTCTCCGCGGTTGCCGGCTTGTCGAAGGTGGAGATAGCCAGGAGGTCGTCAATGGAGGCCGGCTCGTATTTCTTTTCCGTAAATCCGTCGCCTTGAGCGAGGGCGGTGACCTCAAATGTGCTGATCCGCTCGACCAGTCGATCGAAATGCTCGCGGATTCGCGGCTCCGATCGGGCGCCATAGGGAGATTCGAGGAGCACTTCCAGCGCCTGGTTGAACTCGCTTCGGGCCGACTCCAGGTGGCCGAGCAGAAGGTCGGTCTGGCCCGTCTCGAAATGACGGGTCGACACCGCTATCAGATCGGTCACGGGGTCTGAGATTGGCTGGGGAGCAGGGGCTGGAGGAGCGGGCGCAGCAGCCACCACAGCGGGTGCCACGGGTGTCGCCGTAGTTGAGGGCACACGCGTCGCGCAGGCTGCGGTGAGCAGTCCGAAACCGAGGACTGCCGCGGTCAGACCGTGAGGCATTCTCAGCAAGTCGGTAAGCCTAACATTCCGCTGAGCTCATGGTCAACAATAAGTCCACTAAACTCAACAATTGCAGCTGTTTAGCGCGGCCACCCGGCCTGAATAAAGGCTTTATTCGATTCCCCGAGGTCGCGGGCCGACGGTGTGACGATGGTCTTTTCATCAATTACTACCTTCCGCCCCGCCTTCAATGCCGCCCGCACATCGTCTTCGCAGACGAAAGCGGCTGGCACCTCAGGGGTAGGGCCGGGGCTGGGGAGGGCTTTCCCCACATCTACCTTGTCGGTCGGAACACGGTAACCCCTTGATTCCAGAAAGCTGTCGATCCGGGCCGCCAGCGTCTGCGCAGAAATCCCTGGCGTTTCGGGCCGTGCAGGAGCCTTGGGCAACGAGGGAGTACCGGGAGTTGGTGCCAGCGACCCGCCGGAAGGGGAGGAGGCGACCGCTCTCATTGTCGCCGACGGAACAGCCGGACGCAATTCGTAGGCGAGTCGCTTCACGTTCAGGAGGTGACGGGGTGAAATGTTGTCGGAGGTGATGTTGCCGCCCCAGCCTCCGCAACCCAGCGTCATGGCCGGATCAAGTCCGGTCGTCAGGCCAATCGATCCATGCGTGGTCGGCGTGTTGACGCAGATTCGAAACGCCGGCTTCTTGAGCCCGAATTGAAGGATGACATCTTCGTTCTTCGAATGGATCGACATGGTGTGCCCCATGCCGCCGTACCGAAGAATCTGGATGCAGCGTTCGCACCCCTCGCGCCAGTCCTTGACGACGTAGAACGAGAGGACCGGGCACAGCTTCTCTATTGAAAGGGGATAGTCGCGGCCTACGCCGCCAAGCGGAGCGATGAGGGCTCGGGTGCCTTCCGGAATGGTGATGCCCACCTGTTTCGCGATGTAGGCGGCGGGCTTTCCGACCAGAGCGGGATTCGGCAGACGCTGAGGGGTCACGAGTCCCTTCCCAAGCGCGTCCATCTCCGCCTGTTTGAGGAAATAAGCGCCAAGGCTTTGAAATTCCCGACGCATTTCCTCGGCGATCGCCTCGTCCACGACCACGGAGTTCGGCGAAGAGCACAGAACCCCGTTGTCGAAGGTCTTTCCGATCATGATGTCGCTCGCCGCTTTTTTCAGATTGGCGCTGCGCTCGACGTAGCACGGAGCGTTGCCTGGCCCGACGCCATACGCGGGCTTGCCGGAACTGTAGGCCGCTCGCACGAGTCCCATGCCGCCCGTCGCCAGAATCACCGCAACGTCACGGTGCCTCATCAGCTCCTGCGTTCCCTCGAGCGTTACGGCGCCCATCCACCCGATGGCGCCCGGTGGCGCGCCAGCGCGGTACGCGGCGTTTGCCATAACGTCGACCGCGCGTGTGATGCACCGCACGGCCGCCGGATGCGGGCTGACCACGATCGCGCAACGCGCTTTCATCGCGATCAACACCTTATAGATCGCGGTGGATGTCGGATTGGTCGAGGGGACGATAGCTGCGACGACGCCGAACGGCTCGCCGATCTCGACAATCTTCCTGTCTTCAATCCGGTTGATGACGCCAACCGTCTGCATCGGCTTGATGAACTCGTAGACCTGGCGGGACGAGAAGAGATTCTTCTGAACTTTGTCGGCGACGACGCCGTAACTGGTTTCTTCCACGGCCAGGCGCGCGAGCGCTTCGGCTTGCGGCGTGACTGCGTCAGCCATGGCGGTCACGATGGCGTCGATCTGTTCCTGGGAAAGCTCGGCGAGCAGAGACTGCGCCTGGCGCGCCGCGACAGCAAGCGCGCGCGCCTGCGCAATCGACTCGAGATCCTTGTTGGAGGCGGGAGCGCGATCCTGAACGACCATGGGACGTCCCGCTACGCCTTCGGCAGAATCCTCTCGACCTCGGCATGCGGCCGGGGGATCACGTGGACCGAGATGAGTTCACCCACGCGGCGCGCGGCGGCCGCACCCGCGTCGGTCGCGGCCTTCACCGCGCCAACGTCGCCGCGCACGAGCACCGTCACGTAACCGGCGCCGATATACTCCTTGCCGACCAGCACGACGTTCGCGGCTTTGACCATCGCATCCGCCGCCTCGATAGAGCCGATGAGACCCCGCGTTTCGACCATTCCGAGCGCTTCAGATGCCATGAGTGTCCACGCACTCTAGCAGAAAGGCGGAGTATCATTCCACTCTCGATGCTCCGTTATCCCGTGTGCGTGCGTGTGTTTCTGGCGACGATCGCGGTCTTTGCCTCCGGATGCGGTCGAACAGAGGACACCGAAATGCCTGTCGCCACACCGTCGGTGACCGTCGACCGTACCGACGCCGCGATCGGCATGCCTCTCGAGATGGCCTACCGCTTCGTCGTGGCGCCGAACGCGCCGGCAATCACCGACGACTACTGGGTGTTCGTCCATTTCCTCGACACGGACGGGGAGTTGATGTGGACCGACGATCACCCGCCTGCGGTGCCGACGCGTCAGTGGAAGCCCGGGCAGACGATTGAGTATCCGCGGACGATGTTCGTCCCGAAATTTCCGTACGTGGGGCAGACGCGCATCGAGATCGGGCTCTTCTCGCCCGAGAGCGGCACACGCCTCCCTCTGACCGGTGAGACACGAGGGCAGCGCGCTTACGGAGTCGGGACCTTCACTCTCCGCCAACAGACAGACAACCTGTACGTTGTCTTCAAGGACGGCTGGCACGAAACGGAAGTGGCCGACGAAAACGCCGGCCTCGAGTGGCAGTGGTCAAAAAAGGACGCGACGCTCGCCTTTCGCAACCCCATGCGGGACCTCATCCTTTACTTCCAGTGCGATCAGCCGGTCCAGGTGCTCGGCGCGCAGCAACGTGTAGAACTGCGCATCGGCCCTTCGGTTATCGAAAGCTTCACCCTGCCCCCCGGACCGAGGGAACTTCACAAGATTCCCGTCAGTGCAGCCCAGCTAGGCAACGCCGATACCGTTGAAGTCGCCATTACGGTCGATAAGACCTTTGTGCCTGCGACTATTACTCAACTGAAAAGCTCGGACGGCCGGGAGCTGGGGATTCGTGTATTCAGAGCGTACGTTCAGGCTAAATAGCGCGTACAATTGGACTTCGATGCGCGGGGAGCTCATCCTTTCCGCTCTCTTTGTGTTGATAACGGCCGTGGCGCCGGCACGCGCGGAGCTCGTCTTTTTTCAGTCCGGGCGGGCGATGTCCGTCAAAGCGATCCGGTCCGACGGCAACGAGCTCATCCTGCACCTACGCAGTGGCGGAGAAATCCGCTGCGATCGAACGCTCATCACCAAGGTCGAACCGGACGAAATCGAATACCCCGAAGAGGTGCTGGAAGCACTCCCTTTCGCCAGGGCGATTCTCGAGCCGGCTGCCATTCCGGCGCAGTACCGCGACCTGATTACAAAAACTGCCAGGAAGCACGGTGTCGATGCGCGTGTGGTTAACGCCTTGATTCAGGTCGAGTCCGCGTATCACAGCCGCGCCGTGTCGCCAAAGGGAGCGCGGGGGCTCATGCAACTCATGCCCGCGACCGGCAGGCAGTACGGCGCACTCGATCTGTTCGACCCCAAGGTCAATCTCGACGCAGGCATTCAGCATCTGAAGAAGCTGTTGGCCCGCTATGATTTGCCGCTGGCGCTCGCCGCGTACAACGCAGGCGAGGCGGCGGTGGATCGCTTCGGCGGCGTGCCGCCGTTCAAAGAGACACAGAACTACGTCACCCGAATTCTTCGCCTCCTTAATCGGAGCTGACGGCTCCGGTCCCCGGCCGCACATGTGGTCATGCGGTCTAAGAAAGGGGTCAGACTGACCCCGATGCGGACCAGTCGCTATAATTGAAGGACCCTAAAAGTCGATAAATCAGACTATTACGATGGAGTTCCGTTGTAGGCTCGGGACGGCCGGCGGCGAGATCATCGAAGCGGTTTACGTTGCCGAAAGTGAGGCGCGGCTGCGGCGCGAGCTGGAGGAGAAGGGCCTTTTCGTGCTCTCCCTGCAGCGCCGGGGCATGCTGCCTGCTTTCGGCGTCGGACGTGCCAACCGGCGGCCCATCCGGCGGCGGGAATTTCTCGTATTTAACCAGGAGCTGGCGACCCTCCTCAAAGCGGGGATGCCGCTCGTGCAGTCGCTCGATATCCTGCGCCAGCGTGTCTTGAACGCGACGTTCAAAGCCGTTCTCGACGGCGTGTACGAGAAGGTGAAGGCCGGAACCGCGCTGTCGGACGCATTCGGAGAGCACCCGGGCCTGTTTCCCCCTGTCTATTCCGCCTCGCTGATGGCGGGGGAACGGTCCGGCAACCTCGACGAAGTCATCCGCCGATATGTCGCGTATGAGAAGGTCATCGGGGCCGTCAGGCGCCGGACCATCTCTGCGCTGATCTACCCGGTTATTCTCGTGACGCTGATGCTGTTCCTGATCGGCATCATCGTGCTTCGCGTCGTCCCGGCGTTCTCGGAGTTCTACAGCCAGTTCGGAAAAGAGCTGCCGCTGTCGACACGAATCATCGTTGGCATCTCGGACGCGGTGGCCGGCAACTTTCCGATCATCGTCATCGGCGTGGTTGCGGGTGTCGTCGCGCTGGTGAGCTGGTGGAAGCAGCCGGGGCAACACACGCGGGTAGATCGCTGGCTGCTGCAGCTTCCCTGGGCCGGCGAGACCGTGCGAAAGTTCGCGACGGCGCAGCTGGCGCGCACGCTGGCGACGCTGCTGGGCGGAGGCATCCCGCTAGTCAACGCGCTCGAGATCGGGGCTCGGGCGATGAGCAACCGCTATCTCGCGCTGGAGCTCGGCGAAGTCAGCCAGCGCGTCCGTGAGGGTGAGAGTTTTGCCGCGGCACTGCTTGCACGTGGTGTGTTCCCGGATGTCGCCGTCAAGATGGTGGAAGTCGGCGAATCGACGGGCGCGCTGCAGGAGATGCTGAACAGCCTGGCGGAGTTTTACGACGAGGACATCGAGACCGAGGTGGGACGCTTCATCACTCTGATCGAGCCGATCATCCTCGTGGTCATGGGCGCCGTGATCGCGCTGGTCGTGCTGGCGCTGTACATGCCGCTGTTCGAGTTGAGTTCCGTCGTGTCGTAGGAGCGTGATGGCGACTGTCGATCCAAACAATCTCGTCACGACCCCCGAGGATTACTCGGAGGAGATCGCGCGCGCCCGGAAGGTGGCCGAGCGGTACCACGTGGAGTTCGTCGATATGGACGAATTCCGCATCGACCAAGAGCTGTTCCGCTCGATCCCGGCCGACCTGATGCTCCGGTACGGCTTCGTCCCGCACCGCCGCGAGGGCAAGTCGCTCGTGATCGTCGTCTCCGACCCGACCGACCTGCCGATGATCGACGAGCTCGGCATCGTCCTCGGCACGCCCATCAAGGTGACGGTCGGCGCGCCGTCGGCGATCCAGTCAATCCTGAAAAAGAGCGAGAGCTCGCAGCGCGTGCTGGAGGATGCGACCGAGGGGTTCCAGCTCAAGGTCGTCAAGGAAGACGACACGGGAGAGGAGAACCTCACCGTCGATCGCCTGACGAGCGACACGAGCCCCGTGATCCGCCTCGTCGACTCGACCGTGTTCACCGCGATCCAGCGGCGCGCGAGCGACATCCACATCGAGACCGGCGATGACGCCGTCTACGTCAAGTACCGGATCGACGGCGTGCTGCAACCCGCCATGCGACCGATCGCCAAGGAGTTTCACAGCCCGATCATCTCGCGCATCAAGGTGATGGCGGAGCTCGACATCGCAGAGAAGCGCGTTCCGCAAGATGGCCGCTTCCGGATGCGGATGCCCGGCAAGACGATCGACTTCCGCGTCTCCATCATGCCGAGCGTCTACGGCGAGGACGCGGTGATTCGTATTCTCGACAAGGAATCGATCAGCGAGCAGTTCACCGAGCTGAAGCTCGACATCCTCGGCTTCCCCGAGCAGGAAATGCGGCGGTTCCGCAAGTACATCCGGGAGCCGTACGGGATGGTGCTCGTGACGGGGCCGACCGGTTCGGGGAAGACGACAACGCTCTACGCCGCGTTGTCGGAAATCAAGTCTATAGAAGACAAGGTCATCACCATCGAGGACCCGGTCGAGTATCAGCTTCGCGGCATCACGCAGATTCCGATCAACGAGAAGAAGGGGCTGACGTTCGCGCGCGGACTGCGCTCGATCCTTCGCCATGATCCCGACAAGATCATGGTGGGTGAGATCCGCGATCCCGAGACCGCGCAGATCGCGATCCAGTCGGCGCTCACCGGCCACCTGGTCTTCACCACGGTCCACGCCAACAACGTCGTCGACGTGCTCGGACGATTCCTCAACATGGGCGTCGAGCCGTACCAGTTCGTCTCCGCGTTGAACTGCGTGCTGGCGCAGAGGCTGGTTCGCCTCATCTGCACGCACTGCAAGCGGCCGACGAAGATCGAGATGAAGCTGCTGGAGGAGTCTGCCCTGGACCCTGCGCTGGCGCAGAAACACCAATTCTACGAAGGCGCGGGCTGCATCGAGTGCGGCGGAACGGGCTTCAAGGGACGAACCGCCATCTGCGAACTGCTCGATCTGTCCGATCGCATCCGTGAGATGATCCTCGACAGACGGCCGAACTCCGAAGTCAAGAAGGCCGCGCACGAGGAAGGGATGCGCTTCCTGCGCGAGTCGGCGATCGAAAAAGTCCTGCACGGCCTCACAACGCTGCGCGAGATCAACAAGGTGACCTTCGTCGAATGAGCCTCTTTGCCTCATGGCTCGCGAGCCCACCGCCCGATGCGGCCGTTGAGATTGCCGCCGATCACGTATCGGTGGCGGTCGTCACGGAGCGTGGCCAGGGATTGGCCGTGCAGGGCTATGCGGTCGTGCCGCTCCCGCCGGGATCCGTAGTCGCCTCGCTGACCTCGACGAACATCCTAAATCGACCCGCGGTGACGGCCGCGCTGCGCATCGCGCTGGAACGGGCGGACGCGCGCCCCCGCCGCGTGGCGCTCGTGATTCCGGACCTCGCCACCAAGGCCTCGCTGGTCAGGTTCGAGACGATTCCTGCCCGCCGCGAAGACCTCGATCAGTTAGTGCGCTGGCAGATGAAGAAGGCCTCGCCGTTTCCGATCGAGGACGCATCGGTCACGTTCACGCCGGGCAGTCGCGGCGCGGATGGCAGCGCGGAGTTTCTCGTCGTGACGGCTCGACGCGAAGTGATCGCCGAGTACGAAGCGGTCTGCGCCGACCTGAACGTATACGCCGGCCTCGTGGATCTGGCGACACTCAGCGTCGTGAATCTCTTCCTCGGGTCGGACGACGCTCCGACGGGCGACTGGCTCGTGGTCCACCTGCGGCCCGACTACACCTCCATCGTCATCATGCGCGGCGGGGATGTGATTTTCTTCCGCAACCGTGCCGAAGGGGATGAAGCATCCATTGCGGACCTCGTGCATCAGACCGCGATGTACTACGAGGATCGATTGACCGGGCAGCGCTTTATGCGCGTGTTCCTCGGCGGCAGCGGCCGTATCCTCGGTTCCGTCGAGGCGGCGCGGCGGAGCCTCGAGGAGCGGCTTGGCGTGTCCGTCGAGTCGATCGATCCGACGCGCACGGCTGTGCTCACCGACAGAATTTCGGTGACGCCGGACCTGATGGACGTGCTCGCGCCCCTGGTGGGCATGATGGTCCGCACGCGCAGAGAGGCGGTCAGCGCCTGATGCTGCACACGAATCTCTCGACCAGGCCCTTCTACAACGAGCGAGCAGTGCAGCTCGCGCTGGCCGCGCTGGCGCTGCTCGTCCTCGCCGTCACGGCGTTCAATGCCGTTGAGCTGATTCGCCTGACCGACAGCCAGCGATCGCTTGGGGCGCGCGCCGTGGAATCGGAGCGGGAGGCCGCGCGTCTTCGAACACAAGCGGCCGCGATCCGCGCGCAGATCAACACGAAAGAGCTCGAGACCGTCGCGAACGCCGCCCGCGAAGCGAACGGGATCATCGATCAGCGCGCGTTCTCGTGGACCGACCTGTTCGGCCAGTTCGAACAGACGTTGCCTGAAAACGTCCGCATCATGGCCGTGCAGCCGCGCCTTGCGGTGAACGGCAGTTTCGTGGTCGGCATGACGGTGCAGGCACGACGCGCGGAGGATCTGGACGCGTTCATCGAGGCGCTGGAGAAGACTGGCGCCTTCCGCGACGTCACCCCGCTCCAGGAACAAACCAACGAACAGGGGCTGCTCGAAGCCGTGATCGAGGGAACGTACGTCACCGAGGGTGCGCCCCGTGGGTGACGAGGTGCACGGCATGACGCTTGTTCGACGGGCGATGAGCGAGCATCGCCGCGTGGTCCTGGCGCTGGCAATTGCCCTCGGCATCAACGTCGTGGTGTACGTGGCGGTCGTCTATCCACTGTCGCAGCGCGTGGCGAATATCGAGCAGCGTGACCGGAACGCCGAGGAACAACTCCTTGCAGCGCAGCGCGACCATGCCCAGGCTGCGGGAACCTTGACCGGCAAGGATCGCGCGGCGACCGAACTCGCGTCCTTCTACAAAGATGTACTGCCATCGGATCTCGCAGGGGCCCGCCGATTGACCCACCTCCGGCTGGCGCAGCTGGCGCGCGAATCGAATCTCAAGTTCCTCCGTTCCAGCTTCGAGCCCGTCTCCGAGCGCAACCGGACGCTGACGCGCCTGAAGATCGAGATGGTGCTCGCGGGCAACTACACCGACATGCGCGCGTTCATCCACCAGCTCGAAACGTCGCACGAGTTTGTGGTCATCGATAACGTGCAGCTTGGTGAGGGCGCCGAAGGCGGACCGCTGAGCGTCACGCTGCACCTGTCGACGTACTACCGGGACACGGCCTCCGAGAACGTCGCGCCATGACGAAAAGAGTCTCGCGCGAGCTCCTCGTGCTGGCAGCGGTCCTCGCAGTGGCGATCGTCGCGGTTATTGCCCGACGGAGCGACATCCTCGCCGGGCCCGCGCCCGCGCCGTCCAATCTCGCGCGGACAGCCGCGCCCGCGGCCCCGAGTGCTGAGCCCGTCGCGGACGTGAAACTGGATCTGCTCAAGACTGCTCAGACTGGTCTCGAGCCGTCGACGCGGAATCCGTTTCAGTTCAGGCAGAGAGCAGCGCCGGAGGCGGCGCCGCGCGCCATTGGTGCCCCGGGACGTGGGGCACCCGTCATCGTGGGACCGCCGCCCCCGCCTCCAGGGCCGCCGCCGCCGCCGCCGATTGCGCTCAAGTACATCGGCGTGCTCGATACGGCGCAGGGCCAGGTGGCCATCTTCAGGGACAGCGGCGGCAACATCATCAACGGAAAGGAAGGCGCTATCATCGATGGCCGCTACCGCCTCCTGAAAATCGGCGTTGAATCAGCGGAGCTCGCCTATCCGGATGGGCGGGGCCGACAGACCATTCGTCTCTCTGGACAATGATGCTTGCATACCGACACCCAGCTTCGCCTCCCGGCGTCCACACGATGGCAATGATCCGTCCCGTGATGCTGATCCTCGTCATCGCGCTGGCGCTGACCGCGTCCGGGTGCGGGGCATCGCGCTCGTTCGGACGAGGCGAGAACGCATCACGCATCGGCGACTGGGACGCGGCCGTCGAGCACTACCGCCGTGCGGTGCAGGAGTCGCCGGACCGGTCCGACTACAGGATCGCGCTCGAGCGCGCGATGCTCAACGCGTCGCATCTGCACCTGAACCAGGCGCAGTTGTTCGAAGCGCGCGGTGAGCTCGAAGCGGCCCTCCGCGAGTACCGCCGGGCCAGTGACTTCGATCCGCCGAACCGGCAGCTCGCCGCAAAGGTCACGGAAATCGAGCGGCGAATCCGCGATCAGTACGAGGCGCAGCCACGAAACAACATCGCGCAACTGCGCGAGCAGGCGCGGCAGGCAGGGCCTCCTCCGCTCATCAAGCTGACCGAAGTGCTTCCAGGAATCCGGTTCGAGAACACGAGCATCCGCGACATCCTGAACACGATCGCCAACGCCACGGGCATCAACGTTACGTACGATCGCGACTACATGGATCGCGCGTACACCGTGCAATTGAACGGCGTCACCCTCGAGCAAGCGCTCAACCAGATCCTGTCGGCGAACCAGCTCTTCTACAAGGTGATCAACGACCGCACCATCATGGTGATCGCGGACAACCCGCAGAAACGCGCGAATTACGAGGAGCAGGTCATTCGCACGTTCTACGTATCGCATGCCGACGCGACGGAGCTGGCGCAGATGATCAACACAATCATCCGCGTGCCGGCAATGGCCGTCCAGCCGATGATCGCGCCGAACAAGACGAGCAACACGATCACCATCCGCGCCACGACAGCCGTCGCGTCGATCATCGAGAAGATGATCGAGTCGAACGACAAGCCGCGTGCCGAGATCGTGATCGATGTGCAGATTCTCGAGATCAATCGCGGCCGCGCAAAGCAGTTCGGCGTTGATCTGAGCAACTACACGATTGGAGCCGTCTTCTCGCCGGAGACGGACCCGCGGGGGAACGGCACCGTAGCGACCTTCGCGCCCCAGCCGTTCAACGCGAACACGGTTACCCGCGGCATTTCGAGCTACGACTTCTATCTGGCGGTGCCGTCCGCCATCGTGCACTTCCTCGAGAGCGATACTGAGACAAAGCTGATTGCCAAGCCCCAGCTGCGCGGCGCCGAAGGCCAGAAAATTACGCTGAACCTCGGCGATCAGATTCCCATCCCATCGACCGTCTTTACACCGCTGGCAACTGGCGGTGCGAACACGAATCCG
>Ga0105340_1000797_pt1 | contig 14658 bp, 14 predicted proteins | sample EasRivMeERMLT700_FD_89676 | JGI IMG/M metagenome (GOLD analysis project Ga0105340, IMG submission 89676) | Soil microbial communities from meander-bound floodplain in the East River, Colorado, USA - East River MetaG ERMLT700 | ecosystem: Environmental > Terrestrial > Soil > Floodplain | place...
AGGCGATCCGCCAGCTCGGTTTCGTGGATGACCAGAGAGGCGTCGCAATGCTCGAGCACGTAGGCGAGCTCGGGCTTCTGGCTGCGGATGTTGAGCGGCACGGCGATCGCGCCCAGCCGCGCGGCGGCAAAGAGGGTCAGCACGAACTCGATGCGGTTGCCCAGCAGCAGCGCGACGCGCTCGCCCCGGCCTATGCCCCGGGAAGAAAGTCCTCTCGCAACGCGCGCGACGCGCTCGGCGAGAAGCTTCCAGGTGAATTTCTCGCTGCCGGACACGAGCGCCTCGCCGTCACCGTTGCGCTCCACTGCCTGCTCAAATATTTCGTAGAGACTTCCGGGACGTTCCGCAAAGCAGCGCACCACGCGGTCGCCGAAATGCGCCTCGTGCCGGATCATGCCCTTTCCGCGACCGCGCCGCGGTCGATGACGAACACCCGGTCGAGCAGGCCGTGCGCGTGCGCGAGGCTCGACTCGGAGAGCACCGCGCTCAAGCCGGTCTGTCTCAGGCCCGCGATCACCTCGGCGAGCCGGCGCGCGAGCACCGGCGCCACGCCCTCGAAGGGCTCATCCAGGAGCAGCAGGCGCGTGCCCGCCATCATCGCGCGCGCCAGCGCGACCAGCTTCTGCTGCCCGCCCGACAGGTGGAGCGCTCTGCGGCCGCGCCACTCCGCGACCTCGGGGATCGCCGAATAGACGCGCGCCAGGCGCGCGCCGGCGTCGGGCAGGCGCGCCGACCAGGCCGGCAGCAGCACGTTCTCTTCCACGCTCAGGCCGGGCACCAGGCGCCGGTCCTCGGGCAGGTAGCCGATGCCGAGGGAGACGCGCCGGTGAGTTGGAACGCCGGCGAGCGCGGCACCTTCGAAGTTCATGGTTCCGGAGGCAGGGCGGAGCAGCCCCATGATCGTGCGCATCAGCGTGGTCTTGCCGGCGCCATTGCGCCCGATCAGGCCGGCGAACTCGCCGGCCCCGACTTCAAGGCTCACGTTGCGCAGGATGCCGACCGGCCCGATCGAGACCGAGACCGCCTCAAGCCGCAGCATGCGGCGCCCCCCCAATCACGTAGCGGCGCACTTCCTCGGCCTCGAGCACCTGCGCCGGCGTCCCGTCGGCGATCACCCGGCCGTCGTAGAACGCGACCACGCGCGCGGCATAGCGCGACACGATGTCCATGTCGTGCTCGACGAACAGCACCGTGACGCCCTGCCCGCGCACCGCGGTCATGACGAGGTCCATGATGCCGAACTTCTCGTCGGCGGCGACGCCGCTCGTCGGCTCGTCCAGCAGCAGCAGCTTCGGCTTCGATACCAGCGCCATCGCCACATCGAGAAGCTTGCGGATGCCCTCGGGCAGCAGCCCCGCGGGGCGAGCGGCGTAGGAAGCCAGATCGAATTTCTCAAGCAGCGCGTCGGTCGCCTCCTCTACGCGCTCGGCGTGCGCGATGCCCTCGGCGACGAGCAGGTTCTCGCGCACGCTGAGCGACTGGAAGAGCTGCGGGATCTGGAACGAGCGCGAAAGCCCGAGCGCGGTGATCTCGCGCGGCGAGCGCCCGACGAGCTCCTGCCCATCGAAGCGCACGCGGCCGCCATCGGGGCGCAGGTACCCGGTGACCATGTTGAGGAACGTGGTCTTGCCCGCGCCATTGGCGCCGATCAGGCTCACCACGCTGTCGCGCTCGAAGGCGAGGTTGATGTCGGCCGCGGCGGTGACCGCGCCGAAGCTCTTCTGCAGGCCTTCCGCGGCGAGGATCGGATTCATGCGGCCCTTCTGCGCACCAGCGTCCACAGGCCGCCGGGCAGGAACATGATGATCGCGAGCATCGCCACGCCGAGCGCCATCTGCCAGACATTGGGCGCGTACTGGCTGGCCACGGTGCGCAGCGCCTCGAAGATCGCCGCCGAGAGGAAGGGCGCGAGCACGTTGCCGGTGCCGCCGAGGATGGCGATGAACACGAACTCGCCCGAGGTGGTCCAGTAGGTCGTCTCGGGGTCGACGTGCCCCACGGCGAGCGCGGCGAACGCGCCGCCCAGGCCCGCCAGCGCCGCCGCGATGATGTAATTCGCGTACACGACGCGGTAGACCGAGGCGCCGAGATACTCGACGCGCAACTCGTTGTCGCGGATCGCCTCGGACAGGCGCCCCCAGTGCGAGCGCAGGTAGCGGTGCAGCGCCCACCCCAGGAAAAATACGGCTATTGCCGACGCCGCATAGAAGACCCGTCGCTCGACGCCGGCCGCAAGGGCGATCCCCGCGAAGTGCTTCACCTGCACGTGGAAGCCATCGGTGCTGCCGAGCGCCGAACTCTTGACCAGCAGGCCATAGAGGATCATCGAGAAGGCGAGCGACAGCATGGCGAAGAAGATTTCGCGGTAGCGCGCCAGCAGCAGCCCGAGAATCGCCGCCACTGCCGCGGCGCACGCCGTCCCGGCGACGATCATCAGCGCCGCGTCGGCCAGCCCGCCGCGATGCGCGAGCAACGCGGCGGCATACGCTCCCAGGCCGAAATACAGGCCCTGGCCGAAGGACACCAGGCCGGTGCGCATCAGCAGCAACAGCCCGAGCACCACCAGCCCTTTGGCAAGCGCGAGCGCGAGCAGGAAGAGCAGCCATTGCGGCGCTATGGGTGCTGCGACCAGAAGAACCCCGCAGGCCACGGCGAGGGATGCGATGGTGCGGTCGAAGGTCATATCTTGCGCGCCTCCGGTGCGCTGAACAGGCCCTTCGGCCGGGCGATCAGCACCAGCGCCATCACGAAATAGATGATGAAGAGCTCACCCTCGGGCCAGTAGCGCACCGCGACCGAGCGCGCGAGGCCCACCATCAGCGCCCCGAGCGCCGCGCCGCCCAGGCTGCCGAGACCGCCGACCACCACCACGGCGAAGGAGAGCACGATCACCTCGACGCCGATACCCGGGCTCACCGCGATCATCGGCGCGGTGAGCGCGCCGCCCAGCCCGGCAAGCATCGCGCCGAGAGTGAAGGTGGCGAGATACACCCGGTCGACGTTGATTCCCATGGCAGCGCTCATCTCCCGGTCATGGATGACGGCGAGGAGGAGCTTGCCCTGTCTCGTGTAGTAAAGCGCCCACGACAGCGCAAGCCCGGTAACCACGGCGACCGCGATCAGCACCAGGTTGTAGACCGGATACACGAGCGCGCCGATGGCGAAGTTGCCCGGCAGCGCATACGGCTCGGAAAACAGCTTCGACTCGACCCCCCAAACCAGCTTGATCGCGTCTTCCAGGATGAGAAACACGGCATAGGTGACCAGGAGCAGCACGATCTCGTCCTTGCCGTACATCCACTTCAGGAGCCCGCGCTCGATCAACGGCCCCATCACCGCGCCGACGAGGAGCACCGCGAGCGCGAGCATGGCGAAGCTGCCGGCCGGCGCGTACCCGGCGGCGATCCAGGCGCCGCCGAGCGAGGCGGCGGTATAGGCGCCGAGCGCGTACAGGCTGCCGTGCGCGATGTTGAGGATGCGCATCACGCCGTAGATCAGCGTCAGCCCCGCGGCCATGAGGAACAGCCACGAGGAATAAACCACGCCGTCGAAGACGACGGCGGCGAAGTTGCTCAAGCTACTTCTTCAAACCCGACTTGATCCACGCCTCGCTCTTGAGACCCTCCGGCGGGTTGACCCGCTCGGCGGGATAGCGCTTGAGGTCGACGATCGTGAGCTGGCCGCCGACGGTCTTCGCCGTGCCGATGGCGTTGTCCATCACCGCCTGGTGGCCCTTGCCGAGCGCCATCCTCACCTGGCCGCCGACGCCGTCGAAGCTCAGGTTCTCGAAGGCGGCGATGATCTGGTCCTGGTTCGGCGTGGCGGCGCCGGCCTTCTGCGCCTTCTCGTAGGCTGCCTTGAGGCCGAGCAGCGCGTTGGTCGCCTTGTACGCGGCGTAGTTGGGCGGCAGCGCGTAACGCTCCTGGAAGGCGTTCTTGAACCAGCGGTTCAGGTCGTTGTCCGGCGCGAAGGGGCCGAACGGGCCGCGCGCGCCGATGATCGTGCCGTCGGGAATGCGGGCGCCGAGACGGTTGATCGCCGGCTCGCCGGCCGAGAGCACGACGAGGTGCTTCTGGAAGAGACCGCGCGGCGCGCCCTGCAGCACCAGGCCCTCGAGGTCGCCGCCCCAGAAGCTCGAGTGCACGAGATCGGCGCCCGAGGAGAGCAGCGTCGAGATCTCGGCGCCGAACTGCCCGGCGAAGAGCTTGGTCATCTGCGAGGTCTTCACCTCGATGCCGGGCTTGAGCGCCTTCATCGCCGCCTCGAAGTCGGTCCAGGAATCCTGTCCCCAGGCGTAGTTCTGGTTGATGCCGGCGATCGAGCGGATGTTGGGGTTGCGCTCCAGGGCATAAAGCGCCGCCGAGACGTTGTCCATGGTGCCGCTCGGCCCCGTGCGGAACACATACTTGTAAGTAGCGTCCTCGAAGATGCGCGGCGTGCCGCAATCGAAGAGCACCGTGAGCTTGCGCAGCTCCTCGGCCACCGGCGCGATGGCGAGGCAATCGCCGCTCGAGATGTAGCCGATCACCACGTCGACGCGCTGCGCGAGGTTGCGGAACTCGGCGACCTGCTTCTGCGGCCCGCCCGCCTCGTCGATGATGACCAGCTCGATCGGCCGGCCGCCGAAGCCCTTGGTGTTGTGAGGCGCAGGCACCTGGCCGGCGTTCGTCATCTCCGCGACCAGCTCGAAGCCGTTGCGCGCCGGAACGCCGAACGGACCGGCCGCCGGGCCGGAGAGGAAAGTGACGACGCCGATGCGCAGCGGCTGCTGCGCGAGCGCCGCTCCCGCGGCCAGGACGCAGGCGCAGGCGAGCAATGCTGCATGGATGATGCGGTTCATGATGTCCTCCTCCTCTAAGGAACCTTTACATCATAACTTGGGCGGCGGCGGACCCTTGCCGTCGGAAGGACCCTTGAGCTCGACGGTGTTGCCTTCCGGGTCCGTGAGGTAAATGGAAACGCCGTTGCCCTCGGCGCCAAAGCGCGGCTTGATATCGCCGACGGCGACGCCGTGCTTCGTGAGGTGAGCGACGATCGCGTCCTGATCGAACGGCTCGACGCGGAGGCAGAAGTGGTCCATGTTGCGCCCCTCTTGTCCGGGCGCGGCGCCGCCGGGCTTGCCCAGGGGACCGTCGACCTCGACCAGGTCGATCATGGCGGCGCCGATGCGCAGGTGCGACATGCCGAGCTCGGGCCGGTAGGCCACGTGGGCGGCGCCGAGCACGTCGCAGTAGAACTTACGCACGCGTTCGATGTCGCGTACCCGCAGGACGACGTGATCGATGCCACGAATGGTCAGCACGGCATTAGGATTTTGCCCGAATTGGGCGGTTAGAATCGACGCGATGCTGCGTCGCCGCCCGAAGCTCTGGAAGGTCGTGCGCCTCGCGCTGCTCGCGGTCGTGCTCGCGGTGGCGGGATTCACGCTGTACCTCGACATCCGCGTGCGCAGCGAGTTCGAGGGCCGGCGCTTCGCCCTGCCGGCGCGGATCTACGCCCGCCCCCTCGAGCTGCACGCGGGGCTGCACATCGCGCAGGCGGACGTGGAGGACGAGCTGGGGAGCCTCGGCTACCGGGAAGCGCCGCCGGAGGGTGACTCCGGGTGGTATTCGAAATCAGAGAATTCCCTGGTTGTCGCGCTGCGGCCCTTCGTGTTCTGGGACGGCAAGCAGCCGGCGAAGCGGGTAACCATTTTTTTTGATCAGAACAGAATTACTGCGTTGCGCGACACGGGCGGCGCCGAGCTCGCGCTTGCGCGCCTCGAGCCGTTGCCGATCGGCGGCATCTACCCGGCCGGGAACGAGGACCGGGTGCTGGTGCGGCTGGACGACGTGCCGAAGCATCTCGTGCAAGCGCTCATTTCGGTGGAAGACCGCAGCTACTTTTCCCACGCCGGCTTCGACCTGCGCGGCCTCGCGCGCGCGGCGCGCAGCGTGTTCTCGGACAAGGTCCAGGGCGGCAGCACGATCACGCAGCAGCTCGTGAAGAACTTCTTCCTCACCCCGGAGCGCACGCTGCAGCGCAAGTTCACCGAGCTGGTGATGGCGGTGCTGCTCGAGATCCACTACGACAAGAACGAGATCCTCGAGACCTATCTCAACGAGATCTACTTCGGCCAGGACCGCGACCGCGCGATTCATGGGGTGGGGCTGGCCGCGCAGTTCTACTTCGGCAAGGAGGTGCAGTACCTGAACGTCGCCGAATCGGCGCTGCTCGTCGGCATGGTGAGAGGGCCGGCGCTCTACGACCCCTACCGCCACCCGCAGCGCGCGCTCGAGCGGCGCAACCTGGTGCTGCGCGAAGTACGCGACCAGAAGGGCATCACGCCGGAAGAATACGCTTCGGCGCGCGGCAGTCCTTTGAACGTCAGCAAGAAGACCGGTACGGGCACCACGCCGTATCCGGCTTTCCTGCAGCTCGTGCACCGGCAGCTGCGGCGCGACTACGACGAGGCCGACCTGCGCACGGAGGGCCTGCGCATCTTCACCACGCTCGACCCGCGCGTGCAGGACGCGGCCGAGACCGCGCTCGCCAAGCGCCTCGCGCAGTACGACAAGGACAAGCGCTTCGGGCCGCAGCCCGGCCTCGAGGGCGCGGTGGTGGTGACCGATCCGCAGAGCGGCGAGGTGCAGGCGCTGGTCGGCGGGCGCGATCCCCGCTACCGCGGCTACAACCGCGCGCTCGACGCCGCGAGGCCGGTCGGATCGCTGCTGAAGCCAGCCATTTACCTGACTGCTTTGAGCGAACCGGCGCGGTACACGCTGCTCACGCCGATCGACGATGGGCCGTTCGTGTGGAAGAGCCGCGGCGCGCCCGACTGGCAGCCGGCGAACTACGACAAGAAGTTCCACGGCATGGTTCCGCTGCGCACCGCGCTCGCTCAGTCGTACAACGCGGCCGCGGCGCGCCTGGGCACCGATCTCGGCATCGAGCGCGTGCTCGACAACGTGCGCCGGCTCGGCGTCGATCGCCCGCTGCGGCCGTTCGCCTCGACCCTGCTCGGCGCGGTGGAGCTCTCCCCGTTCGAGGTGGCGCAGATGTACCAGACCATCGCGAGCGGCGGGTTTCGCTCGCCGCTGCGCGCGATCCGCGACGTCACGACGCAGGAAGGGCGGCCGCTGACGCGCTATCCGCTCGCGGTCGAGCAGGTCTTCGCGCCCGAGCCGATCTACCTGCTCGCCGCCGCGATGCAGGACGTGGTGCGCGAAGGCACGGCGCAGGGCCTGAACAGGTTCCTGCCGCCCGAGACCGCCGCCGCGGGCAAGACCGGCACCACCGATGAGCAGCGCGACGCCTGGTTCGCCGGCTTCACCGGCGACCGCCTCGGCATCGTGTGGATCGGCTACGACGACAACCGCGCCGCGCGCCTTTCGGGCGCCGGCGCCGCGCTGCCGGTCTGGGGCGACATGATGTCCGTGCTCGCCCCCGAGCCCCTCGCCCTCGCGAGGCCGGAACGCATCGAGCTGGTGTGGATCGATCCGCAGACCGGGCTGCGCGGCGGCACGAGCTGCCCCGGCGCGACCGAAGTGCCTTTCGTGCAGGGCTCGGCGCCGCGCGAGCGCGCGCCCTGCTCCGGCGCCATGGATGCCGCAGTCGAAGTTGTAGAGAAATCCGTCGAGCGCGCCAAGGGCTGGCTGGACCGGCTGCTCGGCAGATGAGATTTGTCGTCCTTCTTGCCGTTCTTCTCGCCGGGTGCGCCACGCCGCCCGGCACCTCCCCGGAGTCAAAACCCGAGCAGCCGCCGGTCGTTCCCGCAACGCCCCCGCGCCAGGAGAACATCGCAATCGCGGGTCTCATGGACAGCGCGCGCGCCGAGGCCGCGGCGGGCAACCTCCCCGGCGCGGCCGCCTCGCTCGAACGGGCGCTGCGCATCGAGCCGCGCAATCCGCGCCTGTGGCACGAGCTCGCGCGCGTGCGGCTGAAGCAGGGTCAGCATGCGCAGGCCGAGAGCGTCGCCGCGCGCTCGAACTCCTGGGCCGGCGACGACAAGGCACTGCGCGCCGAGAACTGGCGGCTGATCGCCGAATCCCGGCAGGCGCGCGGTGACACCGATGGCGCCCAGGCGGCGCTGGAGCAGGCCGGCGCAAGCCGATAGCAGAAATGAAAAGCCGGTCAGGGCGCCAGCGGGGATGCGTCTCGTCTGGCGTGCTGACCGGCTGTGAGCTTCAGGCGTGGAGTTGAGGAGGTTACCCCGCGCCTTCTCTCCAGTAATTTATTAGCTTCGTATTGGAGGTGGTTCATTTAACTACGTTTTATCGAACTTCGCAAATGCCAAAAAACGCACAAAAAGGCGGCCTGTTGCGCCTTTTCTCTCCTTCCTGGGATGACCCGCTTCACACCATAGCGTCAGGAGACGCCGACCTGCTTCGCGATGCGGGCGACCAGCTCCTTCAGCGCCGCGACCTCGCCCTCGAGCCTGGCGACGTCGGCTTCGAGCGAGGTCTCCTGTTTTTCCGGTTTCTTGACGGTCTCGATATTCGGAGCTCCGCTCAGGAGGTGGCCCCAGCGGTTCTCGCGCGAGCCGGGCAGCCGCGGCAGCTCCACGACCAGGGGCCCGGCCGCGCGCGCGGCGAGCTCGTCCAGGAAGCCCTGCACCGCCGAGATGTCGGAAAAGCTGTGCAGGCGCTCGCCGTTGATCCGCAGCTCGCCTGCCGTCTGCGGGCCGCGCAGCATCAGCACCGTGAGGATCGCGGCGGACTGCGACGGCACCTGGAGAACGCGCTCGAGGTTGTGCGAGTAGCGCGACACGCGCCCGCCGCTCGTTTCCATGACGAAATTCGCGCTCTTCAGGCCGTCGATCGCCGCCTGGACTTCGGCCTCGGTGGCCTCCATCACCGGCGAGCGGCTGGTCTTCTGGTTGCAGCCCAGGACGAGCGCGTTCAGCGTCAGCGGATAGCTGTCGGGAACGGTGTGCTGCTTCTCGTACAGGGTGCCGAGAACGCGGGTTTCGAGAAGCGAGAGAGTGCGTGTCATGTCAATCCGGTAGAGAGACGATTTCGGTGGACTCGAGCGAGTATACGAAGCGAATCCATGCGTCCGCCCGCGGGCCGGCGAGCTCGCGCAGCTTCGCCTCGACCCTGGCGTCGTCCATCGGCCTCGACGCCGGCGCGCGGATCACGCTCTCGCCGGCGCTGATCGCGGCCGCCATCTTGTCGAGCCGCTCGTCAGGCACGACGCGCACCCGCCGGCGAAAAGCCTGAAGCGCCGGATCGGCGGCCGCCGCGTCGCTGAATTCCGCCAGCCCGGCGCGGCCGAGCAGCGCCACCACCGCGACCGCATGATGCGCGCTTAACCTTGCCTCGATGGCATTGCGCGGCTCGGGCCGGTCGGCGCGCTCGACGGCGAGCGGATGCAGGGAGACGACGATCTTTTCGCTGTTCCGGATCCTTTCACGCGCTTCCAGGCAGGCGTCGACAAGAGCATGCAGCACCACGCCGCAGGGGTACGGCTTGTACGCCACCTGCGCCATCTCCCAATGCTCGCCGAGCCGCTGCGTCAATTGCCCGGGATCGGCGCCGCCGCCGAACACGTTCATGAAGCCGCGCAGTCCTTCGAGCGGTCGCGCCGGGCCCTCGAAACCTTCGGCGGCGAGCAGCGCGGCGGCCAGGCCGTTCCGCGCCGCGAAGCCGGCGTTCAGCACACGCGCCATGCTGCCCAGGACTTCGACCAGTCCCGCGGACTGGGTGGCGGCGATTCCGATGGCGTGCATGAGCTGATTCTGGCTCAAGCCCAGAATCTTGCCGGCGGCGGCTGCCGTGCCGAACACGCCGCAGGTGCTGGTGATGTGCCAGCCGCGCTCGTAGTGGCCCGGCGTCACCGCGTTGCCGAGGCGGCAGCTCGTCTCCATGCCGAGGATGAAGGCGTGCAGCAGCTCCGGACCGCTCACGCGGCGGGTGCTCGCCAGCGAAAACAGCGCGCCCGCGAGCGGCGGCGTCGCATGGATCACCGTGCGCAGGTGGGTGTCGTCGTAGTCGTGCGCGGTCGCGGCTGCGGCGTCGACGAGAGCGTCTTCCCGCGGAAAAGTGTTGCGCAGGACCCGCACTGCAGGGTCTTCGCGCCCCGCGACCACGCAACCCGCAATGTTGAGGATCGCGCGCTTGCCCTCGCGGCGGACGGAATGCGGAATTTCCTCCCAGCGCGACGCCGCGAGGAAGCGGGCCAACTCCTCCGTCAATCCAGCTTTACGCCCGCCTGCTTGACGACCGGCGCCCATTTCGCCATCTCCTCCTGCATGAACGAAGCGAACGCCTCGGGCGTGCCGGGCATCGGCTCGGCGCCCTGCGCCTGCAGCCGCTCGCGCACGTCGGGTGCATCCAGCGCTTTTACGACTTCCCTGTTTATTTTCTGAATGATAGGAATCGGAGTACCCGCCGGCGCGAGGAGGCCGTACCACAACGACACCGCGACCTTCGGATATCCGAGCTCGTCGAACGTCGGCACCTCCGGGAGCAGGCGGTTGCGCTGCGGGCTCGCCGCGGCGAGAACACGCAGCTTGCCGCTGCGGATATGCGCGATCAGCGAAGGCGGCGCGTCGAACATGATGTGCACCCGCCCGCCGACCAGGTCGGCCACCGCCGGGCCGCTGCCTTTGTACGGCACGTGGGTGAGCGATGCGCCGGTGACGCTCTTGAACAGCTCCCCGGCCATGTGCGGCGCCCCGCCGTTCCCCGAAGATGCGAAGTTGAGCGCAGTGCTCTTCGAAAGGGCCACCAGGTCCGCCACGGTCTTCGCGGGAACTTCGGAATTCACCGCCATCACCAACGGCAGCAGCGCCAGCCCCGACACGGCGGCGAAGTCCTTCACCGGGTCGTAGGGCAGCTTCGAGTAGAGGTGCGGGCCGACGCCGTGCGTGGTGATCGAGTTCTGCAGCAGGGTGTAGCCGTCCGCAGGCGCCTTCGCCACGGCATCGGCGGCGATCGTGCCGCCGGCGCCGCCGCGGTTCTCCACCACCACGGGTTGCCCGAACGCTTCCGACAGCTTGCCGCCGACGAGGCGCGCGATGAAATCTGCCGCGCCGCCAGGCGGCACGGTGACGATCAGCCGGATCGGGCGACTGGGATAGTCCTGCGCGGCCGCCAAGTGCGTGAACGCGACGATGCAAACAGCGAGGACGGCGCGCATGGAAGTCTATTTAAGCACGGCGCTCGAGCAGCCAAGACGCGGCGAGGCCGAACACGAGACCCCAGAACGGCGCCCCAATGTGAAGCATCGGCACGTCGGCGACCGTGACGAGGAAGCAGACCAGCGCGCCGAGGCTGAAGCGCCCGCCGAAGGAGGCCGTAAACGCGGTCTGCAGGACCCGGAGCATCGCCAGGCCGGCGAGCGCGGCGATGAACGCCGGCGGCGTCGCCAGCAGCAGCCGGGTGAAGAACGGCGCGAGCAGCCCGAAAGCGATCGCCAGCAGGGAGAAGAAGAGCGCGCTCGTGTATTGCCGGGATTTTTCGCCGGTGCTCGAAAGCACCGCGTTGACCGGGCCGGTGAGGCAGGTCGACACCGCGCCGACGAGCCCGGTGACGATCGATCCCACGCCGCAAGCGGCCGTGATGGCGTTGACCGGCGCCTGGTGCCCGTTGCCGGCGAGGATCGCGATGCCTTGGGCGTTCTGCACCGCGAGCACGGTGATGGCGAGCGGCACCACGAGCTCCACCATCGCCGCCCAGGAAAATTGCGGCACGTACAGGTTCGGCGCCGCGAGCCCGAACAGCGCGCCGGCGGGCGGGTTGAACGCCCCGAGGACGCCGATGGCGATCGCTCCGGTAATCAGGGCGCCGATCAGCGGCGGCAGCGCCCGCGTGGGAATCAGCGTGAGGAAAACGAAGGCTGCCGTCATCGGTAGCGCGATCCACAGTCCATCCCGGAAAGCGAGCACCAGGTCGACGCCGAAGCGCAGGTACACGCCGGCGACCATGGCCATCACGACCGGCATCGGGACCGCATCCATCGCGCGCCGCACCCATCCCGACAGCCCGAGGAGAAGCATCAGCACCCCGGTGGCGACGAAGGCGCCGATCACCTCCGGAAACGAGAGATGCCCGAGCGCCGGCCCGACCAGCACCGCGCCGGGGATGCTCCACAGGAAGACGAGCGGCTGGCGGTAGGCGAGCGTGAAGGCGATCGAGATCACGCTGTTCAGGCAGAACGCGGCGAAGATCCAGGAGGCGATGTCGGATTCGGACAGCCCGCCGCGCGCGCCGACCGAGAGGATGATCACCACCGGGCCGCTGGTCGCGAACAGGAATGCGACAAACGCGGTCGCGGCGTACGACGCGCCGAAATCGGCGACGATCTTACGCAGTCCAGGCAGAGGTAAAACGATTTTCTCGAGCGGCATCGACCTCCCGCGTTAGGCCGGCACTCGCTGGTGCCAGTCGGTTTCGCGCTGGAACGCGTGCCCGGCGGCGAGCAGCGTCGCTTCGGCGAACGGCCGGCCGACGAGCTGCAGGCCGATCGGCATGCCGCGTGAATCGAAGCCGCACGGAATGACGAGCCCCGGGACGCCGAGGTAGTTGACCCAGCGCGTCAGCCGCGTCAAGCTCGCGAGCAGGTTCGGCATGTCGGGACCGCCCCTGGGACCGGTCTGCTCGCGCGTCGGAATGCGCGCGCTGATTGCCGGCACGAGATAGAGGTCGGCATCGGCCAGCGTCGTGGAGCAGAAGCGCTCGAGCCACGCGGCGCGCAGGCGCAGCACTTCCAGGTAGGTGGTCGCCGGAATGGCGTACCCCGCCTCGAGCCGCACGCGCACGGCGGAGGAGTAGTCGCCGGGCCGCTCGCGCATCCACCTCGCATGCTGCGCCGAGGCCTCGGACTGCATCACCACCAGGCACTGCGCGGACAGCGTGTCGAAGTCCGGCGGCTCCACTTCGATGCGGAATTGAAACGCGCGGGTCGCGGCAAGCACCGCGGCCGCGACCTCGGGCTCGGTCTCGCGCTCGATCCAGGCGCTCGAGAGAGCAACTCGCAGACCCCGGGTGGGGCGCTTGATCGCCTCGATGTAGTCTTCTACCGGTTCCCGGGAGCTCACAGGATCGCGCGGATCGTGCCCCGCGATCGCCGCGAGAAGCAGCGCGCAGTCCTCGGCGCTGCGCGCCAGCGGCCCGATGGTGTCGAGCGAATGGGAAAGCGGCATCGCGCCATGGCGCGACACCCTGCCCCACGTGGTCTTGAGCCCGCTCACGCCGCAGGCCGCCGCAGGCAGCCGCACCGAGCCGCCGGTATCGGAGCCCAGCGCTCCATACACCAGCCGCGCCGCCACCGCCGCGCCCGAGCCGCTGGAGGAGCCGCCAGTGATGTGATCCGGGTTCCACGGGTTGCGGCAATCGCCCCAGTGCTCGTTGTGCCCGGTCGGCCCGTAGGCGAACTCGGACATGTTGAGCGTGCCGAGTTGAATCGCCCCTGCCGAATCGAGGCGCTCGAGCGCGGCCGAGGTTTCGCGCACCACAAAGCCGCGCAGGATTTTCGAGCCGCAGTTCGACACCTTGCCCGCGCGGTAGAACATGTCCTTGTGCGCGAGAGGAACACCGGCAAGCGGTCCTTCCTTTTGATGAGGAGGATGTTCCTCGAGACTGACGAATGCGTTGATGCGCGGCTGCCATTGCTCGATGCGCTTGCGGCAGGCCTGCAGCAACTCGTGCGGCGCGATCTTGCCGGCATGCACTGCTTGCGCCGCCTGCGCGAGGGAAAGGGCTGCCGGGTCGTTCACTTCGACGGACTGCGCGCCTTGCAGCGCACCAGCGCGAGCATGAAGCCCGGCGGGTCGGCATCGAATTCGAGCGCAGGGCGCAGCGGATCCGCCGCGCTCGCGTCGAGCAGCGATTGCTGTCCGGCCGCCAGCCGCTCGGCGCGCTTCGGCGCAAGCGCGATGCCTTGCGCTTCCAGCGCAACGTCAATCGCTTCGCTGCTCCACTGTTTCGCCGCCGTCACTATCTGGGCCTCCGGCGCTATGATAAGTCTGTCCCGACGATGAAACGCGAAATCCTCCAGGGCGCCGCCACGCCGACCCCGATGGCGCATTACTGCCAAGGGATCCTCGCCGGCGACACGGTGTATGCCGCGGGCCAGATCGCGTCGGACTACAAAACCGGCGTGCCGCCCGAGGCGCGGCAGGATCCCGCGTTTCCCTACTACGGCTCGGACATCCAGAAGCAGGCGCGCTACATCCTCAACAATCTGCGCAGCGTGTTCCAGGCCGCGGGCTGCGATTTCAAGCATGTCGTGAAGTCGCAGGTGTTTCTCACGGACCTGAACGACTTTTACTACTTCGACCAGGTCTGGAAGGAGTTCTTCCTCTCGCCGCCGCCGCGCACCACGGTCCAGGTGAGCGGGCTGCTGGTGCCCGGCTGCCGGGTGGAGATTGATCTGTGGGGAGTGAAACCCACCGTAGAGCGGCGGGTACTCAAAGGCAATGAAACACCGACGCCCATGGCGCACTACTCCCAGGGCGTGCTCGTGGGCGACACCTTGTATGCAGCCGGCCAGATTGCCTCGGACTACAAGACCGGCGTGCCGCCCGAAGCGCGGCAGGACCCCGCCTTCCCCTACTACGGCTCAAACATCCAGAAGCAGACGCGCTATATCCTCGACAATCTGCGCAGCGTGTTCCAGGCCGCGGGCTGCGATTTCAAGGATGTGGTGAAGTCGCAGGTGTTTCTCACCGATCTC
>Ga0105340_1000798_pt1 | contig 14655 bp, 9 predicted proteins | sample EasRivMeERMLT700_FD_89676 | JGI IMG/M metagenome (GOLD analysis project Ga0105340, IMG submission 89676) | Soil microbial communities from meander-bound floodplain in the East River, Colorado, USA - East River MetaG ERMLT700 | ecosystem: Environmental > Terrestrial > Soil > Floodplain | place...
GCGTCAGCCCCGGAGTCCACGACACCCGTTGTCGCCGTTACCACCGTTCCCATTACCCGACCCGCCACATCCGGATCGGCCTGTCCTCCGGTCAAACTGGCCGTGGAACCCGAAAAATTGCGAATATCGACAACCAGGTTGCCCCGGGCAGGATCGTAGAGAAACGGCTGCGATAGCGGCACAATGATGTCAAAAGCCTTGGGCCCCCCAGCCGGTCCCACAAACTGGCTGGAGATAGACAGGGGTCCCTGGAAGACCATTTTATCATCCGGACCCACATTTTCAGCAAGAGTTGGACTTAACGCCACAGGGTTCTGCGTCGTCGTGGACAAGTTGAATTGGATGTTCGCCACGGTGGTCGCAAACGCGTTGCCATACGTGGCGCACGGTCGGAAGCGCAGTTCCCGAATCAGGATTGGTTGCTGCGGAAACTCCACACTGCCATAGACCTGTTGATAGCGCCACGCATCCCGGAAGGTGCTGGCCCCGTGTGGTTGGTGCGTTCCGTCCGCATACCTTGGCACAACCAACGTCAGCCCGCCCGCACCGTTAGTTTGCCGCGTCAGCGTCGCCTCCACCTTCAACCCCGACCAGATGTAGCTGTTGTCCGCACCACGCCCCACCGCAAAGTCGATCGTGTCTCCGGCAGCCAGGGTCACGCTGTTGGTGTAACCCGCCGTCTGCGTCCCGCTCAACGCCGTACCAAAAATCTCCACATCGTTCCGGGCCACATGAAAATCCGTGTCCAACTGCAACGTCGCACTGTAAGCCGGATGCGCCCTCGTCACCAACCGATACGTCCCTTCACCGCCCGCCGGCACGGTAAATCGCGCCACCGCATAGTTTCCTGGCTGCCCCTGCACCCCAGGCGCAAACCACGTCGTCTCTGGCGGATAATTTCCATGGCCGTTATCCGTAATCGCCGTCTGCGTCGTGTCATTGTGCAGAATCGCCGGCTGCGTAAACGTACTGATCGCTCGCACAAGCACCGGCACCCCATTGCCCGCGATATTGGTCTTGGCAGTCCCCAACAAAGTGAACGTCCCGCCAATGGTGTCCTGACGACCATAGCTCCAGACCCCATTGGGATTTCCTGCCAGGGAGAAATCACGGGACAGATCGTGATCGACCTCCGGCCCCGCAGTACTCACTGCGAGGATAGCCGCGTCGCTTGTCACCCCACCATGCGGATTGCTCGCCACCACGGAATAACTGCCCGCATCACTCATCTGCACGTCATTCAAGGTCAACGACGAACCGGTTGCTCCTGATATCGCAGTCCCACCCTTGCGCCATTGATAGCTCAAGGGCGAACTGCCACTCACCCCCACCGTAAAGGTCACATCCTCGCCCGCCGTCACCGTCTGGCTCTGGGGCTGCGACACAATCACAGGCGGCAGGTTCGTCGCCGCTGAATAGATGATCTGAATAGCGTCAGCTCCGCTGTCAATAAATCCAGTGGCCGCTCCAATCGATCCCATGACTCGCGCTGCGCTGTCGGGTTCGGACTGACCGCTCGTCCGACTCGCCGTCGAACCCGAAAAGTTTCGGATATCAATCACCAGGCTGCCGTGGGCGGGATCATACAAAAACGGCTGCTCCAACGGCACGATCATGTCAAACGCCTTCGGCCCATTGGCCGGTCCAACGAACTGACTGGAAAGCGACAACGCTCCATCGAATACCACCGCGTCATCCGGTCCAACGTTCTGCGCAAACGTGCTGCTCAATGCACTCGGATTCCGCTGCGTCGTCGACATGTTGATCCGGATATTCGCCACCGTCGCCGTGAAGGCCCCACCATAAACCCGGTCCGGACGAAACCGCAGTTCACGAATCACGATCGCACCACTGGGAAACTCCACACTCCCATAAACCTGCTGATGCCGGAAATTCGGCTCCATCAACGCCCCGCCACCAAAAACTGTGTCGTTCGTCTCAGCAAATCTCGGCACCACCAATGCCAAACTGCTCACCTCGTTCGTTTGCCGTGTCAGCGTGGCCTCCACCTTCAACCCCGACCAGTAAAAGCTGTTGTCCGCCCCGCGCCCGATCACAAGGTCAATCGTGTCCCCTGCCGCCAGGGCCAGACTGTTGGTATATCCTGCGGTGTCACTTACGTTTAACGCCCGGCCAAACAACTCCACCCCGTTCTTCAATACGTGGAAATCCGTGTCTCTTTGCAACGAAGGGCTGTACGCAGGCCGCACACTGGTGGCTAAATCATACATGCCACCGCCGCCGACCGGCGCCGTGAATCGAATTACACCAAAGTTCTCAGGTTCCCCCTCAACGCCCGGGTAGAACCAGGTGGTCTCCGGTGGAAAATTGCCCTGGCCACCGTCAACGACCACAGTATTTGTGCTGTTGTTGTGTTGCACGGATGGAACGCTCAACTCCTTTTCCCAACGTTCCGCGGGGACCCCTGCCGGATCATAGGCGACGTTCGAATACGTAAACAGGTTGAACGGTCCTCCAAGTGTCCCTTGCCAGCCGTAACTCCAGACGCCATTGGGATTCCCCGCCGCGATCGCAAAGTCGCGCGACAAATCGTGTGAGACAGAAGAAGGCGGTCCCGATCCCGCAGTGAACAGGAACGTCCCCGCCGCGTAGCGATTTGCAGGCCCCGCATCAGCGACGCCGGGATAACCAATGCCGCTGACGGTCGTCCGTGCCGACCCGACAAACGAGATCAATCCACCGCCCGAATCGGTCGTCCAACTCCCCGCGCCATGCCCCCAATTGCCATTCAGTTCCATTTGGTTCGTCAGATAATCAACGACCACAGTCCCGTGGAACCCCGCGGGCAGAACCAGGGGGTTGCTGAGGGGCTTGAAGCGGCTGCCTCCGACAAGTGTCCCAGGCTGGCTCGGCGTAAAGTCCAGACTTGCGAGCGACGCCTGGCTGTCGCGGTTGTAGATGTGCGCTCGCAACGGCCCCGCCAAACCATCTCCGCCACTATCGAACACACCAAGTGACGTGATGGAAATGGGAGAGTTCACATCGAAGTCCATACCCAGCGACTGAGGCACGCTGCTCAGGTCTTGATTTCCCACCGTGCCACTCGGCACGACGTAGGCAGTGGTTTGCGCCGAGACGAGCGCAGCGCTAAACAATGCGAAAACAGCCCCAACAACGTTCCTTTTCATAAACAAATTCTGTATCCGAGATTGGCACATCACTCCCCTGCGCTAATTTTGATGGTCGAAGGAAATAATAGCGCACACGGCGATGTCCAGCAAGAATGAACTCGCAACCAAGTGAAGCCCCAGCGGATTGCCCAAAATCCAGCCACAACAATTTGCCAGCGTGAACGGCGTGTAACCGAGGAGCACCGCGCCCAGGTTCTGAGCAAGAGTTGAACTCAACGCCTGAGGATTCCGCGTTGTTGTGGACAGGTTGAATTGGATGTTCGCCACCGTCGTCGTAAACGACCCGCCATACGTTGCGCACGGTCGGAAGCGCAGCTCCCGAATCAGAATTGGTTGTGGAGGAAACTCGACACTGCCATACACCTGTTGGTAACGCCATGCATCTCGAAAAGTGCTGGCCCCATGGGGAGAATGTGTTCCGTCTGCGTGCCTTGGCACAACCAGCGTTAAGTCGCTCCCCTCTACGGATATTGATTGACCCCAAAGCAATAAAACAACAAATGCCGCAATAATATCCTTTTTCATACTACATCTCCCCGACTCGGTGTTGGGTAATAAGGCAAAAAAACAGATATCATGTCAATTCGAAAAGCATCACGTGTTCTATCTTCTATCGACAGAACCACGGATAAAGTTTAATTGACGTGTCCGAGGATCTGAGGGTTACACCTTCTTCTTTGCGTCCAAGTAATCAGGCCATCTCGGTCGTTTCCACAGCCTGAATCGAATACTGTGCATCAGCGACTTTAATGGCACGCGTGATGACCGTCGACGCCCAACTCGGCAACAGGTCGGCCAACTTGCTCAACCGACCGCCCAACTTTGGCAGGTAGAAGTCGGCTCCGACCATCTTTTCTATACGAAAGCCGCAGTTTGACAGGGCGATCTTCATCGTCCTGGTGGTAAAATCCCGCACGTGCCCGGCGCGATAGCGCGCCGAATACATAGGCGGCAAGTCAATGAGCATCATTGCCATGGAAACGGGCGTCCGAACGTTGGGGAACGTCAAGAGAAAGTGGCCACCCGTCTTGAGCACTCGGTTGATCTCACAATAGAGCCAGTCCGTATCAACGATGTGTTCAATGCATTCCCCACAGAACACCACATCAAAGGTTTTGTCCTCGAACGGAAGCGGTTGGGTAGAGACATCTAGCGACACCGTTTTCTTGTAACCGTTCCGGCGCGCCTGCTCCAGGAACAACTCGCCGATGTCGACACCGGTAATATCATGCACATCGGTAAACGACTTCAGCAGGGCTCCCGTTGCACACCCAACATCCAGCACCTTTTTTGGCGTGGAATACTCTCGCATCAGTAACGACACTTTTCGGGCCCGGTGTGACCAGTCATCGCCGGTGTACCCTTCGCGTGCCGATCGGTCTGCGTACAGCTTCTGTAAATCTTCAGGTCTCATTGTTCTTCTTCCAACCGCTCAAAGCAAAGTTCCACCGCCCAACGAAGTGTCAGTTTCACCTTGAGCCAATCGCTCCCAATTTAGCGATCCACAATCGTTTTCACCAGCATGATTTGCCGCCCACCGGATGCAAAAACAAGCCATATGCGCTTGGCAGGCATCGGACTTCTTCAATGGGACTTACGGGTTAGGCCCTCCACGTTCAAGCCAAAGTGATTGTTATCAAATCGCACAAATTTACAATCTTTCCACAGCATCGTTTCGAATTCCGGGGAATGAGATTCTACAATCCACGGTATCCGCCCCTTCATAATCCATTCCTTGAATTCAATAGACTTAATGAAGTCCATTTCTGCGCCTTCTATATCCATTTTCAACAAGTTCGGCGGCTCGAATTGCTTTGCTGCTTCCACAAAAGTAATGCTTTGGCCGGTTCCCGTGGGCGACTCACGAATCGCGTTCTCAGTATCCGAGGTGCCAGGCTCATCGTAGCGAAAGGAGCGCGTCGAAAAAGCGCGATTGACAGTCGTGACCGTCAGGCCGTTGGCGCGCGCACCCGACGCAAGAAGGTCCAATGCCCTTTTCGATATATCGAAAGCAATCACTTTATGACCAAGGGATGCAGCCCGGAGCGCAAATATTCCTACGTTCGACCCTACGTCCCAGACTGTTCCTTTGAAGCGCGTGAGCATTTCCCAGGATTCATCGGCCTCCTCGAGCGTTTTCGCGTCCCGGGTCCACCACACGGCATTATCGCGGAAATCAAAGTACATGGTGAGCCCATAAACTTTCCTGCGGACGCGGAACGAGGGTGCGTACCGATGCCACGCGCGCGCGAGCCGCGCCCCACCGGAGGTGGCCCTCACTGCCTCGGCCAGGGAGGAGAGAGGATTACTCATACGTGCTAGTAGCTGACATTCCGCGATAGCCTATCGAACCCCCTTCCCCTGGACAATATCTTGACGTGTTTATCGGTGTGCAGGGATGATTAGTCCGCCATACTCTGTGACCACGGTGATCGTTTTCATCGTTGCGGATATGGAGGATCACGCTTCAGTCTTCTCCATCAATCCCAGGGCATCAATTACCTCCCACACACGCCGACATCGGGAAAACACGAACAGACCTCGCACTTCATCATTGCAGCAATCGCACGCGATAAAATCGGTGCGGGAGCGAACCAGACGCTGGATCAGTGATATTCACTCGCCCGCTCGGGGCGAAAACATTGGTCAGCGTAACCCAGTTGATAAGATTTGTCGACGCTTCGACAGCGCAATTACCCCGGCGAGCATCAAAGCCGAAATTGAAAACGGAATTCGTAAATTTTGACCAAAGCCTCGTCAGCTCCACCTCAACCTTCAATCCCGACCAGATGTAGCTGTTGTCCGCGCCCCTGCCCACCGCAAAATCAATCGTGTCACCTGCCCCCAGGGCCAGCGTGTTGGTATAACGCGCAGTCTGGGTTCCGTTCAGCTGCGCCCCGAAGATCTCCACGTTGTTCCGGGCCACGTGAAAGTCGGTGTCCCGCTGCAAAGAGGCTTCGTAAGTGGGGCGCGCCGACGTCATTAATTCATAGGTGCCATCCCCGCCCGCGGGCACGCTCAGCCGCGCCACGGCGTAATTGTCCGTCTGGCCTTGTACTCCAGGCGCAAACCATGTCGTCTCCGGGGGGAAGAGGCCCTGTCCGCCGTCCGTGATTGCCGTTTGGGTTGTGTCATTATGCTGAATCGCCGGCTGCGACGACGCGCTGATCGCCCAGAGGATGACCGGCACATTCGCGAAATTGGTTTTCTTGGTGCCCAACAAGGTGAACGGCCCGCCAATCGTGTTCTGCCGACCGTAACTCCACGCGCCGTTCGGGTTCCCGGCCAAAGAGAAGTCCCGCGACAGGTCATAATCTGCCAACGATGGAGCACGATAGACCGTCAAATTCGCCGACTGGCTGGTGGCCACGCCGAACACATTGCTTACTAATACTGAATAGCTTCCTGCCTGGCTTAATTGCACGTTGGTCAGGATCAACGTTGAATTTGTTGCATCCGGAATCACTACCACTCCTCGCCGCCATTGATACCTCAGCGGTGCGCTGCCACTCGCGGCGACACCAAACGTGACGCTACTACCTTCCACCACCGTCTGGTTGGCCGGGTGCGTGACGACCGTCGGAGGACCTCCAGTGACTGTCAGCGTCGCTGTTTGGCTTGTCGCCACGCCGAACGCGTTGCTTATTACTACTAAAAAGCTCGCCTGGCTCAACGGCACGTTGGTCAGCACCAGCGTCGAATTGGTCGCACCGGGAATCGCCGTTACGTCCCTGCGCCATTGATACCTCAGCGGTGCGCTGCCACTCGCATTAACACCAAACATAACGCTACTACCTTCCACCACCGTCTGGTTGGTCGGGTGGGCCAGGATCACGGGCGCAACCCCATTGGTCGAAGTCCGATCCAGTGTGGCCTCGATCTTCAACTGCGACCAGATGTAGCTGTTGTCAGCCCCGCGCCCCACTGCAAAATCAATCGTGTCTCCTGCCGCCAACCCCAGCGTATTGGTGTAGTCGGCGGTCTGGCTCCCGTTCAGTTGCACACCGAATATTTCCACGTTGTTCCGAACCACGTGGAAATCGGTGTCTAACTGAAGCGATGCGTTGTAGCCCGGGCGCGCTGCGGTCACCAGTTGGTAGGTCCCGTCCCCGCCCGCAGGCACCGTGAAACGCGCGATCACATAGTTCCCAGGCTGCCCCTGCACTCCCGGGCCAAACCACGTCGTCTCCGGCGGGTAATTCCCCTCTCCACCAATAATCACCGTCTCGGTCGTATCATTGTGCTGAATGGCCGGCTGCGTAGACGCGCTGATTGCCCAGAGGATGATCGGCACATTCGCAAAATTAGTTTTTGCAGTCCCGAGCAGTGTGAACGCCCCCCCAATCGTGTCCTGCCGGCCATAACTCCACACGCCGTTGGGGTTCCCGGCCAAAGAGAAGTCCCGCGACAGATCATGATCGGCCAACGATGGCGCAGGATAGGTTGTCAAAGTCGCCGTCTCGCTGGTGGCTACACCAAAGATATTGCTCACCACCACCGAATAATCCCCCGAGTGGCTCAACTGCACGTTGGTCAGCATCAACGTTGAATTCGTTGCATTCGGAATCACTGCGACTCCTTGCCGCCATTGATACGAGAGTGGCTGACTGCCAGTGGCACGGACGCTAAACGTAACGCTGCTCCCTTCGACGACAGTCTGATTCGTGGGCTGAGTTATGATCGCCGGCGGCACTGAGGTTTCAATCGTATAAACTATTTGCAGCACTTCGGCCGCCACATCAAGGGCACTCGCCGATGTGGCACCCAATGCGGCCAGGGCTCGCGAACTGCCGTCACCCACCTGCCGCCCAAGATCAACGATCGTCGCGCTCGATCCAGAGAAGTTCCTGAAGTCGATTAACAGGTTGCCGAGCATCGGGTCGTATACAAACGGGGCAGCTAACGGGAGAACTATGTCAAATTCTTTTGGCCCGTTGGCTGGCCCAACGAACCGGCTTGATACGGTCAACGACCCTTGAAAGGCGATCGTGTCGTCCGGCCCGACATTTTGCGCCAACACCGCATTCATCTGCTCGGCTTCAACACTCGTGGTGGATAAATTGATTTGGAAATTCGAGATCGTGGAGGTAAACGCATTGCCGAGCGCCGCGCTGGGTCGCATTCGCAACTCGAGGATCCGGATGATCTCCGCTGGAAACTGCGAAGCGTCATAGACCATTTGACCTCGCAACACATCCTGCAGGATGCCCGACCCTCCGCCATCGTCCAGAGTCCGGCTTACGTTCGGCACAACGAGTGCAGAGCCCACCGTTAAAGTCGCCGTCTGGCTGGTGGCTACACCAAAGATATTGCTCACCACCACCGAATAATCCCCCGCGTGGCTCAGCTGCACGTTGGTCAGGATCAACGCTGAATTTGTTGCATCCGGAATCAATACCGCTCCTCGCCGCCATTGATACGCGAGTGGCTGACTGCCAGTGGCACTAACGCTAAATGTAACGCCGCTCCCTTCAATGATTGTCTGATTGGTGGGATGAGACGCGATCGCGGGAGCACTGCCTTGCACGGTATAGACGAGCTGTAAGACTTCGGCGCCGGTATCCGCCGCAATCGCAGTGGTGGACGAAGCACCCAACGCGAATACTCGTGATGCTTGATCCGCAGCACCCGTCGCCGTGTCGACGAGCACAGCAGAAGACCCTGAGTGATTACGCCAGTCGACCAGAAGATTGCCGTTAACGGGGTTGTACACGAATGGCGTCGTCAGCGGAATCACGATATCGAACCCCTTCGGTCCGGCCACCGGACCCGTAAAACGACTCGAGACCGTAATCGGACCTGAGAACACGACCGCATCATTGCTCCCAACATTGCTAAGAAAGCTCGCGCTCAACGCATCAGGCTGCACAGGCGTCGTCGACATATTGATCTGCAAATTAGGAATGCTTGAAGTGAACGCGCTGCCTGCAGTGGCGCTTGGCCGCAAGCGAATCTCTCGAATAGTGACGACCTGCCCTGTGGGGAATTGGGAAGAACCATATACCTGCTGCAACCGAATCGGGTCCCGCAACAAACTCGAAGCGCTTTGCCCCTCCACATTCTCGTTCAAACGAGGCACAACGAGAGTAAGTCCCGCATTCACGGCCAGGGTCGCCGTCTGACTGGTGGCAACACCATACGCATTGCTTACAACGGCAGAGTAATTGCCCGCCTGGCTTAACTGCACGTTGGTCAGTGTCATCGTCGAATTCGTCGCACCGGGAATCACGGCTGCGTCCCTGCGCCATTGGTAACTCAACGGGAAACTCCCGATCGCACTCACGCCGAACGAGACAGTTCCGCCCTCGAGTACGGTTTGGTTCGTGGGATGAGCGACAATTATCGGAGCCAGGTTCGTCGCAGGCGCGTAAACAATCTGTATCGCATCAACCCCCGAATCGATGGTGCCCGTTGCCGAACCAAGTGCCCCCAACACCCTCCACGCAGTGTCTGGCCCCGTTTGCCCACTGATGGCACTCGCTGATGATCCTGAAAAGTTGCGCACATCAACAACCAAATGACCGCTGGCGGGATTATAAAAAAATGGCTGCGATAAACGCACAATCATGTCGAAGGCTTTCGGCCCGTTGGCTGGCCCCGCAAACTGGCTCGAAATCGACAATGATCCCTGGAACCCCACCGTGTCATCTGCCCCCACGTTCTGCGCGTAGGTCGAACTCAAAGCAGTTGGGTTGCGTTGCGTAGTGGACAAATTGACTTGTATGTTTGAAATGGTCGTGTTGAACGCCATGCCGTAAACGCGGTCGGGGCGAAACCGCAGCTCCTCGATCAGTATGGGTCCAGTGGAAAATTCGTTGCTGCCGTACACCTGCTGGTGGCGGAAATTCGAGGCAGTCAAGGTGCCCCCGCCATAGGTCGTATCATTACTCTCCGCGGATTTTGGGACGACTGCCGTAAGCAAGTTCGTCACACCGTACATCGCCGTGGGATTTGCCGCGAAGGTACAAAATACGAGTACGCCAACAATACCTGGTTTCATAGGAGCCCGAAATGGGCACGCTCTCCCCGCATTCCCGCCCACTTTGGTGCGTAAGGCTATGCGTAAGCACAGCTCTGCCGTCAAGCCTAAATGATCAAAATCGTGGGTCGAATAAGGTATTGGCGGCCCGCCATTACTTGAAGACCATGCACCAGCTTCGCTTGACCCTTATTGCCTGACTGAAGGATAATGCGAGTTTGGAACGCGAGTTGCCCAAAATCAGTTTCATCATGCCTGCGCTGAACGCTGCGGGCATCATCGAGAATTGTCTCAAGTCGATCCGGGCCCAGGATTATCCGCAGGATCGAATGGAGATTCTTGTCGGAGATGCGGGCTCGAAGGACGGCACGCCCGATCTGGTGGCGAAGTATGGCGGACAGGTATTTCCCGACAACGGGCGCAACATTGAGGACGGCAAAAAGGCGGCACTCGTTCACGCGACCGGCGATTACATCGTTTTCATCGACGCGGATAACGAAATCACGCACCCGGACTACATCCGGCTGGCCGTCGACGCCCTAAGCCGCCATCCGGAGGCATTCGGCGTCGAAAGCTATTATTTGCCTTCGCCAAAGATGACGTCGTTTTGCGCCTATCTCACACACCTGCTGCACATCAGCGATCCGGTTGCATGGATGATGAGCATCAAGCCCGTGTTCCTCGACCGCGATGCCGACGTCGAGCGATGGACGTTTCCGAAGGGCAGCACTGCGTATCCTGTTGGTTCGAACGGGTTTGTTTTCCGACGTCAGGAACTCGATCTCGTCCAGGCGCGCGAGCAGTATTCAGATACTCACACCTCCGTGAGGCTCATCCAGGCCACCGGCAAGAGAGAATGGCTGCGAATTCGGGGTCGTGGTGTTCACCACTACTACGTAGCCAGTTGGCGCGAATTCATGAAGAAGCGCCAGCGTGCCACCTGCCATTTTCTCGATATGCGGAAGGAATACGGCTTTTCCTGGACGGAACGCAAACCGCGCATTCCCGGTTGGCTCGCCTGCGCCCTCTGCGCCTCGATTGTTGTTCCTGTTGGGCAGGCGTTCTGGGGGCTCATTCGGACAAGAGATGTGCGCTGGCTCTGGCATCCCTGGGCAAGTGTGCTCTCAGCCTGGGGTGTATTCAGCGGGTGGCGTATTTACAGGAAGCGCGGCGGAGACAAAAAACTCATCCATGATCTCCAGCCGCGACAAACGCTCAAAAGCTGACCTTTACTTCGCGCTCACAGGCTTTTTCGCGCGCACGAGCAGGAAGTGTCCGCGCCGGCAGCAAAGCGGTTCCAGCAGCCGTCCGAGCCCATTCGGTATCGGCAACAAACCAATCGATGACGCCTCCGTCTGAAATCCGACCTTGTCGAACAGCTCCTTTGCCTGCGGCACCGAAAGTGCGCGGACATGACCCGTCACGCCGGAAAACGCGGGGTCGTCGATCGATACGTACTCGGGATACGTCTCCCCCGAGTGAAGCCCCAACGGGTTGCCCAATATCCAGCCGCAACAATTTGCCAGCGTGAACGGAGTGTAACCGAGGAGCACCGCGCCCAGGTTCAAAAAACTGCAAAGGTTCTCCGAAGTGATCACCGCCGTGCCGCCCGGCTTCAACACGCGAAATGCTTCCATCGCGAACAGCCTCGTGTTGTGCAAATGCTCGATCAGATATGCGCAATGGACCACGTCGAACATCCCGTCCGCATACGGCCAGCGCCCATTCAGGTCCATCGACGTGACTTTGATCCCTCGGGCCTCGGCTTTCGCGGCGTGCGATGGCGAAGCTTCGATGCCGCAGAAGAGTTCCGGAACATGCGCCAGGTAACCGCTGAGCTTGGCACCATCACCGCAGCCGAGATCGAGCAAAGCCCTCGGTTTGAGTGCCCCTACGATTCTGCCCGCCCAATCAGTCGATCGCGCCGCCCCCCGGTCCCAGTCGCGGGCGAAGTGCTTCTTGAGCGCGGACAACATAACCCGTGTCCTACACCTTCTGAAACTGCACGAAGAGAGTATTGAATCCGCCGTTGCGTCGGTAATCGTAATCCGTGAGCGCTTGAGAGCGTTTCTTGAAAAATCGGTCGCGCCGAAAAATCCATTTCGACACGTAAAGGTTCCATGCGTCGAGAATTTCACCGACGCCCGCCTTCACCGCATGCTTCACAACTTTGAACCCGCTCTGCTCCGCCAGTTTTTCGAAGTACCGCAAAGTGTAATGCCGATGGTTGATCATCCAATACGTGGGATCACCAAGGATCGACCGGAGCGTCCCGTTGGGCGTCGACAAATAAAAGACTCCACCTGGTTTGAGCACCCGGTGCACCTCCTTGAACATCACCGGTTCAGTTCCCTTGGGGATGTGCTCGATTACCTCCCAGGAAACCACCGTGTGACATGAAGTGTTCTCCAACGGAATCTGGATGGCACTGCCCTGCTTGAAAACGACCTGCGGGTATTGAACATGCCGTTGCGCCGTCGCAAGGTCGGACTCAGTCATGTCGATGCCCGTGATGTGCGCAACTCCGTTGCGCGCGGCCCACAGCTCAAAAAAGCCGTAGCCGCATCCCACATCGAGCACCCGTTTGCCTTTGACATCCTCCAGCGCCACAAAATCCTGGACCGTGTAGCGCAGCCGGCCATGCAACTCGGTCGGTGTCGGCTCGTTGAGGATGTTGCGCATATTGTCTAAAGGGCGGAAATCATAGGGAACAGCAAATCACAGGGGCAAGGGCAACTTTGAGGTCGGATGCGATTTGTGCGCTGGGGTAGGGCGCGCTGTCCCCAGCGCGCCGCTCGGGGTTCTTCCAGGACGCACCGTGCGATTTTCGTTGATCGCCGGCGCGCCCTGCCAAACTGTTTCGCAACATGTTGGATAACAACCGCCGGTCCGTGAACGATGAATAAACGCGTCCACTTCCTGTGTAATGGCGTGTACACCAGCAAGGTGGGTGGCGGCGACATCCACATGATCCACCTCGCCCGCGCCGCCCTGGCGCATGGCTACAAGGTCAATTTTTTCGGAGGCCACGCGCTCCAGCGCCAACTTGAAGGTCAACTGAGCGGACACACCTTGACGCTCACCGATCGCCGGGCCCTGCCGACCTTCGACGATTCCGCCGTCGGCGGCCAGTTGCGGATGTTTATCGATTACACGAAACGACTTTCCGGAACGCTGAAACAGCTTCCGCTGATCGAGTCCGGCGACGTTGCCTATGCTGTCGGCGATTTCTGGTATGACGTGGTGCCGCTGGTGCGCTCCCGTGCAGGCGGGAAAATGCTCGTGTATCATATGCGGGCGCCCACCTTCAAACAAATCGCCGTTCGCGGCAGAGCGGATGTCGACCCGACCCGCATCGCGTCACTGCACTATGCGACGAGCCAGACGTATTCCCTGCGTCGGTTCAGACGGGTGCCGCACAAACGCATTTTGCACGTCCACCCTGAAATGCGTGACCAACTCCTGCGCCTTGGCTTTCAACCCAACGAACTTCGCTACGTCTCTTTTGGAGTCGAGCCGCGCCGTCCATCGGGCAACATCACCAAGGTCTTCGATGTTATCTGGATTGGTCGCAAGCATCGGCAAAAAGGTGTCGAAGACCTTCTGCAAACGCTCGCCACTCTCAAGGAGCGAATCCCTGGATTTCGCGCGGTGCTGATCGGAAATCTCCAGCGGGATTTGCAATCAGACGTCGATCGTCTCGGTTTGGGCTCGACCGTGGAATTTGCGGGCTTCGTCTCGGAAGACGAAAAATTTCGCCTGTTGGAGACAAGCCGCGTGTTCCTGATGCCCAGCCGCTTTGAAGGATCGCCCAGGGCAATCGCAGAAGCCCTGGTCAGCGAAGTCCCCGTCGTCGCTTACGACGTGCCCACCTATCGTCCTCTGTTTGCCGATTTTGTCCGTTACGTTCCCTGCTTTTCGGTCGCTGACTTCACGCGCGAAACGGAGGCACAAGTGAACGCGGCGCGCGCCGGTGACAACTACTTGCGCATGCTGGATTTGGAGGCATTTCGGAAAACCAATTCGTGGTCGACGGTCGAAGAAACATTCTGCCAGGCCCTCGATGAGCTTTCGGGATCGTTGAAACGCACCTGACCTACTGCCCGTTCGCGTTCTCGCGCACTGCAAGTTCCACCGCCTGGTTGGACGTCATTTTTGGCGCCCAACCCGCCGCCTTTAGCTTCTCAATTGAATAGCGAAATCGCGGCACATCCCCCACCCAGCCCTTGGACCCTCCCGTATATCGAATCTTCGCGCCCGGCGAAACAACCTTGACGACCGTTTCAGCAATCTGTCGCACCGTCGTCGCGCTTCCGTCCGGCGAGATATTGAAATAATTGAGCTTATCCTTCACCCGGTCGAACAGAAACAACATCGCGTCCAGCAACTCGCTCACGTGCAGATACGGTTTTTCCTGGCTGCCGTCGCCGAGCACTTCCAGCTCGCCGGGGGTTTTTTGCAGCTTGCGAATGAAATCGAAAATCGCGCCGTGCGTCGCCCGCCCGCCGACGACGTTGGGAAAAC
>Ga0105340_1000799_pt1 | contig 14636 bp, 4 predicted proteins | sample EasRivMeERMLT700_FD_89676 | JGI IMG/M metagenome (GOLD analysis project Ga0105340, IMG submission 89676) | Soil microbial communities from meander-bound floodplain in the East River, Colorado, USA - East River MetaG ERMLT700 | ecosystem: Environmental > Terrestrial > Soil > Floodplain | place...
CCTTTGATGAGGAAAATCAATGGGTTGCGAGCGTGCATGAAGGCAGCCCGGTTATTTGGGTACATCGATTCAACCCGGACAGGGACGCCAGTCCCATTGACACGCCGATCCAACTCGTGGGCCACGAAGGCGACGTCACGCAACTGGTTTTCAGGATGGATCCAACGGTGGGGAAGGCCCCATTGCTCGTTTCGGCCGGTTTGGACGGAATCGTCCGGCAGTGGGACTTGAACAAGGACAACTGGGCCCTATCGGTGGATGAAACGCGACTGTTGGCAATTGGCGGCCTCCCGGCCGCGGATTGGATCGAAAAAGGACGGTTCCTTTTCATGGCCAAGACGAACGAAGCCGTGACGTTCTGGCCCTATGATCAAACGAAAGCGAAGCCGATTGGAGACCCCCTGAAACTGACGGTGCCTTTGAAGGCCGCCGATCCGGTCAAGGTCGCCCAGCCGGTCAAGGTCGCCGAACCGGCGACTCTGAAAGAAAAACACGCGGTAGCCGGACAATACCTGGCGGTGGCGTTATTGGACCACAATCGGGAATTCTACCTTGCCCGGCTAGATTCCAAAGACAAGCAAAAGTTTAAGAGTTTCGAGGGCCTGCACTCCACGCCGACAAATCCGGATTCAATCAATGGCATCGCCTTGAACCGCGCCGGCGCCGGCGCGGCGGAAAAATACCATTTGGCGATCGTGACAAAGCATCAATTGTTGGTGTGGTCGTTCACGGGCGACTTTTTGAAGGACGAAAACGCCCAGCTAACCGAGCTCGTGCAGGCGTGCGGTGCGGACTTCACTCCCGATGAACTTCACGACGTCCGGCTGAGCGGCGATGGCAAATGGGCGGCCTGTCGGAGCGGCGGCCGGCTGCTGTTGTGCCCAATCGAAAAAGGTGCGACCTTTGAGAAGTTATCGCTTGGGAACGACGCGCAATCGTCTACTTGGCGTGGCGGCGACTCGATCGTGAATCAAGCCAAATTCAGTGCGCTGATGTTCAACCGCGTCCGGCCTGGCGGGAAACGCTGGTTCGCTGCCGGTGATGACCAGGGCCAGGTCTTCTTGTACGATCTCGACAAGGGTGCTGCCAATGTGATTCCCCGGCGATTGCAGGGCCTGAAACAACCGGTCACTTCCCTCCGCTTCAGCGCGAATGATCATTGGCTCGCGGCGCTCAGCGCGGAGGGGGTTTCGGTCTGGGATCTGTCCGTGACGGGAAAAACAGTCCCGACTGAATTCAGGATCAAGGCGCCTCAAGTAACCAAATTCGCCTTCGACCCCCTCGAACGCTCGATCATCACCGGGCACGTCAATGGCCTCTTGATGCAGTGGAATCTCGCGAGCTTGAAGAAGGACGAACAACCCAGTCCCATGCGTTGTTTTGATGGCCGATTCGGCGCCGAATTTGACACGTTCCCCCGACGCGACATCGTCGCCCTGAATTTTGAAGACAATAACGCTTTCATTGCCATCTCCGCCGAAGGCGCCGTGCGCCGCTGGCGCCTGGCCGCCAACCCCGATGTGTCGAACGACGAGCTTTGGCGCCGAATCGGTCGCGGACTGACCGAACTCGAATGGAACGATCCATTGAACAAGGTCGCAGGCGACAAGCCATTCGTTCGCGGCATCGAAAAGCAGGTGCTGGCCGCGCTCGTTCAGGAGTCGCCGAAACCGACGGAATTCGAAGCCTCCGTCACCGAGTTGATCGCGCTCGTGAATGACGATCCGCATGCGAACCTTGCTCGCTTTGCCGAGGAGGTCAAGCTTGCGGCGGCGCCTCGGATCGTCAACAAAGTCATCGATCGCGCCAAGGATGGCGCGCCGAAAAAAGCCGACGAGGACCTCATGCGCCGCGCCGCGGAGCTGACATCGCGTTATCAAGTGAACGAGGATCGCGTCCTTGGCACGTTGAAATGGATGGGCAAACATGCCGACGTGCGCAAGCAAATCCAACTCTTCTATCGCGCCGCCGACGAAAAAAAGGTTGCCAGTGCTCTGAACATCTTTGAGAACGACCTCCAAAAAAGCCTCACCGACGGCGATGCGGAATCCCAGAAGATCAAACGGATCGCCGTTGAAGCGCACGCGAAGCTTGCCAACGAATTGGTGAAATCCGCGAAGCTCGCCGAGGCGAAGGCGCACCTCGCCAAGGCGCAGACGTTGGACCAACATCAACCCGCGCCGGAAAAGACGTTCGCGGATTTGCAGCGCAAACATTCCAGTGAGTTTCTCTCGAACGCCAACGAACAGATGAAAAACGGCAATGCAAATGCCGCCCTGGAGGCGTATCGCCATGCCCGAGAAATCGACCCGGGCATCGCCGAATCGCCCGAAGCATATTTCCAACGCTTTCACGTTGAGCACTTGATCGGCAAAGCCCTTGACGCAAGCGGAAAAGGCGACCTGGCGAACGCGGAGGCAACGTATCGAGAGGCCCAAAAACTCGATCCGTCCTATCGCGATGTTGACGCAACCGTTTTCGTTCACGGCGCCAGGGCGCGGGCGCTCGTGATGGACGCTCGTCGAGAAATTGAAAAAAAAATCAACCGTCTGATCAATGCAAAAGAAGCGTCCGTATCGGACCTGAAGTTTGATGTCGCTCTCGGCAAACTGAAGCAAGCGGCCGAACTGGACGGCAAGTTGCCGCTGGCGCCGGAGCCCTTCTTGAATATCTTGGTAGGGCGCAATCTGCTGTTGACCGGGCGCGAGCTTGGCTTGCGGAACGATGCCAGAATGAAGGCCGCGCTCGTCGAGGCGGACAAGCGCCTCCAGGCGGCGTCCTTGCCGGACTTCGCCAAACGCAAAATCGAGGATCCGGAGGGGTTGTTCGAACGTTATGCGTTCGTGATTGGAAAATTTCCGGCGTTCCATGACAAAACGCACCCGACGGCAATCTCCAAGCGCGTCGAAAAACTCGTGAAAGACGGCATGTTTTCGGAAGCCGCCGCCCTGATCGAACGGCTACGCGAAATCGACCCCTTGACCGAACCGGATGCCACATGTTGGAAAAACCTGTGCTGGTTCGGCTGTTTGCACGACCCGAAGAACTTGAAACGTTATGCGACCGCGGGGGAAATGGCCGTCCTGCTGCAACCGGACAATGGAGAATTTCGCGACGCACGCGGTTTGGCGCGCGCGCTCGCCGGCGACCACCTCGGCGCCATCGACGATTTTCGCGCCTTCGTTAACTGGACGCCCAATCAGCGAAAACGGCAACTCCGAATGACGCTGATCGACGAACTCAAGCTCGCGCACGATCAGAAAAAAAACGCCGCCGTGGTTTTCACGGATCGCCGCAAGCTTGAACTGCAAGGCATTATCTTCCGAACCCCACCCGCATCGGCCTTGACCATAAAGAGCGAGCGCGACCCTTCGAACAAATCGGCGTATCGCAATATTCATGATGTTCGTCTGCAAGCGGGTCAGAGGTACTCGGTGAGACAGGTCGGACCATTGATGCCGGTATTGCGATTGGAAGATTCAAAGGGCCGCGCTCTGGCTGAGTATGACGGGTCCGCTCAGATTTCGTTTGTCCGCCACCTCACAGGCGATTACCGAATCGTCGTGAGTTCTCCTTATGCGAATGCCACGGGCGTTTACCAGTTTGACTTACGGGAGGTTGGGGACGACGAACTGCCCTTCGACCAAACCGCACGTCTGGCGCCGACCGATCCATTCGACACCAATCGCGCCGGATGCCATCGCAAAGTCTTCGAGCTGGAATTGATGGCCGGCGCGGTCTACACGATTCAGATGGATAGCAGCGAGTTTGATCCCTTCTTACGGCTCGAAGACTCCACGGGGCAGCAGGTTGCCTTCAACGACGACTCTGGCGACGGCCTCAATGCTCGGATCGACTACACGCCTCCAGAGACCGGCCTATACCGTGTCATCTGCACGAGTTTTATAAAAGGCGCAACGGGCCAGTTTCGTTTGCTCGTGTCCGAAAAGGATTAGGTGCGGTTCGCGTCTAGTCCGCGATTGCCGTCATCAGCAGTGCCATGGGAAATCCCGCCATGGCGTCCGCGAGGAGCAGTCGCCCGTCGTCACGGATGCGAAGCGTCTCACCGGTGAAGACGTTCTCGAGTTTTCCGGATGTTGGCACGACCATGCGTGTATCCTCCCAGATCGAGCCGATCGGGGCGGTTTCGTTTTCCCCGACGAGTTCGGCGATCAAGCGAGGGATGACGACGATTGCCAAGCGATCCTCCATGGTGCGTGCGAAGGCAAAAGCGTGTTTCATCTTGTTGCCGGCGAGTTCGACCGGAACGTAAGCGCCCTGGGCGAACAAGTCCTCGTTGGCGCGCCGCGTTGTTAAAGTTCGATGCGTTAAATAGAGCTTGATGCGTCCGTCCTCGGGTTGTGCGAGCCACTCCGCGAGTGACGGGCGACTTGGGCCGCGTGCTTCGAACTGATTCGCCAGGTCTGTCAAAAGACGCTGACGGTGCTCGTAGTCCACGGGTCGGCGATTGTCCGGATCGACCAGGCTGAAATCCCACACTTCGCTGCCTTGATAGATATCGGGAATGCCGGGGGCCGTTAGCTTGACCAACGTTTGCGCAAGCGAATTGAAAACGCCGAGGCGAGCGATTCGCTTTTGCAAGGGCCCAAATTCGGCGCGAAACTTTTTTCCCGTCGTTGGGTCGAGGATTCGGCACACGAAGAGCTGAATCGCGTCATCGTATTCCGCGTTGGGGTTGATCCAGCTCGTGTGCGTTTTCGCCTCGTGCAACGCTTTTTTCATGTACGCCTGAATTCGCTGTACGTAATCGGCGAGTTGCTCCGGCCCATCCAACTCGAATGGCCAGGAGCCGAGCAAGGATTGATAGAGCAGGTATTCTTCGTTCGGATCCGGCACGACGACGTCGTCTTCGAGCTTGATTCGGTGTTCCTTGTTGATTTCGCTCCAGTGCCAGAGGTGCTGGTTCCATTGCTCCGGGACTTCGGAGAGGACATTGATGCGCGCCCGAGCATCTTCGCTGCGTTTGTTGTCGTGTGTCGAGGTGCTGGAAAGCGCGTGCGGCCAGCGGGATTGACGCTCCTCGAAAAAGCGGTGCACGGCATCGGGCGGCACGCCGAAGCGAGCCGGGTTGCCGCCGACTTCGTTCAGGGAGAGCAGGCGATTGTAAACGTAGAACGCCGTGTCCTCGACGCCTTTGGCGACGACCGGCGCCGTGACCTGTTGAAACTTGCCGACGAAGCGTCGCTGCTCTTCGCGGTCCGCCTCGCTGGCGTTCTCCGGGAATTTCAACAGGAGCATGTCGCGCACGAACTGGAACGCCGCCGCGTTGAGTGCGGGATTCTTGGCCCTGGCGCGAACGACGGCGGCCAACACGACCTTGCGATCGGCGTTGGGAACCTCGTCGCCGCGGATGTAGGTTCGATAGACGGGAAAGCACGCGATGATTTCACGCAAGACGTGCCGCAGCGTCGTCAACGTGAAGTCGCGCGACCAGCGATTCTTTTGCGCCAGCCGATCGAGCTGATGGGCCAGCATTCGCAGCTCGCTCGACATCGCGACCTGGAGAATCAAGAATTTCTTTTGATACGCGACTTCGGGAAACGAATCGTCGCTCAACGTCCAGGCCTGATAGAGCCGCGTGAACGCCTTGGCATTGTCGGTGTTGACGAAGAGGCCGTTCAGGATGTTGAGAAATTCGTACCCCGTCGTGCCGTCGGTCTGCCAATCCTCCGGCAGCGCTTCTTTGTCCGCCAAGATTTTTTCCACCAGCACAAAGAGCCGGCGCGAACGCTCCTTGTGCGCGGCCGAACCTTGTACTTGCAACCGGTCGAGATATTGCTTCGGATCGTACAGGCCGTCAACGTGATCGACGCGCAGGCCGGAGATGCTGCCAGCGGCGAGCAATTCGAAGATCTTTGCGTGAGTGACCGTAAAGACATCAAATTGTTCCATGTTGAGCGCGGCGAGTTCGTTGACGTCGAAGAACCTGCGGTAATTGACCTCGTCCGACGCGACGCGCCAGTACGAGAGCCGATAATGTTGTTGTTCGAGCAATTGGTCGAGCGCATCGAAACTTTGCCGATCGCCGACTTTGCCGTTGATCGAATCGACCGCATGTTCCAGGCTTTCTCGAATGGCCGGCTCCTGCGCGGTCAAATTCGAAAGTCGCCTTTTGATGACCGTGTCCTCGCGCAGCACTTCTTTTAGCTTGTTCGGATTCGTTTCGCCGCCCGTCGGCAAATGGCCGATGGCCGTGAGAATGCTTTCGAATTCCATCAACGCCGGCTCATCCGGCTTCAGCTTTTGCTGCAACGGAACGAGCGCCTCCTTCAAGATCGTGCGGTAGCTGCGCGGCGTCGCGGGAAAACGGTGATCGAAATAATCGAAGCGGAATGCCCCATCAGCGAAAACGAGCTGAATTTGCCCCGCCTCCAGGACCTGGCCGTACGGGTCGCCGAGGATCGGCAGCAGAATCTTCTCGCGCAACTCGGGCCGCGGCGACGTGTACCACGCGATGTCGAAAAAGCCGGCGTGCGGCGAGCCCAGCCCGTTTTCGAGCACATCGTTCCACCACGGATTTTCGTTGCCGAGGATGCCCATGTGATTCGGCACGATGTCGGCAATCTGACTCATGCCGTGGCGATGCAGCGTTTCCACCCATCGAGCAAAATCCGCATCGGTGCCGATCTCAGGATTGATTACGCCATGATTGAGAATGTCGTAGCCGTGCGTGCTTCCCGGCCGCGCTTTGAGAAAGGGAGATGCATAGCAATGGGAGATTCCCAAAGCATGCAGATAGGGGACCACGCGGCAAGCGTCGGCAAAGGTGAACTGGCCGTGAAATTGAAGTCGATAAGTTGACCAGGGCACGGCAACGTTGCTTCGGTCATTCTCGATTTCGATCATGGTTCACCTGTGTTGCCGGTCTTTGCCCAAGAGCGAAGCACCTCCGCGACGCTCCATGCCTGGGCCACGCAACCGCGCGGCGTGAAGGGAGCTTCGGCGTCGCAGATTTCACTGATCGAACCGATGCACGCGTCGCCAAGATGGTTCTCGAATCCAACGAGAAAGCGGCGCGCGCCTGCTTGATCGTCGGGATGAACGCGAAGCCAGGCGTCGATGAACGGCCCGATCAGCCAACACCACACGGTACCTTGATGGTAGGCCGCGTCGCGGGCGCGCAGATCGCCCCAATATTTTGCCTTGTAGTCTGCGTGTCCCGGCGTCAAGGAGCGAAGGCCCATTGGCGTCAACAATCGCTCGGCGACGACGTTGAGCACGGTTTTCCAGCGCGATGGGTTCAGGATGGCGTGCGGCAGCGAAATCGAAAAGATCTGGTTGGGCCGGCAAGCCGCGTCGTCGCCGGTTTCGCCGTCGATCACGTCGAAAAGATATTCGCGATTCCAGAAGCGTTCATTGAAAGAGCGATAAGCAAGTTCGGCTTGACGCGCGAACGGCGCGGCTGCGTCCGCGCCTTGTTCCTCGTGCGTCCATTTTTCCAGGAGCCGCAGCGCGTTGTACCAGAGGGCATTGATCTCGACGGCCTTGCCGCGACGTGGCGTCACGACCCAATCATCGACCTTGGCGTCCATCCAGGTGAGCTGATAGCCCGCCGCGCCTTGCCGAAGCAGGCCGTCCTTCGGATCGACGCCGATGCCGAAGCGCGTGCCGCGCAAGTGATGGTGGACGATGTCGTGAAGCGTTGGCAGTAGCCGGCGTAAAGTTTCGCGATCGCCGGTGACGTCGAGATAGCGATGCAGCGCGTGAAAGTACCAGAGCGTCGCATCGGCGGTGTGGTACAGCCCCTCGCGCTGGCCTTCGGGAAACAGATTCGGAATGAGCCCGTCGCGAACATAGTGTCCAAACGTCCGCAGAATGTAGCCGGCCTCCGCGTGTCGGCCCGTCGTCAACGTGAGGCCTTCGAGGCTGATCATGGTGTCGCGGCCCCAGTCGGTGAACCAATGATAGCCGGCGATGATCGTGCGCACCTGATCCCCCTCGGCCCGCGCTCGTGCCGACTCCTCGACGCGGCCGCCGGGAACGATAATGAACTGATCGGCGGCCAGCACCAACTCGCGCATCGGTTCATCTTGCACCGCGGGCAACGCAGCCGTGAGCAGCCGTTCGCGCCGATGTCGCTCGGCTTCCAGCGCGTCGGCTGGACTGAGGGCCAGCAGCGTTTCCCACGATTCCGTCGAGCCAATCAGGGTGACATCGTGCTCCGCCGACAAATCGGCGCGAAAGTAACCCGGACTAAAGAACGAGCCGACCGATTCATAGCCGCGCTCCGATTCGGCGCGGTACAACACGTTTGGCAACTGCTTTCCCTCGACGGTCAGCGCGGCTCGCTCGCCACAGAGATGCAAGCGAAGCGGCGGCAAGTCTCCGGGAACGGCAAGCTCGAAACGGTCGCGAATGTTTGTCAATGTGTAATGGCCAACATGCGGTAAGCTAACCGGCGCGTCGTGCGGTCGAAAGTGAACCGCGGGACGAAGTTTGAGCCGCAACGTGCCTTCGCCGCGCACGAGCCGATAGTTCACGTAAACGGTGTTCTGTTCGTGGGGCAGGAACACACGTTTTTCCATGAGAAAATCGCCGAACTCGAAGCTCCAGACGGGAAGGCCCATCTCCAGGCGAAAGCTCTTGAGGAATTGCGCTCCCTGAAGTTGCAAGGCGGCGCCGGTGTATTCCTCGCCGCCGATCACGTGCGTGGAGTTGTCGGGCAAGCGGATTTGTTCGGTAAGGTGGTTCAACATGACGCGCCGGCCGAGCGGCGCGGGTAACGCGGCAATCAACAAGCTGTGATAACGGCGCGACGCGACGCCGGCGATGGTTCCGGCGGCGTAACCCCCGAGGCCATTGGCGACCAGCCATTCGCGCGTCAGCAGCGGCTCGATCCGGTCGCCCTGCGCTTCGAGCCAGGGCATCCGCAAAGTCCATGTCATTTGGGTCCATTCCTTGCGGGCCACGGGGTTGATCCCCGTGGAATGGATGTCCATACCACGGGGATGAACCCCGTGGCTCGCTAAGATGCATTCGTCGGAAACAGGACGGTCGCGCTCTCGCCGGGGATAATCCAGCCTTCCGCGGCGTCTTCGCGAGCCGCGTGACCCGAGCCGCCGTAGGCCCAATTCTCGCTGGACCAGCGGAGCGACCAGGTCTTGCCGAGCGGCGGCGCCAGCAGCGGTTCCGGCGCTTCGCGCAACTTCACGTCTCTGCCAAGGTTGACCAGCAACAACCGATCGTCTTCCGCCGCGGCAAAAAACCGCACGACGAACGCGTCGGCGTCGAGCACTGCACCGTCGAGCCTGCGATGCATCGGCAATCGAAACGCGAGATCGTCGCAGCGCAGCTTCAATAGATCGCGGTGCAGCGCAACAATCTCGGCGTTGGCGTCGCTGCGATTCAACTTGCAGCGTTCGAACGTTTCCGTCGCCGCGGGATCGGCAATGAGATTCATCAAGTCGGACGCGGCCAGGCTGGGAAATTGTCCGAGAAACTTGATGCGCCCCTCGCGAACCAGTTTCGCCAGATCGCGATTGTGGTCCGCGAAAAAAAGAAACGGCGCCGTCGAGCCGAATTCCTGCCCCTGAAAAAGCAACGGCGTGTTCGGCCCGAGCAGCAGCAGAGCCGTGAGCGCGCGAAAGCGTCCCGGACTGCTCATCAGGCGAAGCCGGCGGCCGTGTCCGCTGTTGGCGACCTGGTCGTGATTTTCGAGGAACGTGACGAAATGCGTCGGCCCGAGATCGAGCCCCGGCGTGCCGCGCTGCTGCTTTTGCCAGGAATAACGCTGGCCCTGATAAAGGCAACCCCACTTCGCCGCCGAAATGAACTCCTGCGGCTTGCCCAGATAATCCTGGTAGTACGCTTCGTTGTGCCCGGTCAAGGCGACCACCGCGGCGTGATGAAAGTCATCGTTCCACAGCGCGTCGATGCCGAAGCCCCCCTTGTCCATGGGCCGAACCAATCGCGTGTGTTGCGGCTCATTTTCCGCGACGATGTAGATTTGCCGATGCGGCGCCGCCATGCGGGCGCGATGACTGATTTCGGCCAAGATGTGCGATTTCGATTGATCGAAGATTTGCTGCGTCGCGTCGAGCCGCAGGCCGTCCAGGTGGAATTCTTCGATCCAGTAGGCCGCATTGGCAAGAAAGAACTCGCGCACCGGCACGGAGCGTGGGCCATCAAAATTGATGGCGTCGCCCCAGTCGTTGGCGTAACGGTCGGTGACGTAATCGTTGGAAAACTGCTTGAGGTAGTTGCCGTCGGGCCCGATGTGGTTGTAGACGACGTCGAGAATGACGCCCATATCCAACGCATGAGCGCGGTCAACGAAATGGCGAAACGAATCCGGATTGCCATAAAGGCGCGTCGGTGCGAAGAGATTGACGCCGTCGTAGCCCCAGCCGAACTTTCCGGGGAAGTCGGCGACCGGCATGATCTCCAGCAGCGTGATGCCAAGCTCGGCCAGCGCGGGCAGTTCGCGCTCGGCGGCGGCCCACGTTCCTTCCGGCGTGAAGGTGCCGATGTGCATTTCGTAAATCACCTGGCCGTCGGCTGAGACGCCGCGCCAGTTCTGGTCGGTCCACTTGAATGAATGCGGATCGATGACTTGCGAAGGGCCATGCGGACCTTCGGGCTGGAATCGCGACGCGGGATCGGGATAGAGATTGACGTCGTTGTCGAGTCGAAATCGATAAAGGGTTCCGGCCGGCGCACGCTCGACGACGCCCGTGAAATAGCCGGCCGCGGCGGCCGATTGTAGTTCGACGGTCCGCGCATCCTTGCCCGGTGCTTCCAGGATGACTTCGACGCGCGAACGTCGCGGCGCCCAGACGCGCAATCGGGTTGCGCCGTTCGTCGTCGTCTCGGCGCCGATTCCATAACGGCGCGATTCCATGTGGACCTCCCCCTTTGGACCAGGTGAAAAGATCACGTTGCCAAGGCGGTATGTTCAACTGGAACCGGAGCTTTCTCGCTCAACTCGTGGGCCTGAACTTCGGACAGTGCTTCGCGCGCTTCCTGACTCGATCGTGTTCGCCACAGCGATATCGAGCGACCCTTGAGCGGATACACGCCTTGTCCTTGATTCTCCTTGCCGTTGGCGCTGTCGTCCGTTGTGTCGAAAATCCGTTCCCAATGTTGGCCTTCCTTCGTGAGCGGCAACGTGAAGTCGAGCGATTCGTGATGCGCATTGAGCAGGATCAACAACGTATCGCCGACGATCGGCTCGCCGCGCTCCGTCTCATCGCCGATCAAGTCACCGGCGAGGCGCACGCCCATGCATTTGACGAAGCCGGCGTTCCAGTCTTCATCCGACATGTCCTTGCCGGCAGGATTCAGGAACGAGATGTCCTTGATGTCCGAGCCGCGAATCGCCCGGCCCTTGAAGAAGGTGCGCCGCTGGAACACGGGCTGCGTGCGCCACAGTTGAATCACTTTCTTGATGAACGCCAGGAAACGTTTTTGTTCGTCATTGAGGTCCCAGTGAAGCCAGGCCAGCTCACTGTCCTGGCAATACACGTTGTTGTTGCCGCGCTGCGTGTTACTCAACTCATCGCCGCCGTAGAGCATCGGCACGCCTTGCGAGAGAATCAGCGTCGCAATCAAGTTGCGTTTTTGCTGTTCGCGCAACTGCTTGATAGTTGCGTCGTCCGTCGGCCCTTCGGCGCCGCAGTTCCACGAATTGTTATCGTCGGTGCCGTCGCGGTTGTCTTCGCCGTTGGCTTCATTGTGCTTCTGGCTGTAACAAACGAGATCTTGCAGCGTGAAGCCGTCGTGGCAGGTGATGAAGTTGATGCTGTTGTACGGCTTGCGGCCATCGTTTTGATAAAGATCGCTGCTGCCTGCTAATCTTGTCGCGAACTCGGACACCTGACCGCCGTCGCCCTTCCAGAATTTTCGCACGGTGTCGCGGAATTTGCCGTTCCACTCCGTCCAGCCGGGCGGGAAGTTGCCGACCTGATAGCCGCCGGGGCCGACGTCCCATGGCTCTGCGATCAACTTCACCTGCGACAATAACGGGTCCTGATGAATGATGTCGAAGAACGCTCCCAGGCGATCGACTTCAAAGAGCTCGCGCGCCAGGGTCGAGGCAAGGTCGAAACGGAAGCCATCGACATGCATTTCCGACGCCCAGTAACGCAGGCTGTCCATGATGAGCTGGAGCACGCGCGGGTGCTGCATGTTGAGCGTGTTGCCGCAGCCGGTGAAGTCCATGTAATAACGTGGATCTTCCGGCGAAAGGCGGTAGTACGACGCATTGTCCACGCCGCGCATCGACAGCGTCGGGCCGAGCTGATTGCCCTCCGAAGTGTGGTTGTACACGACATCGAGAATCACTTCGATGCCGGCGGCGTGCATCGCACGGACCATCATTTTGAATTGCTGCACCGCGTCTTGCGGAATGCAGGTCGCCACATAGCGCGACGCCGGCACGAAATACGCGAGCGAATTGTAACCCCAGTAATTGGTGCGCCCCTTTTCGACTAAATAGCGATCATCGAGAAAATGGTGCACGGGAAGCAACTCAATCGCCGTCACACCGAGCTCCTGCAAATGCTTGATGGCGGCCTCCGACGCCAGGCCGGCGTAGGAGCCGCGCAATTTCTCGGGAACGTGAGGATTGAGCTGCGTGAATCCTTTGACATGCGTTTCATAGATCAGCGTCTTATGCCACGGCGTGCGCAAACGCCGGTCGTCGCCCCACGTGAACGCGGGATCAATCACGACGCCCAGCGGCGCGTGCGCGGCGCTGTCTCGATCATCGAAGGAGAGGTCCTCAGCCTGATCGCCCACCTTGTAGCCGAATACCGCGTCATCCCACCTGAGGTCTCGTCCAATCGATTTGGCATACGGATCGAGCAGGATCTTGTTCGGATTGAATCGATGGCCCTTCGCCGGCTCATAAGGCCCGTGCACGCGATATCCGTAAAGCTGGCCCGGAAGAACTTCAGGCAGGTACGCGTGCCAAACCAAATCGGTCTGAAAACGCAACGGCAGGCGAACGACTTCCTTTTTGGCGTCAACGGAATCGAATAGGCAAAGCTCCACCTTGGTCGCATGTTCCGAAAACAGAGCAAAATTGACGCCCGCACCGTCCCAGGTGGCTCCCAACGGGTACGGACGCCCAGGCCAATTGCGCATTGGAGTTCTCCACGGGCGATGATGTGCCAACTAAAGCCATCCATAGTTAGCAAATCCTGTTCCTCATTTGTTGACTTATGAATTGTTGAAAACCATCGCCTGAATCGTGGCATGCGCCTGCCGATTTCGCAGCGAATGGGAAACGATTTGCACAACTGCAGCGGTCTTGTTCGCTGGATTGGAATTTCCAAAAAAAACTATACCCGCGGCGACCATTCGTGGAACATGATAGTTGTCAAAACCGAGGGTGCGGCAACCATGCACGAATCGACGGGCGGAAGCGGATTGCGCGAAGGCGCCACGATGCGGGATGTCGATAGGAATTGCGACGTCAGCGATCGGCAATTGCTGGAACGCTTCATCGCCAAGCGCGATGAAAACGCGTTCACCGGCTTGGTCGAACGGCACAGTCGAACGGTCTGGTGTGTTTGCAAACGAATGCTGCACAACGAGCACGATGCGGAGGACGCATTTCAGGCGGTGTTTCTAACGCTCGCGCGCAACGCCGACTCGATACGACAACGCGAGGCCGTCGGCTGTTGGCTGTACGGCGTGGCTTACCGAACCGCATTGAAGGCGCGCCTGGCCTCGATGCGCCGCAAGGATTGTGAAAGCAAAGCCGAGACCGCGTCGCCGGAAGAACCGCCGTGGAGCGCGGCGGCGTGTCGCGACCTGCAACGCATCCTCGATGGCGAGGTGCAACGGCTCGCGGAGAAGTATCGCGCTCCGTTCATCCTTTGCTGCCTGGAAGGCAAGAGCAAGGCCGAGGCCGCCCAGGAACTCGGCTGGAAGGAAGGCACCGTCTCCGGCCGACTGGCGCAAGCGCGTAAGTTATTGCAGAGCAGGCTCGCGCGGCGCGGCATCAGCCTCACCGCGGTATTGACCGCGATCGCGCTCGTGCAGCAATCAGCAGCCGCGGCCGCGTCGGATCTATTGGTCCATGGCACGATCCAGGCAGTGTTGACGCCGGTCAACGCGCAGTGCGCCGCGGGCGCGCTGTCGCCGGCGGTGCTCGCCCTCGCGGAAAACGCGACGCCTGCGCTGGCTGCGGTCAAAACCAAGCTCGGCGTATTCATCGCTTCGCTCGCCGCGCTGATCACGGGCATGAGCGTCGTCGCGTATCAATTCATCGAACCCAACGATTTGCCGCAACCGGAGCCGCCGGAGCAAGTCGTGAAGGTCCAGGCGCGGCCGATTCAACTGCAACAATCGATTGACGAACGCGTCTTCGCCGTCGCGTTCTCTCCCGATGGCACGAAGCTGATCACCGCCGGCGCACTGCGAGAGCTGCCCGGTCAGATCAAATTCTGGAACGTGCCCGCCGGCGACGAACGCTCAAAGATTCGCGGTGTCACCGGCGTGCGAACCGTCGCGTACGCCTCCGACGGCAAAACCTTCGTCACCGGCGACTTCGCCGGCGACATCAAGATCCGCGACGCCGACACCGGCGCCGAGAAATCGTCAATCAAGGGCCATGCCAACGGCGTCAACAGTCTCGCTTTCTCATCCGATGGCGAGACCTTGGTCAG
>Ga0105340_1000800_pt1 | contig 14631 bp, 11 predicted proteins | sample EasRivMeERMLT700_FD_89676 | JGI IMG/M metagenome (GOLD analysis project Ga0105340, IMG submission 89676) | Soil microbial communities from meander-bound floodplain in the East River, Colorado, USA - East River MetaG ERMLT700 | ecosystem: Environmental > Terrestrial > Soil > Floodplain | place...
CGGGAACGTCAATCAGGTCGATTTCAAACAACTCAGCACGAATGCCGTCTCCATGTTGGTCGAATTCCGCGAAACCGCCCGCAGCCTTCAAGAAACCCTGACCGACGCGCAAAAGGCCATCAACGGCGCCGATTTGCCAGGTATCCGTCGCGACGCCGCCGCACTGGAAACGAAACTCTCCAGCGCCGCGCTCGAATTGCGTCGTGTTCTTGCCAGCGTGGACACAGGAGAACTGAACCATTCGCTGGCCAATGTTCGTGCCGCCACCGATGAACTAGTCGTCTTGCTCCACAGTTTGGAACAGCGCCCCTCTTCGGTGTTGTTCAGCAAGCCCCCTAAACCCGTGTCCCAATTGGAAAAGCCGCCTAGAAAATGAGAAGCCTTGCGCTCATACTCCTCGCTACGGCAATTTTGTGCGGCTGCGCGTCCAGTCCCGGATGGAAGCGACGAGTGTTTGCGTTCTCCTTGCCTACTGAGCCGCCGATCACGAATGCACAAACCGATATTGTTGTGCTACGCCGCGTCTCCATTTCTCCGCTTTTTCAAAGTCGATCTTTTACCTACCGGACAGCCGAGAACTCTTACGAACAGGATCCCTACGCGGGTTTTCTTATTCCGCCCGAACGTGCCTTGGCGGAACCAATTCGCGCCTGGATGCGCGCAAGCGGCGTCTTCGGGCGTGTCGTCGAGCCGGGCAGCGCCCTGACCCCGACCCTGGTTGCCGAGGTTTCCGTGAATGAACTCTACGGCGACTTTCGGAAGGCGTCGCAGCCGGTCGGGACCATGGAGATTCATTTTATATGTTACGAGGTCAATGATGGCACCGCAGGACGCATCGTGCTGGACAAAGTCTGCGCACGCGAGACACCGCTGACCCGCAAAACGCCGGACGCCCTTATGGCCGCCTGGGACGCCGACTTGCGCGAAATCATGGAGGAGATCAATTCCGAGTATGGCAGGGCCAATACGAATGACTGGTAAGGGCGGCCCCACTTGTCTTGCAAAGCACAACGGATGAATGCGTCAGAGAATTCAGTGGCGTTTGGTGCGCCTGGAATCGAGCCGCGTTGGACTTCGAGTGCCAAAGAAGGGGTCGGTACGGCCTATCATACCAGTTGCCGGCTTTGGTTCACCTTGAGTCACGGCATCATCAATGAGATTTACTATCCACGCGTCGATCAACCCGCCACCCGCGACTTTCAGTTTCTCATCAGTGATGGCCAAACCTTTTGCCACGAGGAAAAGCGCGACCTGGATCACCTCGTCGAATACCCGGAGCGCGACTGCCTCTTTTACCGCCTGACAAATTCGGAGCGTCAGGGCCGCTATCGGCTCATAAAATGCGTGCTCGCGGACCCGCATCGGTCTGTGCTGCTTATTCACACCAGGGTCGAAGTGCTGGATGAATCTTTGCGCGGGAAGTTGCGCCTTTACGCGCTGCTCGCGCCGCATGGCGCCGGCAACTCCGGGTGGTGTTCTGAAATCGGCGCCACCACTTTGATGCACGCCCAGCGCAAAGATGTTCACCTGGTAACTGGTTGCAGTTCCGGATTCACTCGCCGTTCCATTGGCTACGTCGGCGCCAGCGATGGTTGGCAGGATTTGACGCGCCATTTCAAAATGGAGTGGGATTTCCGTAAAGCCGAGAAGGGCAATATTGCGTTGACTGGAGAAATCGATCTGCCCGCCAGCGGCGAATTCACCATCGCCGTAGCGTGTGGTGGGAGCTACCCGAGCACAGCGGCGAAGCTTCTCCAATCGCTGGCCGAGCCGTTTGAGTCGCATCGCGAACGGTATGTGCGCCAGTGGCAGCGCGCCGTTGTGAATCCCAAATTCGACTTCAGTAAGGACACTTCCGACGGCGGCGGAATGTACCGGCTGAGCCGCTGTGTGTTGCTCGCCCATGAGGACAAGGTTTTTCAAGGAGCCATGGTAGCCTCCATGAGCATCCCGTGGGGAGAGACCAAAGGGGGTGATGCCGATCTCGGTGGTTATCACCTCGTCTGGACCCGCGACCTGGTACAGAGCGCGACCGCACTTCTCGCAACGGGCCAGAACGGCACGCCAGTACGCGCCTTGATCTGGCTGGCCGCCCTTCAGCGGGCGGATGGCAGTTTCCCGCAAAATAGCTGGCTCAATGGCACAGCCTATTGGTCTGGATTACAACTCGACGAAATTGCCGCTCCGATCCTGCTGGCGTGGCGTTTGTACAGACAGGGCGCCACCCTCGGTCTGTTCGATCCGCGGGTGATGATTCTGCGTGCCGCCGCATATCTAATCCTCCAGGGACCAGTCACTGGCCAGGACCGATGGGAGGAGAACGCCGGCTACTCACCCTCGACGCTGGCAACGGTAATCGCCAGCCTGGTCTGTGTCGCCCAATTCGCCCATGGGCTCGGGAATATGACCCTTGCAAATTTCCTCCTCGCGTATGCTGACTGGTTGGCCGCGCATCTGGAAGAATGGACGGTCACGACGCAGGGCGAGTTGGTCGAGGGCTTCGCGCGTCATTACATCCGCATCAATCCAACCGACCCCGATGCGCCAGACCCGCACGCGGATCCAAACACCACGATGATCCAACTCGCCAATGGCGGTGGCCTCCGGCCTGCGCGGAATGTTGTTGGCGGGGATTTTCTTCATCTGGTGCGCTTCGGGATTCGCAGCGCGAACGATCCCATTGTGCGTGACTCAATCGAGGTGATTGATCACGTGATCAAGCGTGACTTGCCACAAGGTCCGGGCTGGCGTCGCTACAATCACGATGGCTACGGAGAAAAGGATGACGGGAAGCCTTTCGACGGAGCGGGCGTCGGTCGTTGCTGGCCGATTTTGGCCGGAGAACGCGGCCACTACGAACTGGCTGCCGGACGTGATCCGACGCCATTCATCACAACGTTGGAAAACTTTGCCAACCAGGGTGGAATGATCAGCGAACAGCTCTGGGACGCTGACGACCTGGCAGATCGCAGCCTGAAACGTGGTTCTCCCACCGGCGCCGCCATGCCCCTCTGCTGGTCCCACGCCGAATATATTTCACTCGTGCGGAGCCGTCATGATGGCGTCTGCTTTGATCGGGTCGAGCCGGCGTTTCAACGCTATGTGGTGAATCCAGTCCAGAGCCGCCACGAGATTTGGAGCGTTCGCCATCCCTTGCGACGGATGCCTCACGGAAAAATCCTGCGGATCATCCTGGCGGCAGACGCTACCATCGTCTGGTCAACGGATGATTGGGCACGCACCAACTCCTCGGACACTATCCATGAGGGCGAATTGAATCTCTGGTTTGCGGATTTTCCAACTGAGCAGTGGTCGGCAGGTTCAGTTTTTGAATTTACATTCTTTTGGAAGCGCGATCAGCGCTCGCAAGGCCGGAACTGGCAGGTGAGCGTTTTATGAAATCAACCGTGCGCAGAATTCGAAGTGGTCGATCAGCGGAACTGGCCACATGAGCGAAACTCTACCAGTGATCTATCTGGCGCGACACGGCGAGACCGTTTGGAGCCTTTCGGGCCAACATACGGGGCTTACCGACTTGCCACTAACCGAGCGTGGCGAACGCAACGCCCGCCGGCTTGGGGAACGATTGAGTGGGTTGGCCTTCGCAAAGGTCTTCACGAGCCCATTGCAGCGCGCCGCTCACACCTGCGAACTGGCCGGCTTCAGGTCCGTAGCCGAAGTCGATACCCATCTGGTCGAATGGAACTACGGCAAGTACGAAGGTCTCCGAACGACAGAGATTCGTGCGAAGGACCCTAACTGGGAATTATTCCGCGACGGCTGTCCTGGGGGAGAACTGCCAGACCAGGTTGGCGCGCGCGCCGATCACGTTGCGAGCCGTGTACGCGAGATCCAGGGCGATGTGTTGATTTTTTCGAGCGGGCACTTTTTGCGCGTGCTCGCCGCCCGCTGGCTTGGGCTTGAATCCGCTACCGGCAGATTTTTCACGTTGGCCACAGCAAGCGTAAGTGTACTGGGATACGAAAACAGCCTGTCCCAACCAGCGATTCGGTTATGGAACGATACACGACACGTGAGTGGCTGAATCCAAGGTCATTATGAACGTGCTGGTCATTGATATTGGCGGAACTCACGTGAAGGTCCTGGCCACAGGTCAAGAGATTCACCGAGAGTTTGAATCCGGGCCGGCTCTTACACCAAAACGGATGGTTTCCAAGGTTCGGAAACTCACGGCGGTTTGGAAGTATGACGTCGTTTCCGTAGGTTATCCTGGACCGGTTCTCCGGGGGCGGCCCATTTCGGAACCGTGGAACCTGGGAAAAGGGTGGGCCGGTTTCGACTTCGGAGCCGCATTCAAACGTCCCGTGAAGGTCGTGAACGATGCCGTTATGCAGGCGTTGGGAAGTTACAAGCGCGGAAAGATGCTCTTTCTCGGCTTGGGAACCGGGCTTGGGTCCGCCCTGACGGTGGATGGCATTGTCGAGCCGATGGAGTTGGGACACTTGCCGTACAGGAAAGCTACATTCGAGGACTATGTCGGGGTTCGGGGCCTCAAAAAGTATGGAAAGAGAAAATGGCGGCGTTATGTCGCTGATGTGGTGAAACGCCTGGTGGCTGCCATCGAACCCGACGAGGTTGTACTCGGTGGAGGCAACGTCAGGAAGCTGAAGGAGCTGCCTCCGGGTTGTCGCGCCGGCGACAATAGCAACGCGTTCCGTGGCGGGTTTCGGTTATGGGAAAATTCCAGCGGTGCAATCGACGCGCCCCGCCGCAGCAAAGGTGTAAGGACGCGCACGATCACACCGGAGAGAGCGACAAAATGAAGACGGACCTCAACCATTTCCTGAACCGCTTGGAACCCACGACAGTTCGACCAACAACCTCATCCGACGCTATCGCGCATTGAAGAAAAATCTATGAATCCACTCGGCTTGAACGACCAACAACTGCAGAAAATGAAGACGCAGCCCGGCTTCGTAGCCGCGCTGGACCAAAGCGGAGGCAGCACGCCTAAAGCATTAGCCGCTTACGGAATCAAGCAAGGCGCGTGGTCCAATGAGGATGAGATGTTCGCGATTGTGCATCAGATGCGCACGCGCATCATCACCAGCCCCCGCTTTACCGGCGACCGCATTCTCGCCGCGATCTTGTTTGAAAACACAATGGACAGGAATATCCAGGAGCAGCCCACGGCAGACTATCTCTGGAATGTGAAACAAATCGTCCCGTTCCTGAAAGTCGACAAGGGTCTTGCAGAGGAGAAAAACGGTGTGCAGTTGATGAAACCGATGCCGCAGCTCTCCACGCTACTAACCAGAGCCAAGGCCAAGCGCATCTTCGGAACCAAGATGCGCTCGGTCATCAACCAGGCCGACCCGGAAGGAATCAAAGAAATCGTAAACCAACAGTTCGAAGTGGCGGCACAAATCCTGGCGGAGGGTCTCGTGCCGATCATCGAACCGGAAGTCAATATTCGCTCCCCCGAAAAAGCCAGGGCGGAAGAGTTCCTGAAATCGGCCATGCTTGAGAAGCTCGACGAGCTGCCAGACGCACAATCGGTCCTCCTCAAGCTTACGTTGCCGGAGGAAGATGATTTCTACGCCGATTGCGTTGGACATCCGAAGGTTGTGAGAGTTCTGGCATTATCTGGAGGTTACTCGCGGGACGAAGCCAACAGCCGCCTGCGTCGGAATCACGGCGTCGTCGCCAGCTTTTCGCGCGCTTTGGTAGAGGGACTGTCCGCCCAGCAATCCGATACCGAATTTAACACGCTGCTGGATGCAACGATTCGGAGCGTCTTTGACGCATCCACTGTGAAGCAGCCAAGGACAGATGCTCCCGCTCCAAGTAGGAGGAATCAGTTATGAAAGAGAAGGAGACGATGCAACTCGGAATGATTGGGCTAGGCCGGATGGGCGCGAACATGGTGCGCCGGCTGATCAACAGCGGACATCAATGTGTGGTCTTTGACCGTTCATCAGATGCGGTGAAGGAACTGGTCAAAGAGAGCGCCATTGGTGCCGTCTCGCTAGCAGACTTTGTAAACAGACTCAGCAAACCGCGCGCAGTTTGGCTCATGGTGCCAGCCGGAGTCGTAGACGACTCTATTTCAGATTTGTTACCTCTGTTAGAACCCGGCGACACGCTAATCGACGGCGGCAACTCCTATTATGTGGACGACATCCGGCGCGGAAAGGATCTCGCGGCGAAGGGGATCCACTATGTCGACGTCGGCACGAGCGGCGGCGTCTGGGGTCTGGAGCGCGGCTACTGCATGATGATCGGCGGCGAGACCAAGGTGATTCAACGATTGGGTCCCATCTTTGCGACGCTGGCACCCGGCATCGGCGAAATCGCGCGCACACCGGGACGCGAAAGACTTGGGGGCACCGCTGAACAAGGCTACCTGCATTGCGGTCCGAATGGCGCCGGGCATTTCGTCAAGATGGTCCACAACGGGATCGAGTACGGAATCATGGCTGCATATGCCGAAGGGATGGGCATTCTGCGCGACGCCAACATCGGCAGGCACCAGCATGAGATGGACGCCGAGACGACGCCGCTACGCGATCCCGAGCACTATCAATTCGACCTCAACCTTGCCGATATCGCGGAGGTCTGGCGGCGCGGCAGCGTGATCGCCTCGTGGTTGCTCGACTTGACGGCAGACGCGTTGGCGAAGGATCCCGCACTGTCGGAATTCTCCGGACGGGTTTCTGATTCGGGCGAGGGCCGCTGGACAATCAAGGCGGCGATTGACGAAGGTGTGCCGGTGCCGGTGCTGACCACTGCGCTTTACGAGAGGTTCGCGTCACGTGGGGAGGCCGATTTTCAGGACAAACTGCTTTCTGCGATGCGCTTTGGGTTCGGGGGACACCTGGAAAAGTCCGCGAAGTAAGGACAACCCATGAATGAAACCCATTCCGATGCTTTTGTTTTCTTCGGTGCCACGGGCGACTTGGCCTTCAAGAAGATTTTTCCGTCGCTGCAGGCAATGGCCAGGCGCGGACACCTCAACGTGCCGGTCATCGGAATCGGACGCTCTGCTCCGGATCTGGCCGCGCTCAAGCACCGTGCCCGGGAGAGTCTCGAAAAGCGCGGCGGAGTTGACCCGGCGGCGTTCGAGAAACTCACTAGCTTGCTAGGTTACGTTCGCGGGGATAATTCGGACCCGGCGACGCATGCGGCGCTCCGCAAGGAACTCAATGGCGCGCAGCGGCCGGCTTTTTATCTGGCCATCCCGCCGACCATGTTCGGAACAGTGGTGGAGCAACTCGGCAAGGCAGGCTGTGCTGGCCCCGGCGCTCGGGTTATCGTGGAAAAGCCGTTCGGCACTGACCTCGTCAGTGCGCAGAAGCTCAACGCGATTCTACTAGGTGCTTTCGATGAAAAGAGAATCTTTCGGATCGACCATTACCTCGGGAAAAAGCCGGTGCATAACATGTTGTTCTTCCGCTTCGCCAATGCGCTGCTGGAACCGCTGTGGAATCGCCACAATGTAGAAAGCGTGCAGATCACTATGGCGGAAAATTTTGGAGTCCAGGGCCGCGCCGCGTTTTATGAGCAGACGGGAACCATTCGCGACGTGATGCAGAATCATCTGTTCCAGGTTCTGGCCAACCTGACGATGGAGCCGCCGGTGCGAACGGACAGCGAATCGATTCGCGACGAAAAGGTCAAAGTGTTAAAGGCCATCCCGCCGCTGGAGGCAAAGAATCTTGTCCGTGGACAATTTCGTGGGTATCGAAACGAGCCAGGCGTTGCGGCCGACTCAAGCACAGAAACCTTTGCGGCCTTCAAGCTCGAGATCAATTCGTGGCGCTGGCGCGGCGTTCCTTTCTACTTCCGGGCCGGAAAATGTCTGCCCGTGACCTGCACAGAGATTGTTGTCCGGCTGCGGCAGCCACCCACGATGTATGAAGGCTTCGATTTGAAGATGAATCACTGCCGGTTGCGAATCAGCCCGGACGTCGCCTTTGCCATCCGCATGAACAGCATAGCCACCGACGATGAATCGCAGAACCAACCGGTCGAGATTGCATGGGGACGCTGCCCTCACGCCGGGGAGATAGATGCCTATGAGCGTGTGCTCGGCGACGCGATGGCGGGTGATGCCACCCTGTTCGCCCGCGAAGATTACGTGGAAGAAGCCTGGCGAATCGTTGACCCGGTGTTGAAAGCCGGGACGCCTGTTTTTGAATACGACCCGAAAACCTGGGGACCAACTGAAGTCGAAAACGTTACTCCTGCTGGAGGTTGGCACAACCCGGTCCTCAATGGCTGCTAAACGAAATGAAAGACCAATTATGCGCGTGGGCATGGCTCCGATCACGGTGGACACCGTAGAGTATTGTGTGCACCAAACTGTGCACCAACGCTGGTAGATGAGTAGCTGCTGCTAGTGACGTGCTACGCGCTGCTAGTGCTTGATTCCACGGAAAAGGCATGCTTTCTTCCGCACAAAACGTGGCTACATTGGTTTGAGCCCTACCTCTGGAGCCAAGCATTCGACACTTCTGGGCGCGTATTTCCCCAGAACGATCGCGATCACCCGTCAAACCCCAATCGGCACACATGGAAGGATTTACGGGACCAGCCTTCGTCAATGGTCTCGCATACAGACGGACACCAAAACGGACACCAATTGTTAGTGAACTCCTGGTTCCTGCGTACTGCCGAGTAGTGATTGACCAGCTGACAGAATCAGGCATTTTTGCACTCGAAGCAGCGTCGCGTTGCCCGAATCCGACAACTGGCTTCCATCAATAAAATCAAGGGTTCAGGTACTTTTTGGCTTTCGGCAATTACTTGCCAAATGACGAGGGCTTGATCATTCCACTCGGACACGATTTCCACCGCGCCTTATCGGCGCGCGCCGAGGCAGGCAGCCAGGCGAATAAGCACAGCAGCCAGACCGCAGGTGTAAAAGCTCCTGTATCTGGCCGTTCGGGTCCATCGACAAAACAATCCCTATGAATCACCACGTGGTACGGTGTGACCTTGTCAATACGATGATTTGCCTGCATTTTGCAGGCGAATTCGCGTGTTTGTTTGGTGACAGCGGGCGGGTTGCCGATTTCCAAGTTGCCAGAGTTGCCCATCTTGCGGGCTTGACTCTTATTAGCTGAATTACTATTTTTATAGAACGGTAAAGAATTGCTGGTCTGCCAGCGCGCGATAAGTCGGAGATTATTCTACCGACTTTTTTGTTCTCCGGATGACCAGCCGCGCTTTGCCCAAGAGATTTATGAACGCCGATTTTGTTGCAGTTCTGGAGTTTTGGGAGCGTGAGAAAGGCATCAGCCGCGACATACTTGTCGCAGCGGTGCACGAGGCTTTGCTATCGGCGGCGAAGAAGGCCATCGGGCCGGCTCGGGAACTGCGTTGTGAAATTGACCAGAAGTCCGGCGATATCAGGGCTTTCGCCAAATTGATGGTGAGCGAGAAGGTGCTTTCCAAGCACGACCAGATTTCGGTGTTCGACGCCCGGCGCATCAAGGCCGACGCGCAGGTTGGCGAAGAAATAGAGGTCGAAGTTACCCCTGCCGGGTTCGGGCGCATTGCTTCGCAGTATGCCAAGCAATCGCTGATGCAGCACATTCGGCGTGCCGAGAAGCAACTCATTTTCACGGAGTTCAAGGACCGCGTTGGTGATATTATTAGTGGCACGGTGCGCCGTTTCGAACGCTCCGATGTGACGGTGGACCTTGGGAAGTACGAGGCGCTGCTGCCGAACCGCGAGCGGGTGCCGACCGAGGAGTACCAGATTGGCGAGCGCATTCGTTGCTACGTGAAGGCGGTCGAAACCGGGCCGCATGGGCCTGAGATTATTTTGTCACGCGCTGATCCGCAGTTCGTGATCAAGCTGTTCCAGTTGGAAGTTTCGGAGATCAACGACGGCACGATTGAGATCAAGGGCATTGCCCGCGAGCCCGGTTTCCGCACGAAGATCGCTGTCTGGACCCGCGACGAGAAAGTCGATCCCGTCGGTGCGTGCGTCGGATTGCGCGGCCAGCGCGTCAAAAATATCGTCCGCGAACTGAACAACGAAAAGGTCGACATCATTCGTTGGGACTCGAACGTAAAGAATTTCATCGCCAACGCGCTGTCGCCTGCGAAATTAAAGACCTTCGAAGTGGACGAAGCGAGGAAGCGGGTGAAGATCCTTGTGAGCCCCGACCAGCTTTCGCTGGCGATCGGCAAGCGCGGCCAAAATGCCCGACTGACGTCCAAACTGACCGGCTGGCAGGTGGACATTGAAGCCGAACACGTCATTTCGATGGGCTTCGAGGAGAAAATGGCCCAGGCCGTGCAGGCTCTGGCCGCCGTTCCGGGCATTACGCAGGAACAGGCCGGCGTGCTGGTGAACAGCGGGTTGACGAGCCTCGAAGCACTTTTGCAGGCCGAAGTGGCGGATTTGGCGGATATTCCGCAGATTGGCGACCAGGCTGGGGCCATTCTGGAGGCCGCGAAGGCCGAAGCTGGCCGGCGCACGTTAAAAGTTGGAGAGAGTTCTCCGGCGTAGTAGATTTGGTGGTTATGGATAGCTCGATTGAGTTTACGGTGCGGTTATGAATGGCCCGGTGAGTCGGGAATCGAGCAGGGTAGCAGATATAGAGTGGTATGCCCGTTCGCATTTACGAAATATCAAAGAAGCTCGGTATCGAGAACAAGGAAGTCCTGGCGAAAGCCAAGGAGCTGGGCATAACTGCCGCGCGCGTGCCGTCCAGTTCGCTGGATAAGATCACCGCAGAATTTCTTGAGAGTCACCTAAAACCCGCGGTAGCCGTTGCGCCGCCGCCGCCGCCCACACCTCCAGCGCCGGTCATCATCACCCCACCGCCGGTTGAAGAGCCGGCCCCGGTTGCCGTCGAACCGGAGCCGACGTCCCCGCCCGAAGCGCCGGCAATCGCAATGCCCGATCCGGCAGAGGTAGTCGAGGCGAAGACGCCTCCTCCCATCGAAGAGCCGCTCGCGCCGCCTCCACCGCCCCCCATACCGGCGGGACCGAAGGTGGGTGACAAGGTCGGTTTCATTCAGCTTCCGACGAAGCCCGCCCCACGTGCTCCGGAAAAGCCCGCCGGAGGGGCGACGCGATCTGTCCAGCGTCCCGGCATGCCTGCGCGCGGTCCCGAACCGCAGCGTGGCGGCAGACCGGGCGACGGACGCGGCGTGCGCCCGGGCCAGCCCGGAATGCAGCAGGGCCGTCCCGGCTTCGGCCAGCAGGCGCGTCCGGGCGCTGCGCCCGGAGGCCGTGCCGAGCCCGCTGCGCCGAAATTTGTTCCGCCTACGACCGGCGAGGTCATTACTCTCAAACCGCCGATAATCGTGCGTGACCTGGCAGAGCAGTTGAAGCGGCGTCCGTTCCAGCTCATCGCGGACCTCATTGAATTGAAGGTGATGGCCAACGTGAACCAGGCCATCGATGAGGTCGTGGCGCAAAAGCTTTGCGCCAAGTACGGTTTTCGCTTCGAACTTGAAAAGCGCGAGAAGCGCGCCGGGATCGTTCACGCCCCGACCCGGGAAGTTGAGCTCGATGTCGACGATAAGGCGGAGGAATTGAAGCCGCGCGCGCCCGTGGTCACGATCATGGGGCATGTCGACCACGGCAAAACGACGCTGCTGGACGTGATTCGCAAGGCGAACGTCGCGGCGGGCGAGGCTGGCGGTATCACGCAGCACATTGGCGCTTACACGATTGCTTTCCCGCATCCCGAGCGCAAAAACGAACTCCAGCAGATCACGTTTTTGGACACGCCCGGCCACGCTGCGTTTAGCGCGATGCGCGCGCGCGGCGCGAACGTGACGGACATTGTGGTCCTGGTCGTCGCCGCGAACGACGGGGTGATGCCGCAAACGCTTGAGGCGTTGAGCCACGCGCAGGCCGCCAAGGTGCCGATCCTCGTCGCGGTGAACAAGATCGACCATCCGAACGCAAACCCGATGAAGGTGCGGCAGCAGCTTCAGGAAAAGGGTTTGGTGCCGGACGATTGGGGCGGTGAAACGATTTTCGCCGACGTATCCGCATTGACCAAGCAGGGCGTCGACAAGTTGCTCGAAATGATCCTCCTTCAGGCGGATTTGCTCGAGTTGAAGGCCAATCCGAATCGCCGCGCCAAGGGCAACGTGATCGAATCCGGTCTCGAAGCTGGCGGACCCACGGCAACGGTGCTCGTGCGCAAGGGCACGCTGCACGTCGGCGACGTTGTGATTTGCGGACCTTACTGGGGCAAGGTGCGCGCGCTCATCAACGAAGAGGGCAAGCGGCTCAAAGAAGCCGGGCCGTCCGTGGCCGTGAAACTTCTCGGCCTGAATGGCGTGCCGGAGGCGGGGATTGAATTCAGCGCCGTCGAGGACGAGAAGAACGCTCGCATGCTCGCGGAGCAGCGCGTCCAGGAGGCGCGTCAACTGAGCACAGAGGCGCGCGCCAAGGTCACTCTTGAAAACCTGTTCGACACCCTCGCAACTTCAACGGCGAAAGTCTTGAAGGTCGTCGTCAAGGCGGACACGCAGGGCTCCGTCGAAGCCATCGTCGAAGCGCTCAAGAAGATCGAGACCGACAAGGTTTCCCTCGAAGTAATTCACAGCGCGGTGGGCAGCGTCACCGAATCGGACGTGCTCCTCGCCTCGGCGTCGCACGCGATCGTCCTCGGTTTCCATACGCGCATCGACAGCGGTTCTTCCGAAGTCGCCAAGCGCGAAGGAGTGCAGATCAAACTCTACGCGATCATTTACGAGTTGGTGGACGAAGTGAAGGAGGCCATGGCCGGTCTGCTCGATCCCATCCTCAAGGAAAACGTCATTGGCGCGGCGGAAGTGCGCAAAGTTTTCGAGTTGTCGAAGGGCGGCAAGGTTGCCGGCTGTATTGTCGCCAGTGGGCGCATCTCCAAAGGCAAGGTGCGCGTCATGCGCCGCAAGAACCTGGTCTACGAAGGCATCACCCAATCGCTGCGGCGCTTCCAGGACGAAGTCAACGAAGTGCGGGCGGGAATGGAGTGCGGCATTCGCATCGATGGCTTTGATGATTTTCAGACCGGGGACTCGATCGAGTGCTACACCATTGAGAAAGTGGCGCCGAAACTCTAACGTCGTCGTCTGGATGAAATCGATCTATGTCTTCGCATCGACTGTTGAGAGTGCGCGAATTATTGAAGCGCGAAATTGGCGAGGCGATTCGCCGCGAAATTCCTGTCGACCAGGCGGGCCTGGTCACGGTAAATGACGTGGACGTGACCGGCGACTTGCGCGTGGCGACGGCATTCATTGGGATTTTGGGCAGCGCGGAACAACAACGCACCGGGTTGGCCCTGTTGCAAAAGCATCGGTCCCGCATCCAGGGGCTCGTTGCTAAGGCCGTGATTTTGAAATACACACCGCAGATTCGTTTTTTGGTCGATGATTCTGTGCAGCGCGGCAACCGCGTGCTCGACATCATCGCGGAACTGGAACGCTCCGCTCCCCAGGAATGAGCATGGATGCGGCACCAGCGTCGGCTTCGTCAAAGAAGTCCTCGAAAGTGATCGAGCGCATTCTCGATGGCATCCGTGACAGCGAGCGCATCTGCGTCGTCGGCCATGTGCGGCCCGATGGCGATTGCATCGGCTCGCAACTTGGCCTTGCGCTCGCATTGAAAGCGCAGGGGAAAAAGGTCGTGTGCTGGAACCAGGATCCCATGCCGAAGAAGCTCGCGTTCCTCGATGCCGACGGCTTATTGCAAAAGCCGGAAAAAGGGAAGGAGTTTGATTGCGTGATCGCGACGGATTGCGCGAGCTTTGAGCGGCTCGGCACTGCCGGTGAGTGCATCGGTGAACGCAAGCTCCTGATCAACATTGATCATCATCAAAGCAACACGCGCTACGGCGATGTGAATTGGATCGCCGCGCGGCAGCCTTCGACCGGCGAATTGATTTTCCGTCTCTTGCGCGCCGCCAACTGGGCGATTACGCCGGAGATTGCCGACTGCCTTTTCACGGCGATTTCGACTGACACCGGCTCGTTCCAGTATCCCACGACGCGCCCGGCCACGTACTACGTCGCGGGCAAGCTCGTCGACCGCGGCGCGGACCTCGCCAAAGTTTGTAACGAGGTTTACCAGTCGTATCCGCTCTCGCGCATGCGGTTGCTGCGCCACATGTTCAATCACTTTCGCCTCACCCATAACGACCAGATCGCCTATTTTTGGTTGAAGAAGGCGGACTATTCCCGTACGGGCGCGGATCCGGACGATTCCGAAGGGTTGATCGACCACATTCGCGCCATCGAGCCGGTCGTGGTCGCGTGCGTGTTCGAGGAAGTGGAACCGGAGTTGACGCGCATCAGTCTTCGTTCGAAGAGTGATAAAGTGGACGTGAATGAAATTGCGGCGCGGTTCGGGGGCGGGGGGCACAAAGCCGCCGCGGGCGCGCGAATCCCTGGCCGCCCGATGGCCGTGCAGAGGCAGGTCATCAATGCGATCCGCAAAGCGCTGAATTCGAAGCATTGAGCCATGGAAGCGTTTGATCCGCTTGACGGCGCGATCCTCGTCGATAAGCCGGCCGGCCCGACTTCGCATGACGTGGTCGATAATGTGCGCAAACAGTTTGCGATCAAAAAGGCGGGCCACGCGGGCACACTTGATCCCGCCGCCACGGGATTACTCCTCGTCCTGCTCGGTCGCGGCACCAAACTCTC
>Ga0105340_1000802_pt1 | contig 14626 bp, 7 predicted proteins | sample EasRivMeERMLT700_FD_89676 | JGI IMG/M metagenome (GOLD analysis project Ga0105340, IMG submission 89676) | Soil microbial communities from meander-bound floodplain in the East River, Colorado, USA - East River MetaG ERMLT700 | ecosystem: Environmental > Terrestrial > Soil > Floodplain | place...
CCGGTGTGCGACATACCAATTGTGATGTGGCCAATCTTCCGACTCTGCGAAAATGTGGAGCATCATGTAGTCGATGAGATTGTCGATATCGACGCGCTGCGCGATCGCCTGGTATGCGGCCTCGCTGGTGACAGGGGCATTGACGAGATTAAGCACGGCCTGCCAGTCCGTGACGGAACCATCGACAACAACCGGCGGCCCACCTCCATCATCGCCCACGATTACGTCCCAGGCGCCCTCGGGACCGTCATGGTGCTCCGAAAACCAGGAAGCGTTGAGGCGCTCCGAAGGTTGATAGAGGCCCCAGTAAAGTCCGTTGATGTAAAGATGGACAAACGCGCTGCGGCTCGCCGTGCCGCCCATGTCGCGAAACGAGTCCTTCACCCACACGTCGCGCAGATAGCAAGTATTCTCCGGGCGATAACGCAGGCCGCGAAACGTCTCACCCGTTTCACTGCTGGTATACGTGCCAGGATCGGCATAGCGCCCAGCCCAACCGTCCACAAAGCCGCAACTGCGCAGCACAATCCCGTCATGCGTCTCCACGCCACCATCGAACCAGTCATAACGCAATTTCGTCGGCCCAACATCGGAGTTGAAGCTTAGCCGCATCGAGTGCTTCGGTGTGCGGGCATTGTCGCGACTCGCGTTGCCGTGCATTTCGATTTTGCAGTTAATCGCAAATTCAGTGCTCCCGTCGCCGTCGATCAACTCCGCCGAAGCAGCCCGTTCCCAGGCCAGGCCGCTGCTCGTCGAATTCGGATAAATGCCGGTCGCGGAACTCCACATCCCATTGCGGTCGGAGACGATGCTTAGCGTGGGAATGCTGCGCAGGTCGTTGCTGATCGTCAGGCCGTAGACCGGGTGATTCACGATATTTGAATCCATCCCGTAATCGGCAGGGTAACTGGCCTGCCACGTTGTGGGATAACCGGGCTGCGTCGCGGATTGCCTAAGCACTTGTGCCAGGAAAATGTATGAATGAGTGTCAACGTCGCTGGGGACGTGATTCGTTAGATACGCCGCGGCGCGCAGAAATGCCGTTCCGGCGATCGCAATCGGGGCGGAATAAATCTGTCCGTTCGTCGGGCTCGGCGCGCTTCCGTTTGTCGTCCAGTAAATCGTTGCGCCCGGCGTGTCGCAGGTCAGGGCCACCGAAAACGGTGTGTCATAAAACCCGCGATCGATGCTGAATTTCGTATCGGCGACGAGGCCCAGCAAACCCGCACCGTTCGCAACGCCCGGAGTTGGCGGCTTGAAGTAACGCAGTGTATCGCCTGCGGGACGGATTGCTTCCAGCTCCGGCAAAATCAAAAAATCAGAGTCCGAGGCCGAGAGATTCAACCCGTGAATCGCCAGCAGATTCTGCGTCGCCGTGAGCAGGCCTGCCGGGACGCTGACGATGATATCCTCAAAGATCGCCGCCTGCTCGTTTGGGTGCTCTGCGCTTGCGGCGGAGTTCCAGAGTGGAGATGCAGGTGCGTTGCGCGCCGCGACTTGCTGTCCATTTACGTAGGCCACGAAGCCGTCGTCGTATTTCACGCGCAAGCGCAGTTGCTGCACGTTCGCGGGATCAGTAACCGCGAACGGCATGCGGATAAACATCGACGCATTTTGGTCGCGCATCACCGCGCTCACGTCGGTCCCGGTTTGCCCGGCACCGCCCCCGGTCAGTTCAAACGCGTTGAGGAACACGCCGAAATCCGGCGCCCCCGTGGAACCCACGCTGGCGGAATCGCGCCGCGCAGAAACGAGAATGCGGCCGTTCGCGTCGGCAAACGCATCGAATGTGAACCGATATTGGTCGTTGGACGTCGGAGAATTAGTCGTAAAAGTATAATTTTCCCGCACGAGCAACCCATTCGCAAACCAGTCCGACATGCGCGTTCCGGGGCTGCCCGAATCGAATGACCAAATGGTGATGGAGTAAGGCTGGCCCGGAAGAAGATTGTCGATCGCGAGATCAAGCCCGCCGTTGTCCACGCTGCGAGAAAAGACAAAATCCCGCAGCAGTTGCCCCTCCGTAAATCCGCCGCTGTTTATTGGCGTGGTGCGTTGCCGATCGTCGTAGCCGACGGGCGCAGTGTTGGAGAGCGTCACCGAGATGTTGCCGAAAACGCGCGTGGTCGGGTTTGTCTGGATCGCGATCGTCGCCACGTTGGAGTTGATCACAAAGGCGCTGAATCCGGGCATCGTGTTTGCGACGGGATCGACAGCGCGCTCGTTGAAGTCGACACGCAGCGTCAGGCCCGTCGTACCGGAAAAGCCCAGGCCGGTTGCTCCAGAGTTCCAGCTCGAATCGTTGAAACTCACGCCGGTCCATGCGCTGCCGATTGCTCCATCCGTCGGCACCAAGTACCGCGCTGTGGCGCCGCTCGTGATCAACTGCGTGGCCGGTATCGATGATCCTGCGATGCCAAACGAGACGTTGGCACGCTGGCTCGCGTAATCATACGAGTGGACAATCGACCCGCTCGGATCAACCAATGCGAGAAAACCGCCGGAGTCTTCCAGTTGAAAATTCGTGTGAAATTCAGCTCCCGAGACCGCGCGATTCTTGCCCGACGCGAACACGAGCAGATAACCATTCGCCGGGATCGCCACCGCTGGAAATGTCCACTTCGCAAGATTTGTCGCGGAGTCCGTAAGGCGCCATCCGGCAAGGCTCACTGCCGACGGCGAGTTGTTGTGCAACTCGATCCAGTCCCGACTGTCGCCGTCCTGGTCGCGCGTGAGTCCGTCGTTTTGCGCGAGGAATTCCGAAATGCGGATTTGCGAACTGGCAGGCGCCGCGAGCGCAAAGCATAAGAGCAGCAGCCACAGACAATAAGGGCGAATGTGACAGGACACCATGAGCTAGTCAGACAATTATGCCTCGAAACGAGGCTAAATGAAAGCCAGCACCTGCGAAAAATTGCGGGGCGGGCGCCGGTTCAGGCCAGCCCGCGCCATCGGCGCAGCCCCCACTCCGCCGCAAAACAACAGAGCGCAAACAAAAACACCGACGCGCGATGCCACATGGGGCTCGTCCATGTCTCCATCACAGGCACAGTTTGATGCGGCAGGTTCTTGGCGAATTGCTTCAGATCGTCCGGTTTGATCAACCGCCCTCCGGTCGCGCGCGCCAACTGTTCGAGCAGCGCGCGATTCGGCTTCAGGGACCGAAACTCCTGCGCCGCGAGGTCCGACGACCATGCGGCGCTTCCCCGCGCCACTTCTGCGCCCTCTTCGTCTGTCACCACGGCTTCGGCCATGAAAGCGCCGGACTCGCGCGCCAGGTATGTCGTCTCGTAGGTTCCGGGCTCCGTTGAAGAGGGCTCAGCCACTAACCGCACCGTATTCGTCGTCCCCTCTATCCCCACAGGCTGCACCGTCACAAGAACGCTCGCATTTCCCAACGGCTGAAATTGCTTGTCTCGCGCGCGCACGTGGAGCGCCGTGCTCGATGCTCCTTCTTCCACGTTTGGCGTGGGCTGCACCTCCACTTTCCCTGGCACGTCGGACACGAGCCAGCGAATCGTTTGCCGCCATTGCTTTCCGAGGTCCCGCGACATCTCTTCATTTTGCAGCCCTGCGCGCCACAAGTCACCAATTGTGATCGCTGCCGTGCGCCCGTGCCCATATCGCTGCACCACCAGCGCCGGGTATTGCGCTTGTCCCTCGCTCAGCGTCGCCAGGACTATCGCGCCCGGTTTCACGCCGCGCAGCCGATTCAACACTTGATACTCCGGCAAATCGCCCAGGCGTTGTCGTTCATCGCTCTCGCTGTTCCGCAGCCGCGCCCAGGGTTGCAGCCAGCCTTCGCGGGTGAGGTTCAGCCGCAAGCCGCCGTCGAGCGACGCACCATCCTCCACCTGGTCTAAATACACCGGCAACATGTCACCCACCGGCGTCCGCTGGTATTTGCCCTGTTGAAACGATTCCTGCCCGCCAAGCATTAAGAAACCGCCACCGCGCTCTGAGACAAACCGCTGCAATAGAGCCAGTTGGTCAGCCGTGAAGAACTGCGCCTCCAAATCGTCGATGATGACCGCGTGGTAAGCAAACAACTCTTCCGGCACCTTCGGAAAACCTCCGCGCAATTCGGTTTCGTCGCGCGCATTCAACCGCACGAGCACCGGTTGGTCGTAGCGCTCGGTTTCTTCGTTTTTTTTGTCGAACCCCCGGAAGAGCGGATTGCTCGCTTCCCCGGCGCTCCCGCGAAAATCGAACTTGGGCTCCCGCCTTGCGATACGGATTAACCCCACCAATTCCAACTCCTTGTCTTCTTCGACCGCGCGCCGCAGAAATTTGTACTCCCAATTCGGACGGCCCGAGACGTAAAGGATGCGATACGGCCCGCCGCTGCGGTCCACCGCCACCATCCGGGTATTGTTCGCCAGCGTGGCCTCTTTGCTCGCTTTCGCATCCACAAAATCGTCGGCCGCCCCGCGCGCAAACGCGCGCAGGCGATAAAAGGAAATGCCGCTGCGCTCCGGGCGCACCAGAAAACGGAACGTAACCTTTTGATTCGCAGTGATCCTCTGCCGCTGTTCGCCAGCCAGCTTTTCTTCGCCGGGCTTTGTTGCGCGGCCGCTCTGTACTTCGGTCAATTGCGCCACCAGTTCGCCGTCGAAGCCAGTGCTCGCGACCTCCGCTTGCACGGTCACCGGCGCGTCCTCGAAAGCTGTCTGTGTGACCGCTACTTCTCCGATCGCGAGATCGTGCGCGGGTCCTTCCCCGCCGATCAGCACGGGAAAGATCGGCGGCAGTCCTGTCGCATCAACCGCGCCGGCTACGTCAGTCGCGTTGCCATCCGTGAACAACAGCACTCCCGCGACAGGCTGTCCTTTGAAGCGGTCGGCAACCGTGCGCAGCGCCGTCCGAAGGTTCGAACTCCGTCCGTCAAAGTGCAGCTCTGCGAAATCTTTCGTGGGCTGCACCCTCGCATCGAACTGATAACGCCTCACCTGGAAGAATTCATCCAGCGCCTGCTGCCACCCGCTCGCCTCCGATTGCAGCAGCCCAGCCATAATCTTGTCGCGCGGCAGGCTCGCCTCTGCGTCTTTGATGCGCATGCCCTGGCTGTTGTCCGCGAGAACGACGAAAAAGTTCGCGCCTGGTTTTGCCCGCTGTCCGGTCCACAGCGGTTCGATAAGGCACGCGGCCAGCGCGGCGATGCCCACTAATTTGAGAAGACCGAGGAGAAACTTCTCCCATCCCCGAAGGATCGCTCCGCGATACCCCCACCAAATCAGCGCCAGCCCTGCAATCGCAACCAATGCGGCTGGCAAAAGCCAGTTCGGCGCGGAGATTGATGCGGTCGCAAAGGACATCTGGCGAATTATGCCACGGTCATCTGTAATGAGCCAGCGAGTTACTCGTAGCGCGGGGCGGGTGCGGGCGGCGATCCTTCCCCAAGTTTCTCGTAATACCGGCGCACAAGGTCAGAAAATTTGTTCGGCACCGGATCGCGGTCGATCGGCACCAGTGAATCCGTCGACTGCGCGCGCGCAAGTTCCTCAGCAACGCGGTTCCGCAACTCCGTCAATGGTTGAAACAGCTGGCCGCGCACGAGATCCCACTGGGGCTCTTTGCTGTGGCGCTTAAATTCCGCCCGCATCGCGCGCGCACGATCACGAATGCGAGCGACTTCGCCGCGCAGATCAGGCTGATCGAGTAATTCTTCGACTTGCCCCAGTCGCTCCGACCACTCGCGAAATTCACCCCCCGTAAGCGGCCCGCCATCGCCGCCGCCGTCCACGCCGCCACGTTGATTCTGCGTCCACCGGCTCGGATCAAATCGCCCTCCGCGACCGTCGCGGTCCCTGCGGTCTCCATCACCCCCGGCGCGTTCGCCTTGTCCTTCTCCTCGCTGCTGGCCGCCGGGTTGATTGCCGGGTTGTTGCCCTTCCTGGCCCTGGCCCTGCGATTCTCCATTCTGTCCTCGCTCGCCCGCCTGATTACCCTGTTGGCCGGTCCGCGCCTGTGCTGACTCCTGCCCATTTCTTTCACCCTGTGACTGTCCTTCTCGCGAGCCGCCCTGCTGCTGTTCCGCCTGGGCATTCTGCTGCGCCTCTGGTGAGCCATTCGCCGCACGTTGCTCTCCCTGGCGTTGCCTGCTGCGTGACACGCCATTAGTTGCCCCATTCTGCTCGCGAGGAGTTCCACCTCCCGCAAACTGGTCGATCTCCCGCCCGAGTTTGTTTACGAGGTCATCCAGTTCGCTCTTTGCGAAGCGCAGCGTTTCAGCTTCGTCGCCCAGCACGCCGGACGCGGCCTCTTCCACGCCGCGTTTCAATTCGTTCATCTCCTCCTGCGTGCGTCGCGAAAACTGCGCCGCCTCGGATAGAAAACTGCGCTTCAGCAGTTCCTCCGATACAGACAAGTTCTGCTCCACATTGCCCTGGCTGGTCTTGCGCACGGCTTCGTAGAGTTGCCGCGACAACATCGGCTCCGAAGGCTCCGCTTGTTCGCTCACTTGCCGCATTTGTTGCACGAGGTTGGTCAAGCCGGCCTTCTGTTCCTGAAACGTCGAGCCCAGTTGCTTGAGTTCTTCCGATGCCGCGAGCGTTTTCTGCTTCTGGTTCGTTTCGTTTTCGATCTTCGACGAAATTTCTTCCTGCGTTTGCGCCAACTCGCGCGCTTCGCGGCGCATCTCGCGCATATCCTCTGCAAACTGGTTCGAGTTCTTCTTCCTGAAATCGTCCCGCAAGTCCTGTAGCTCACGCTGCGCGCGCGTGCCCGCGCTTAGCGCCTGGCCGACCGACCCTTTCTCCAGCGCTTCCGCTGCGTTCTGGACGTGCGATCGCGTCTCCTCAAGCTGCTCCCGGCTCTCGGCCATCTGCGCCTGGTTGTCGGACTTCTCCATCGTTTGCTGCACTTCATCCATGTCCGCCAGCAACTCGCGCTCCTCGTCGCGCAGGCGTTTGAGCTCGCGCTCCAATTCTTTCCGTTCCGCCTCCGTCTTTGCCTCGCGCAACGCCGTCTGCAAATCCTTCAGCCGCTCGTTCAAGTCCTGTTGTCGCTGGGCGAGTTCCTTCAAGCGACTCAACACCGCCAACTGCTCGCGTTGTTCGGGCTTTTGTTGTGGCGCAGCCTGTCGCTGCGTTTCATATCGGTCCTTGTCCTGTTTTAGTTCCAGGTTGTCCAACTGGCGCTGGTTGCGCTCACCGCCACCGCCTCCTCCGCCGCCACGTTGTCCCCGGCTCACCTGGTACTCTCGCGCCGACAAACTGAGCAATGCCTGATACGCCTCCTGCTCTGCATTGAGCGCAGGCGGAAGTTTCGCCGACGAATCGCTCGCCGCCTTAAGTTGCTCCAACGCCGTCTGCATCTTCTGCTCGACCCTCTCCCACAAACCCTTGAACCTCGGATCGTCCACGCGCTCCTTCATCGCTTCGGCTTGCTCCAGCGCGGTCTGCTGCGAATCGCGCACCACCTCCGCGTCCTTTTTGTATGCCGGCGGCGGTTTCGACGACGCATTCGCCGGGAATTGCCGCTGCAGTTTCCACGTTGCGTTGATGATCTGCTTTTGCAACTCCGCCAGCTTGAGCGTTTGCCCGCCCATTTGCATTCCCGCCTCCGCCGAGGAACTCGCGTCGGCGCCCGAGCCTTCGCGGAAGATTTCGTCGAGCGGACGCACCTCCGCGAAATACATATCGCTCTCCGTGCGGCGAAGCTGCCCATCAGGACCGACATCTTCCGCCCAGACAAACCATGAAAGCAGTTGATCCGGCACCGCCCGCAAATCCTCCAGCCGCACCATGTGACCAAACTGCCGTTTCTCGTGCCGCGCGGTCTGGGCGTCGAGTTTGATCGTCGCCGGTTCCTGCCCCGCCATGGTGTACGTCAACCCAACGGACCGCAGACCGAAATCGTCCGCGGCTTCCGCGGCAAACGCCATTTCCTCCAGGGGCGAAACGCGTTGATCGCCGCGCGGTGCCGCCAACTTGAGGTCCGGCGGCTTGTTCTTCAATACGTCGAAAACGAATTGCGCAGGAACCTTGTTTGTGCGCCCGTCGGCATCGACCAATTCAAGAGCCAGCGACTGACTCGCCTCCAGCTTGTGACTCGGTAACGTGGCAACGGCCTTGTTCGTGTCGGTCACGAGGGAAATCGCGGATTTATCCTTCGCAACCAATCGCGCTGACCGCACTGGCTTGTTCAACTGCAGTTGCACGTCCACCTGCGAGCCCTCCACCGCAGTAACGCGCCTCGTATCCTCGACGCGCTTCTGCGCCAACCCCGTGTAGTCCGGATAGCGTATCTCTGCATCGGCGCGCTCCAGCCGTGGGTATTCGAAAACCGTCACATTGAAATCACCCGAGCGGCTGCCCGGAAATTCCACATGATATTTGAAGCCCGCGCTCACCTCCGGGATGCTGCCGCCAAAAACGGGATCGCTCAGTGTGCGTTGCAACGGCAACCGGCGCGTCTCTCCATCTCCGTCGGCCAATACCAACGTTGCCGAGCCCGGAACCGGTCCCGAAAACCGCGCGAGCACAAACAAGGGTGTGCCCTTCTCCACGGCAACATCCCCCGGCTCAACTTTCAATCGCGTGGAATCCGGCATCATGCCGAACGAGATGTTATTCGGCATTGTTGCGAGCTTGCCCACGATCGCCAGCGCCACGGCCAGCGCGCACAGATGTGCGGCATGCGCCAGCGTCAATCCCGTGCTCGGCGGCTGCGTGATCAGCTTGCGTTTCTGCACTTCCGCAACTGCTTCGCGGATGACGCGGTTCTGCAAAAAGTTGTATTCGCCGGTTTGCGTGTCCGGCCGTTGCTCCACCGCGGTTATCAGGAGCGCGTGAAGATCGGGATGTTCGCGTTCGATTTTACGAGCGATTTCCCGATAGTCGGTTCGTCTCCTCGCCAGAAGAATGAATGTGGTAATCAGCCCCGCGACAAACGTGAGCACGGCCGCGGCAAGGCCAGCATTGCGACTAATCCCGAAACGTGAAGAGAGCCAAAGAAAAAGCAGACCCGTCAGGGCTGTAGCTGCCCAACACACTGCCAGCGAACGCCACAAACGCACCTGGCGTTCGCGACGGGCAACCGGCTCCAACTTGGACTTCAGGAGCCTTTCAATCATAACCCTTTCTCGGGGCTTTCCTTATCTACATCCTGTGACCGCAAAAGTCCAAGAAAGGTTTCAAGTCATCTGGAGCCACTATCCCCTACGGCAACACCTCAATCGTAATGTCCTTGTAATAGATCTCCGTCACACCACCACCGTGCACCTGCAGCCCGATCTGCCCAAACTGCTCAATCGAGTCATCCGGTTCGGTGTAATCGATCATCGACGTTCCATTGATCCATGTTTGGACACGTTTTCCTTCGCACCGGATTTGATATTCGTTCCATTCATCCTTTTTAACCGCTTTTTTCACGGCTTCGGGATCGGGTTTCACCAGCACTTTGTTCCGGCGCGATTCGTCGTAAAGCGCGCCCCACCAGCCTTCGCCCGCATCAGCCTGATACCCGATCATTTCATTGGGCGGCTTCGTCGCCGGTTTGCTTCGCACCTGCACGCCTCCGTTCACGAAGCCCGATTTGCCGAGCAACTTGACTTTCAACCGCAGCACGAAGTTTGTGTAGGACGCGGTCGTGCGAACGAACTCGTTTTGCGGGACCTTGTCCCCCTCCAGCGAACCGCCGACGAATGCGCCATCTTTAATCCTCCATGTCTTGTTTGTGTCACCCACCCAACCCTTGAACGTCTTTCCGTCGAAGAGCGATTTCGCTTCGCCACACAGCGAAGTGAAGGACACCAAAGTCAGTCCAAGAACTATCAACGAGGCTGTCTTCATGGGCCGATACTTGCCGGTCGCGCCGTCACTGTCCAGCGTGCAACCGTCGCAGCATCTCGTCCGCTTCGGCGGCTTCGTCAAACAATCGCAGATGCCGGAAATTGCGCGCGGCCCGGCGCAAAAGCATGTCCGCCTTTGGCAAATCCTTGTTCGCGGCGATGAGCGCGCGGCCCTGGCCCAACAGCGCATGCGCGATCGCCACAGGTTCGCCAAGCGCTTCAAACCGCCGCAGCGCGTCCGCCCATGCCGGCGCTGCAAGGTCGGGTCGTCCCTGGGCCTCGAACAGCTTCGCGCGGTTCGCAATCACCGTGGCAACTCCGGCCGCGTCGTTGCCGCTCGCGTACTCGCCTTGCGCCCGCTGGAGGATCTCCGCCGCCTCATCCAACTTTCCCTCCCGCTGTTTAAACAACCCCAGTTCGTTCCAAAACGCTCCGCGCGTATTCGGATCAGTCGACTCCGCGATTCGCGGCGCCAACCGCTCGAGCCGTTCCCCGGGCGAGCGATTCGTTTGCAAATCTTCAAGCTGCAACAACAGAATCTGGTTCCGCCACCAATCCTCTTTGCGCCCGAGCCCCTCGTTGATCTCCGCCGCCGCCAGCGCATTGCTAACGGCGCTGTCGAATTGTTGAAGCTGCCGCTCGGCATCAGCCAGGTTGTGCAGCGCGGTTGCCTCGCCCGCCCCATCGTTTAGCAAACTCGCTTCCTTCACCGCCTTGCTCCATTCACTTGCCGCTGCCGGCCAGTTCTGTTGCTCCGACAATCCCTGCGCCTGCGCCGTCGATCGTTCGGCGCGCGCGACGGCGACCGGAGGCTCCGGCGGCGGCTTGGAGGAACGACAGCCGGAAATCCCAAGCACCAAAACCCAAACCCCAAAGAATCTCCAATCCCCAACGAACCCCCGGAGCCGAGACATCACTTGGAGCTTGGTGCTTCTTTGGTGCTTGGTGCTTGGTGTTTGGTGCTTCATCACCGTCCGAGCCTCGGTTTGATCACACTTTCCGCGGGCGCATTCGTCTGCCCTCCAAACGATCCCTTCAACAACCAATGCCGCTTCAAGCCCTGCACCATCTGGTCCGCGTGCACGATCATCTCCGAGATTTGCGACAGCATCAAACTGTTCGCCTGCACCTGCGCGTTGAGGTTGCTGGTCAGGTTCGCCACGTTGTCCAGGGTCACAAGCATGTTGCTCGAAAGGAGGTTCACGTTCGTGTTTGCGGACGCGAGGGTCAGCGTGAGCTGCGTGTTCACGTTCGTTGGAATGAGCCACTCCCCGAGCGTTCCCTTGGGTCCGCTGAGATTCTCGCTGATCTTCGCGAAATTCGTCACCACCGGCCGCGCGCTCACCAGCAACTGGTCGGTATTCCGCACCACCGATTCGACATTCGTCAACACGCGCACCAACGTATTTGTCAGCCCCAGAAAATTGGGCAACGCAGCCTCCACCTGGTTTGCGATCTTTTGGAGCCGATCGGTCACTGCCGGCGTTTCGTCCACGTGCACCCAGTAACCCTTTTTCTTATCACCACCAATGCGAGTATACTTTCCTGCTTTTTCGTCCCAGATTCCGGTTACCTTCGCCGTCCGCTTCGACTGGTCAGCAATCTGGATTGTGCTGGCACCCATCTCTGCCAGGCGATCAAGGGCCGCGTTCGTCACACTATTGCCTGCGCGCACCACGTAATTCGTAATCGCGTCGTCCCATATCTCCTGGCTGAACACATACTTGCCTTCAGTTCGGTTGCGCGCTTCCGCCAATGTCACATCCTCGAAAGGATCGAAAATATATGTCGGGGCTGAATTCGTTCCCTTCGTGATCTCGATGTAACGTCCTCCCAAAAAGTTCGCGGGCTCCACCTTGGCCACTGAATCCTCCCAAATGTAGCCCTCATACGGCTCCACAATTTCGAAGCGCACAAAGACATCGCCGAATTGATCCTGAAAGGGAGGCATCGGTTCGATTTCGATAATACGGCCAGCCTGAAACCCCATGAGGCGAATAGGATCTCCCACCTGCAGTCCCGTGCCGCTCCGCACGAAAGTGAAATATGGAGACTTCCGCTTGAACCAACCCTTGCTCTCCGCCGTGGAATAAACGTAATAAGCCAGCCCCGCCAGCAACAGCAGCGTCGCCACCACCACAAAAACCCCGACCACACGTTCCAGGCGGCTCAGGCGCGTGCGCAATTGCGGCGTTAAATCCTGGAGCGCCATTAGTCGAGATCTTTGCCCACCATTTCCCTCATGAGATGCTCTTCTGTATCCGTGCTTACGTGCCGCAACAAGCGCAGATGTTTCTGCCGCAGGGCCGCAAACTGCCGCGCATGCCCGCGCCATGGTCGAAAATCATCTGCCGTCGCCACCAGCGTTGCCGGCTTGCCACCCATCGCCGGATGTCCCGCCGCAAGCCGATCAAGTATCTCCATCCACGAGTTCGCGTCCGCGGGATCAAGACCGGTCAGCGGCGCGTCCAGCAATATCACTTCAGGCCGCAACGCCATCGCCCGCGCCAGGCCAACCCTTTGTTGTCGATTGCGGCTGATGTTCGAGGGAAAATCATTCGCCACGCTAAGCAGATCCACTGCTTCGAGCAGTTCAGAAACTCGCGCCAGCAATTCGTCGTGCGAAAGCGCCAGGTGATACTGCATCGGCAGAGCCACGTTTTCCGCAAGCGTGAGGTGATTCAACAAGCGCCCGCCATCAAACACGACGCCTGTTCGCAGCCGCGTTTCGACGAGTTCCCGCTCAAACCCATACTCAATCTCTTTGCCGAAAAGCCGGTATTTGCCACGTGCCGGGAGCAGGATCCCGCCCGCCGCTGCGATAAAGTCGCTCTTGCCAACGCCGTGCAATCCGCCGACGACCCAGTAATCGCCGGGCATGACAGTCCAATTCACATCTTCGGCAATGACCCGCCTGGGATCAACCAACGACGTGAGCGTCGCATCCACCATTTCAATCATCGGCGTCGCGGTCGTCACTTCACCTCGTTCGCTCATGCAACCAGGTAAATGAGAATGAAAAGTGCGTCGATCAACATGCACACCACCACCGTCTGCGCCACCGCGCGCACCGTCGCGTTCGAGACTTCTTCCAATCGCAGCATGCGCGCCAATCCATGGTAGCAGGTCACCACCGCGATGCTCATGCCGAACAGGAACGTCTTCAGCCCCAGCACCACAAAATCGATCCACCGGACGGACGTTGCGAGTTGCCGCACATATTCGCCCGGCGTCAACGGCACGTCCTGTAGAAACGCCCACACGTAACCACTCACCAAAGCGCCCAGGATTAAATAAATCGTCAGCGCAAACACGGCCAACCCCATCCCGATCATGCGCGGCACAACCAGATAGTGAATCGGGTCAATCCCCATCACCTCCAACGCTTCGATTTCACCGAGCGCGCGCGCCGTCCCCAACTCCACCACGTTCGCAGTGCCCGCCCACGACAGCACGATCAACGCGGTCAGTAACGGCCCCAGTTCGCGCACCACCACCGTCGCCATCACCGTCCCAAGGAACTCGGTCGCCCCCACGCGGCTCAGCAGCGACACCGTTTGCCCAATGATGACGAGGCCGAGCGCAATCGCCAGAAACAGGATCATCGGCAACAGGCGCAGCCCCGAACGCGCAATCTGCGCCAGAGCCACCGGGTAAATTACCGCTCGCGCGACCCCGAATTTGCTGATCAGGACCCCGAACGAAATCAGCGCGAACGCTCCGAGCGCGTGCAGAGCACCAAGGAATCGCACGATTCTGTGCCCGACGAAGCTGACGTAGGATCGCGGCCAGCGGGTCGTCCAAAAGAAGGCGGTCTCGCTCTCCATCCCGCTGGCAGACCCTTTTTGCACGTCGCCAAGCTAAAGTTCACCCCAAAGCCGGTCAAAGGGGATTTTGGCCGCGCCGGGTTTTGATTCCGCCTACTTGACGCGACCGCCAGAGTGATGTAATCGCCACACATGAAGCCCGCCTTTGCTGTTCTTCTTATCGCGGCGCTTCATGCCTCTGCGGCAAACATCGTGGAACGCGGGCCATGGGCCGGCGCACTGACCCCAACCTCAGCCGTTGTGAAGGCAAAGCTCGCCCTGCCCACCGAAACCGCGCGGCTCGCCTTAAGTAAAAATCCCGACCTCAGCCGCGCCTTCTATGTCCCTGTTGAGGGCGGTGATAGCCGCATCGCCAGCTTTCACGTCTGCAATCTCGAGCCAAATCTCTACTACTATTATGCTGTCGAGGTTTCCGGTGTCCGGGATTTGCAAAACCGCGGCCGGTTTCGCACTTACCCGAGCGGGCCGACCTCGTTCAACTTCGCATTTGCGTCCTGCGCCCGCACCGCTTCCTCGCACCCGGTGTTTCAAACGATCCTGCAAAACACGCCGCTGTTTTTTCTTCACGTCGGCGATTTCCATTACCTCGACATTAAGCAAAACAATCGCGATGCGTTCCGCCGCGGTTACGATCTCGTCCTCGCCTCGCGCACTCAATCCGCTCTCTATCGCAACGTCCCGTTTGTTTACATGTGGGACGACCACGATTTCGGCGGCAACAACAGCAGCTCCGAAGCCGACGTTCACGAAGCGGCTCGGCTCACTTACCAGGAATACGTTCCACACTATCCGCTCGTCGCGGGGTCCGGCAACGTCCCGATTCACCACGCGTTCACCATCGGTCGCGTGCGCTTCATTCTCACCGATCTCCGCTCCTCGCGCGTTCCCATCACCGCTCCCGATACCGAGGCGAAGACCATGCTCGGCCGCGCCCAAAAGCAATGGTTCAAATCCGAATTGCTCGAGGCGAAAGGCAAATATCCGCTCATCTTTTGGGACAGTTCCG
>Ga0105340_1000803_pt1 | contig 14610 bp, 26 predicted proteins | sample EasRivMeERMLT700_FD_89676 | JGI IMG/M metagenome (GOLD analysis project Ga0105340, IMG submission 89676) | Soil microbial communities from meander-bound floodplain in the East River, Colorado, USA - East River MetaG ERMLT700 | ecosystem: Environmental > Terrestrial > Soil > Floodplain | place...
CAGTTGTTGATCGTGACCCATCGGTTGCCGGCGAGCGAATAGAGGGACGTCCCGGCAACCGTGGGGATCGTGGACGTCTTGAAGTTACGCTGCCAGCGTTGCGCCTTTTCGAGATCGCGCAAGCACTGGTTGTAGTAGCCGACGAGGTTCCTCCGGAGAGCCTCGTCTTTGCCGGCCGGAGTGCCTATCGCTTGAGGGTAGAAGCCCTCGATCTTTCGGACGAGCGCGATGTAGTCCCGCATGGCTCCTCGCCTGCGAGTTTACGTACTCGCTCGGAAAACCTGTCGCTTTTTCGTTCGCGCCGGCTCGGGCGATTCGAGCGCCGCGTCGGCGAATTCCGCCTCCGCCTGGGCCTCGGCCTGCAGCGCCTCGATCCCGGCGACGAGCGCGTCGAGCTCCTTCGGGTGCCGCCGGCGGAAGTGCGCCATGAGGGCGATCTGGTCCTCGCCGCGAAACTCCACACAGACCTTGCAGCGGAGCTGATCGGCCGCGAGGATCTGCTCGTCCATCAGCTCGAGGGAGAACTGCACCATGTCGCGCAGCTTGATCTGGACGCCCTTCTTGTCCACGGCATCGACCGGAACCTCGGAGAGTGGGACGACCTTCTGCTTGCCGTGGAAAACCTTGCGGTTCTGGACGTAGTAGTCCAGATAGGGGCCCATGTACGGGAGCCGCCCGTCGAAGCCCGAGCGCTTGTTGCGCTTGTCCGTCGGGATCACGTACCCGTTCGGGGCCTTCACCTTCGAGCGATCCGCCCACATCAGATTCGAGTGTTTGTCGAGCAGCCGCTTATGCTCCGCGAGCATCGCGCGGACAGCCCGGGAGCCGTCCGCGGACTCGTCCGGGTTGAAGTGCGGCGGGATCTCGAAGTGTTCGTCCGGCGGAGCCTCGGCCGCGAGGATATCCGCCGGCGTCTCTTTCCGCTCGGCCACGTTAGATCGGGAGTTCCGTGATCGTGATGTTGCTCCGGACCCCGTAGTAGAGGTTGATCGGGTTGACGACGCCCGCCGTCGAGGTCGTCGTGACGAGCAGGGACCACTGGTCCCCGGCCGCATCCGCCGCCGCGAACGTCCACGGCGTGAAGGGGACGAAAACTTCGTCCGCTCCGAGCGCCTGGATCGCGAGGGTGGCCGTCCCGCCGGTCGCCGCCGAGACGCCGTTTTTCCGGAGCGTCAGGACTGCCGCGGTGACGGTGATCCCGGTGGTGATGACGTAGGAGATCCCGAGGGGAACCCACACTTCCGCCGTCGCGTACCTCTCGCTGATCAGCTTCGCCTGCAGGAGCGGTCCGGAGAGCCCCGAGGGCGTCTTGGCCTTCAGGGTCTCGTTGGCGGCCGTCAGCGTGAGCGAGCCGAGGCTCGTCTTCTGCATCCCGCGGAGTGACCTGTCTACGAAACCCATTTCGCTCTCCTTTTTCCGCTTCCGCTTCCCTCGCGCCTCGCCTCAGAGCGAGTCGGCTCTGACCTGATGCTCCTCGCCCCCGTCGTTGGTGAAGTTCCAGACCTGCACGAAACCCCCGAGGTAGAAGTGGGCGAGCCCGCGATCGCGCCCGTAGCCCTGCGGGATCTTCATCCGAAGATGCGGCGCGAGCGCCACAGCTTCGAGGACGTTGTCGGAGCCGAAGTAGTACCCCGGCCCGAAGCCGACGACGTTGGTTCCCGCCGGCGTGGTGATCGCGTTGTTCTCCTCGACGAATCGGACCGAGGCGTACTTGCCGATCTCGTTGTCGAAGAGCTTCTCCGGCGTCGCGTACTTGGCGACGTCGATGAATTCCGTCGTCTCCTTGATCCCGCGCGTGTGGTCCGTGCACGCCACGCAGAAGTAGTCCCCGTTCGCCATGGCGGGGCACTTGAGCGTCGCGCGCATGTAGTCCGAGATGTCCCGGACGTGCGCCGTCGTCATGAGGGAGCCGGCGACCGCTCCCGGGGTGCCGGTCGTCGAGATCACGCCGGTCGAGGCGGTGATCGGCGTGTAGACGACCTTCCCGAGCGCGTAGGCCGCGAACGCGACCTTGTCGAGCCCCTCGATCTGATCCTGGCGGAGCACCATGCCGACCATCTGCGGCGCGCTCCACTGGGCGAACGTCTCGAACTTCTCGGTCCACTCGACGGCGTTTCCGTACTCCGTCACGACCACGCTCGCCTGGACGAACGGGAAGGACGTCGCCGGAATGTCGTCGGTCTCGCCGAGCCCCGAGACGTTCATCGGGGTCACGAGACGGCCGAGCTTGTCGATGTAGACGCGATCGGCCTTGTGCTTGCCGAAGCTCGACACCGTCACGGTCATCTGGTGGAAGAACGTCGAGGCGGTCGCGCGCTGCCGGATCTCCGAGTCGAGGCTGGCTACCGCCGAATAGCCGCCCTGACCCTGAACTGCCCAGACCTGCATCGAAGTCCTCCTACTTTCCCGCCGCTGCTGCCGCGGCTCGGTCTCTCTTACGCTTCATCATGGGCCGCACGACTTTCGGGATCCACGAGCGCCCGCCCTTGACGTCGAGGTATTCATTCTTGTCCAGGGCGTACTCGCTCGTGATGTTTTCCAGATCCTTCTGCGCGTTCTCGTCGAACACCTTCGCGCTCTCGGCCTCCGGGCCGTACCACTCCACGAACGGGTTCGGGGGCTTCTCCGCCGCCGGCGCGGCCGGCTTCAACGGTGCCGCCGCGGAGGGAGGCGTCGAGCCTTCAACGTAGGGCGGAGGCGGGGCCGCGGAGTCTCCGGGCTTGAACATCTGGCGGAACTTGCCGACGGTGCGCCGCACGTACTCGCCCGGGCTGACATTCTGGCCCTTCTGGCGGATCTCGTACTCCACCGCCGCTGCCGCCGCGGCCACCTTCTCGGGCGACTCCGCCATGTCCGGATTGCTCTGGTAGGCGCTGTCCATCGCCGCGTCGTATGCCTGGGCTTGGAGTGCGCGGCCTACGCGATCGCCGATCATGCGCTCGCTGCGCGCAACCTCATCGCGGACGCGGAGGCGGGTGCCGTGATCGAGCGCGGCCTTCGTCTCCTCGGGCGTCATTTTCAGACTGTCGTTGGCGAAACGATCGAAGGGATCCTCGATCGGCGGGGGCGGCGCCTGGGGCGGGCGATTGAACGCCGCCGCCGCGGTGCGCTCGATACCCTCGCGCCGGCCACGCTCTAGCGCGAGATCCTCGCGGAGCTTGGCTTCCGCCTCGGGAACTGCCGCGAGCTCGTTAGGCAACCTTTTCCTCGTTCTGCTTGTTGCGGCGGACGTCGTACACGGTTTCGAGTGTCGAGATCAGCTCCGTCACCATCGACAGCCGGCCCGCCGCGTAACCCTCGCGCGTGCCGGTTGCGACCTCCCCGAGCGACTGATCGAAGGCGTCCTCGAGGGCTTTCTTCACCGGCATCAGTTCAGCCGGCAGAATGACGGTGACTTTCACTTCTCGTATTTCCCGTTGGAGCCGCCGACGGGGTTGATCTGCTTGAGGCGCGTGCCGAGGAACTGCAGCTTCTTCGGATCGGTGTAGTCCTGATTGGCCTTGACCGGCCGCGCGGACGGCTGCACCGAGGGCTGCTCAGTCGGCAGCGTGACCTCGGTGTACCCGCATTCGAGCGGCTTGTCGGCCATGGCCCTCAGGCTTTCCCGTTGCCCGTTCCGGTGTTCGGGTTCTTCGCGTTGACGGTCTCCGCCTGGATCTTGTAGCTCTTGCGCGAAGTGCCGTCGTTGCCCATGGCGCTGACCGAGTCCTTGACGCCGGCGATCTGCTCGTTGGACGTCGCGGGACCGGCGGAGGGATACGCCATGTTGGTGTAGCCCTTCTTGCCGACGTCGCCGTCGTCCACTTCGTGCGAACCTCCGCGCTTGGCGGCGTTCGACTCGGAGAGGGCTTCCAGCGGTCCAGTCTGCTTCATTGGCTTGTCTCCCTATTCGCTGTCATAAACCCTAGCACGCGGCGCAAGTGCGTCCGGGGCGAGGGTCTGATCGGCCGTCGTCACGACCGGCACGACGCGGTTCTCGGTCTGCATCGAGGAGGGGTGAAGGATCCCGACAGAGCCCGCGAGATCCTCCATGCGGAGGCCGTCGGGCGGGGTCCGGTCGAGCTTGATGATTACGCCCAGGACGGGCACGATCGCGTAGCGACCGTGGAGCTTTTCCCCGCGGGTGCGCCAGAGCAGCGGCGGCGCCATTTTCCGCGCGCCGAGCTCCTCGTAGGCGCGCATGCACCACTGGGCGAGCCAGCCGTACCAGTTGCTTTCGTTGCGCCCCGTGCCAATGCCCGTCGCCGCCTTGATCTTGCGGTTGGAGGGGACCGGCTTCGAGGTGTCCAGATGGATCGCGTAGCTCCATCCGCGGCGGAACTCTCGCGCGTTCATCTGCTGATCTATCACGAGCCGATCCGGCAGGTACTTGTGGAACGCCGCGGTGCCGAGCGAATCGACGCACGCGAGCGCCTTCATGAAATTCCAGCGCTCCTGCACCGAGGAGACGTCATGCACCGCGGGCAGATCGTCGTAGCGCGGCTTCGGTATCGAGTCCATCCCGAGCGCCTTCGCAACCTCCGCGCGGCGCTCCGGGGTCATTTGCCCGCGCTCGTCGTAGTTCGTGCTCACGCTGCCCGTCCCGCCTCGCCGGCGAGGGACGCCATGCTGTTGTGCGGATTCGTCGCGCTGCCGCCGGGGTTGCCGTCGGGCCCGCCGGTGCCGCCGAACTTCACGCCTCCGGGCGCCGCGGTGGGCCCGGGCGCCATGCCGCCGGTGAGCTGCATAATTTGCATCGCCTGTAGCGCCTGGATCATCGCCTCGCTCTGAGACAGCACCATCCGCTTCGGCTGGCGGAAAAGTTCGAGCATCTGCCGGAGCTGCTCCGGCTTGTTGAGGAACATCGAGAGGAGCGGGTCGGCGGCGACGGTGCGGACAAAGTCGGCCGTCTCCTGCAGCCGCTTCTGGCGGGTGATCTCGTTGGTGATGCCGACGGCCTTGAATTCGGAATCGAGGTAGCACACGCGCCAGCGCTCCGCCGGCGACATGGCGCTGATCTGCTGGATGAACTGCAACGCTTCCGGGTCGTCGCCGAAGGCGCGCTGCAGCTCGATCTCGTCGTACTGGTCCTCGAACTGGATCATCGTCAGGTAGGTCATTTTCAACAGCGGCCCGATCCCCTGATCCTGCAGGTGAACCGCGGCGTCGTTGAAATTCTCCTGCGCGGCCTGGGAACGGACGCGGGCTTCCTCGGCGGTCTTGCGGTTGTTGGAGAGCTGATTGCCCGTTGCGAATTCCGGCACCGTCGAGCTGATCTGATACCAGTTCACGAGCCGGTCGAGGATCGCCAGATCCATCGGCACCACCGGCTGGAAGCCTTCGACGGGGTAGAAAATCTTCTTGTCGGGCCCAGGCTTGCGCCGCCACATTTTGCCGGGCGCGAACTTCGGTCGGCCGCCGGCGGCGATCGACGGATCCTTCGACGCCTGCTCGTCGTACTCGAGAGTCGGCACCTGCAGCATCGCCTTGTCGAGAATGACGTTCGCCTGCTCGTTGAGCGCGTCCTGCAGCTTGCGGTTCTGGTAGAGCAACCCGTAGCCGTACACCTGATGGGGCAACAGCTTCGCCTGCAGAATGATGTACGGCGGAGCGCCGTGGAGAAACGGGTTGCGCTGCGGGTAGCGGATGCAGAGCCGCTTGTCGACGAACGTCGCGACGATGTTGCGGAAGAGGACGGCGCCGGTCGAGGGGTCGGGGAAGTCGCCCCAAAACTCGTAGACGTCCACGGTCTGATCGAAGCCGGCCTGCCCCGCAGGGGTCGCGAGGTCGCGGCGGATCGTCGCCGACTGCATCGTTTGCTTGTCGTCCCGCATGCCCGGGCGCACCATCCGGACGTACTTCGGATCGTAGACCGCGCGGCGGATCACCGTGCCGTTTTCGTCCCGGAGATCCTTCGTCAGCGGCCAGAGGTCCGAGACGTAGCGCGTGGTTTTCTGGATCAGGAATCGGTTCTTGCCCGAGGGGTCGAGCCAGAGATCCGTCGGGATCGGGTTCTCGAATTTCACGCGCTTGCGCGTGCGGATCGCGTCGATGAACTTCCAGCGGCCCTGCTCCGCGATGATCGTGTTGGCGAGCCGGAGCTTCGCCGGCTCCCACTGGGTGTCGGTGTAGGGCTCCTGATCGGCCTGGAAGTGGATTTTGACGACGCCGAGTCCGCAAATCAGCGCGTCCTTGATCGCCGCCTTGATCTCGGGCATGCCCTTGGATTTGCGGATCTGCCACTTCGTGGACTTCTTCGCCCACTCGGTGAGCAGGTCGTCGGCGCGGCGGTCGGGATCGACCTCGAAGAAATCCTCGCTCTCGAAGATTGCCTGGAAGATCCGGCCCGAGGCGACGTCGATCGCCTGCGACGGAAGCGGGATGTTGACGTCGGCCTGCCAGCCTTCCTTCTTCGTGGAGTTGGTCGAGCCGTTGTATTGCGCGTAGGCCGCGAGCATGTCCGGGATGAAGGGCTGGCGGTAGTTGTCGCAGTAGTCGAAGAGCGTAGCGAACTTATTGGCGAGAACCTCGGGGGTGAGAAGCGAGACGTCGCCGGGGGAAAACCACGAGGCGCCGACGCCGTGTTCCGCGGTCGCATCCGCGCCGCGGAGCTGGACGTCGGAGGGTTCCGCCGGCTGGCTAGCGAGTACGCTCACGAGCCTTCAACGCGCGAATGTTCTGCTCCGACTCCGAGAGCTTGCGGATCCCATAGACGCCCTGCTCCGTTCGGGAGTGCAGACGCCACTGGTTCAGATTGGCGCAGAGCATCGCAAGGAATCGGTCTCCCTTGCAGTGCTCGCAAACGAACCGCGCGACCCAGGCGTGACGCCCGGGGCCGAGGCTCGAGACGTAGGCCAGGAACTGCGCGCCGAAGGAGGGCTCGCCACAGTCGGCGCACTCCGGCACGAATCCGACCGGGAAAGGGGTGGACCGCGGCGAGAACCACGTTTCGTCGCTAGCGGTAGGAGTACGCTGCGAATGTTTCGTCCGCGGCGCTGGCGCTTCCGCTGGCGGTAGCGGTCCCGTAGGTGCCACTGGTGACCATTTCTCCTGCAACCGATTGTGCCACGAAGCGCAAGGCGTCACAGACGTCGTCGTATCCGTTGCCCTTGACGGGCTCTCGGTGCTCGCCCTTCTCGGGGTAGTAGTACATGCCGCGGAGAGCCTCGCGCAGCGTCTCGCATCGCTCGTCCACGAGAAACGCCGTCAGCATCTTCCCTTCGTAGGGGACGGGCTTGCGCATCAGCGCGCGCACGACGTCCAGGCCGTTTTCGATCCGGTCCTTCTTCAACCCCTCGAAGTTCGTGCAGAGCCGCTCCTCGGTGTACTCGATCGGGGTAACGCCGGAATCGTCAATCTGTTGGCCCGCGATGTCTCCAAAGTCCCGGTAGGCCGTCGGGTGCCGGTAAGGAAATTCGGCAGCCTGGACAGCCAGGACTTGGTCAACGAGTCGATCGCGGGCGACGCGCTTGGGGGTGAGCTCGCGGAGGATGAGCAATCGGCCGTCCCGTGTCCACTGGCACCAAAGAACGGCAGGGGAGCGATAACCGAAGTCCCAACCTCGCAAAACCGGCAGACGCGGATCTTCCTCGATGGTCGCATCGTGCAGCTCCGAGTTGTAGCTGTCGCCGTAGACGGGTTGCCCGTCGAGCGAGTAGCCGACTTCCCCGTAAATCATCATCTTGATCCAGCCCGGTTCGTGACGGTGCTCCTCGACGAGCTCCTCGATGTAGCCGGGGCGCAGGTTGTCTTTGTTGTCGTAGCTCTCGAACCGCACGTAGACGTAGTAGGGGTTCTTCGCCTTCGCGCGCGCCTCGGGCCCGTGCTCGACATTCCACGCGAGGTCGATAAACTTTTCCTTGAGCCAGTGCTTGCTCTCGATCGGCCGCGCGTCGAAAAGCAGCCGATACCAGGGGACGCCGCCCTGCATGCCGGCGGGGTGGCGAAGCCGCTCGGAGAGCACCGAAAAGACGCGATAGTCGAGCTCCTGGGCCTCTTGGATGTAGGCCGCGACGAGCTGTGTCGAGCCGAAGCGGTCCCACTTGTCGCCTGGGACGACCGCGAGGCGGTGATCGTTCTGGAAGTAGAAACTCTGCTTGGACTCAACCCACGTCGCGACGGGCCCGAGGAACTGCCCGAACTCGTCAATCAGCGTCAGATCCGCCTTCGGCATCGACGCGCGCATCGCGAGCGAAACGCCGCCCGCGGTGCGGAGGCATACCTCCGCGATCTCCTGCATGCAACCTGCGCTCTTGCCGCCGCCGACGCCGCCGATCGCGCCCTTGACGAGCTTATTGAACGCGCCCCAGCGGGGCACGCGGTGAAAAATATCCTGCCGCGCGTTGGGGACGTAGGTTTCGTAGGCGACGGCCTCCGCCAGGTGCCGCTGCTTCACCAGTTAACTTTCGGGGTCGGTATCCCCGGCTGGCCGCGGCGTTCGATCGGGCTCCCCTCCGCGCGCTCGAGCGGCTCGTTGTCCTCCTCCGCCGACGCCGAGGGCAAGATCTCGGACGCCGAGCGGGGAATCGGTGAGGCAGCGGAGAATTTGGGATAGGAGGCGTTGGTGATCGTCGAGGCGTCGATCGAGCGCGGCGAGGGCTTCGGTCGAAGGGTCGTCCCGGGCGGCGCCGACGGGAGCTGCTTCCGCACCGAGAGGTCGATCACGTTCACCGCCGGTTGATCGAGGCCAAGATGAGAATTGAGGGTGAAATTCTGTTTGCGTTGGTCGATGTTGATCAGCGGCGCCTTCTTCGGATCCAGCCGCTCCAACAGCTTCATCCCCACGTTGCCCCGGACGATCGGGTGCGAGAGGGGATCGAGCACCAAGTCCACCATCGTCTGCATGATCGTCGGCGCGTTCGTTTCGAGGATCTGATTGACCCTCTCGACCGCCTGCCGGCGTAACTGCTTCCGATCCTCCGGCGTCGGCAACCTCGCGCGCGCGTTCTTTTGCGAGCTTCTGCCTGCGGGTCTTGTCCCTCTCGACCGCCCGCCGCTGGACGTGGAGCCAGTCGATGTCGTTGGCACTGGTGCCTATTCTGCCAGAGTCGATCATCCGCACGATGTCTCCGTGGAAAACGAAGTCCCGGAGCTTCTCGCCGACGGTGAGGCGGTAGATCGGCACCTTCGCGGCGCGGATCCATCGGAGCATCGTCGGAGCCTTCACCGGGAAGAGGTCGTCCAGCTCGTGCAGGGGGATCAGGGTGTCGCTGGCGACCTTGTACCAAAGGTGCGTCTCGCGCGGGGTGAGGTTGAAGTACTGGGGAACGTGCCGCACGTAGGCGCGCGCGACGAGCTGCCCCCAGTCGATCTTGACGTTTTTGTGCCAGCCGTCCCAGTACCATGCGCCCTCGATAATCGCGATCTTGAGCGCCGGATCGGAGACGGGTTTGCCCGTCCTGGGGTGGAGGATCTCGACGTCGAACGCTTCCTCGAAGTCGAACTCGTCCTCGAGCCGATCCTTCTTCACGTAGCGAGCGGGCGTGGTCCTATCGGTGCGTCCACGTCGGGGATCTCGCGCTCGTGGATCAGCACCATCGCCTGCAGGTAGGCGACACCGCCGACGAGCCGGGGGTCAGTGCCAACGACGGCGACGCCCCCGGTCGGCAGGAATCCCTGCTGGCACAGCCCGATCACGCGTTGCTGCAGCTCGGGTGGCGTATTGCCCTGCAGAATCGCGTAAGAGACGGTGCGTTCGACGGCCACAGCGCTACTTCTTCTTCGGCGGGTGATCCTCGCCGCGCTTGCGCGAAACGCGCACGCGATCGGGATCGCCCCCGCTTTCCTCGGAGAGCTCCTCGTCGGCCGGCTCGTCGCCGTTGTTGCCGTTCGCCGGCGCCGTCTCGGGAGTGGCCTTCGCCGCCTCCTGGCTGACGAAATCCCGGAAGTTCTCCGGACCGCCCTTGCCGGGCGGATACTCCGGCGGCGGGGCTCCGACGACGCTGCCGTCGGCCTTGACGACGCCGCGATAGCCGCTGCCGCCCGTGTGGGCCTCGCACAGCTTCTCGGTCGGGCCGGCAGGGTGATCCGTCTGCGTTCCGAACTCCGCCCCACAGGGGCACCGAAACTCCGCGTGCATCGTACCCATACCTCAGCTCCTCTTGCCCTTCTTGAGGGCTTTCAACGCTGCCTCGTTCTTCTCGAAGATCGCCTGCAGCCGATCGACCTCCGCGAAATCCGCGTTGGCCCGGGCGCGCGAGATTTCCAGCCAGAGCCGCTGCAAGGTCTGTTCCTCGGTCTCAAACCGTGGGTGGCTTTTCGGCAAGCTCTCTCTCCGCGTCGAGTGTTTTTGCCCGGAGGTTCATCAGGTAACGATGCCACGAAACCTTCGCGCCGAGGTACGCGCCGGTCCAGAAGGCCATGCCGTAGCGCCGCCCGTTGCCTTCCCAATTCGCGTCGATCTTGCGCATGCTGGCGATGAAGTCCTCCTGCAAAAACTTGATCGCGTCGTCGATCATCTGCCGATCCAGGCCGGCGCTCGCCTTCTCCCGGATCGCCAGAAAGAACAACTCCGCGGAGTCGAGCACGCCGTCGGGCAGATCCGACGGGCGAGCGCGATCCGGCGCGGAATAGCTTGACTCCTCGGACATGAGAGACGTAGCGTATACCTTGCGTGTACGAGAGGTCAAGACGCCCCCGCATGACGGTCTCGAAAGTCCGGGAGATCGCCGACTGGCTCCGCAAGCAGGCCGAGGAGCGGGAGCGGGTGCACGCCTACGATGTGGACGCGAACGGGCTGATTCACTACGTCTACGGCTTCGTGATCGACGGGATCCTCTACATCGAGGGGGAGGGGACGTTTTGAACGGCAAGCGGGCGAAACGGCTCCGCCGCGAGCTGAAAAAGCTCCTCGCGCGTGAGCCGGCGAAGGCGGGGGAGATCGTGCCGCGCTACCCGGGGCAGGGCTCCGGGCTGCAGCGGGTGGAGAAATCCGAATGGCGGACGTACAAGCGGGCGGATCAGACCACGGTAAAAACGCTGATAACCGGGGGCCGGTCCGGCGGAAAGTCCAATGCCGCTACTGCCCCGAGTGGGTCGTCTGGACGCTGACTGAACGCGGCGCGCGGATGCCGGTCGATCCGGAGCCCTCGCCGAAGGGGACGTTTCTTTTGAAGGATCGCCCCGCCTACATCGAGGCGGTCTACATGGGCCAGGGCGGCAGTAAGCCGCTGTGGGTTTCCCACTTCGCAACCTGCGCCGGCGCGGATCGCGCCAGAAAGGTACGCTGATGGACGCCGAGGCTCCGGCTCCCGACAACGTCTCGCACATGTTCGAGGCCGATCCGAAGGTCGTTGAGCGGCTTTCGGAGATCCTCGATCTCTACCGCAAGGGTGAGGCCGCGGTGATGATCGTCGTCGTCGTCTCGCCGGAGGGCGTCTCGGACTGGCGCTTTTTCGACGCGCAGGGCGCCGGGGTCTCCGAGCTCGGCCGTGCGAAACTGTATCTCGGGATGATCGACGACAACGTCCGATTGGAGGCGTGGGGGCATGCCGAACGTCAAAAAATCTGACCTCGAGGGGCGGACGATCTGCCTACTCGGCGCGGTGGATGCTGTCTCGCTGCTCGCCGGCGACGTCGGCGACGTCACGGTCCTCGTCGCGCACCTGGGGGATATCGCTAACCCCGCGCCGTCGATCGGCGCGGTGATCATCGCCGTAACCTTCGAGTGGCCCGCCTCGCAAGGTGTCGCGCCCAACGGCACCCTTTTCAATATCCAGGGAGGATCATGGAACTCCGGACTGGATCTGAACGATTTGCCCTCTGGTGGCGGCGCCTTTTTGCCCCACGACCAAGCTCCGATCTACGCGATCGGGACGGCTTTCACGGTTACGTACTCCAGCGGAGCGGGCTCCCCGATTACCCCGAAGGTATCCGCCTTCGGGTGGACGGCCTAGACTCCGCGCGCGGGCGCATCAAGCGATCGGCCTACGTCGAGCTGCTCGCGCGCGTGTTGCACGAGAGCGGGCGGGAAGCCGTCGCGCGGCGGCTGATCTACCGCAACGATCTGCCGGTGCGGCCCTTCGCGGAGTGGGACGATCTGCACGAGGACGCGAAAGACGGCCGGCGGCTCATGGCGAGGTTTCTGCTCGACTATCCCGGAGTGGTGATCGGCGTCCTCGTCAAGCCGGTCGAGCCCTAGCTCCGCGGGCGCTGAGTCGTCAGATGCCAGTAGGTGCACTCCGGGCAGCGATAGACGCCGCTGCGGCGGTTGTAGCTCTTCGAGAAGTGGCGCGCGCCGTCCTCGGCGCTCTCGCGCGTGGGATAGGGGAGTTTCCGGCAGCGGATCGGTTTGAGATCTACGGGGAGCATGGGACGTCGTTGAACGTCGCCGCTGCACACTTCGGAGGGATGTAGGTCGGGCCGTGCACAAACATCAGACCGAACACCGCGATCTCCGCCCTCGTCACTGGCCGACTCGGGCAGTAGTTCCCGTTGCCGCAACCCGCCGTGTAGCCCTCCTTGGCGAATTGATAGATCCAGTCGTCGAACTGATTGCTGATCGGCTGAGGCGTCGGAGTCGGCGTCGGCGGAAGCTGGGGCGTCCACGTCGGCCGCGGGGGCACACACCAATGCTGCCGATTCGGCGCCTGCAGCGGCCAGCCGGCCGTCCACTCGGAGGTCAACGCGATCTTCGCGCTGTACTGGGCCGGTGTGCGCGGGTTGGGGCAGTTCTCGAGCACCGCGCCGTTCGCGGCCTGGGCCTTCCAGTAGTCACAGAGTGGCACGCCGTAGTCCGGGATGATCGGGTTGCGCCACGGCGCCGGGAACATTTCCCGCGGCCCGGAGCTGCTGCCGCACGCGAGCCCGGAGCAGAGGCCGATCAGCATCCCGTCGAGGTAGACCTGAATCGTGTGCTGGCTGCCCCCCTGCCCCGCGCGTTTGCCGTCGGGCTGCGGGGAGACGAACGTCCCGGAGGCGTCGTAGCGGAGGTAGGCGTCGCGTTCGTCGAGCGGATCGTCGCCTTTGATATTCGGCTGGACGATCGAGCAGGGGAGGTTCACCTGATTCGCGCGCCAGAAGCCGGGAGGCGGGTCCGCGATCGCCGCCGCGGCGATGCAGACGCCGGCGACGAGCTCCGTGTTTTCGGGACAGAAGGTTCCGGGCCCGGGCGTCGGGGTCTGCGCGGCGGCGGAGGCCGCGAGCAAAAAGGCGGCTCCGGCCGCTCGCATCAGCCGGAGCCAATTTCTCATGGACACCTGGGCGCTATCTTACGCCCAATTTTCCCCACTGGACATTTTCAGCGCGCGCGCGCAGGATCCGCTGCAGCGCTTTGATGCAAATTCTCGAACAGCACGACGCCCACGTAGCAACCTTCGTCCGCTACCGCCAGCGGATCCGATGGGAAGGCAACCTCCCCGTCTGCCACGACTGCCGCTTCGTCCGCGTGCTCGGCTTGAAGCCGATGCTGCCGTCAGAGCTGCAGTCGCTCGGACGCAACTTCGTGCCGGCGCCGCTGTGGACCCGCTTCGAAGGCGGATGGGCCTACCGGGTCTGTGGCCCCTGCTATCGCGATTTCTACTCGAAAGCTCCGAGCAATTGAAGGCCGAGGGGACCACCGCGGCGGGAGCCGGTCGCGAGCCATTCTCCCGCCCTCTCGGCCGGGATCATTCTAGCCCAGCAACCTTCACGCCGACGTCGCGACGGGGTAGCACCGCGTCGTCAGGGAACGCACGGCGTGAACCGGACGGTCCGATTCCGTCCTGGCGCAGCAGGTAAGCGCCGCCCTGCCCCCGCGCGCGGCAACAACCGCGTCCGACCGCCAAGTGGGGAAGGGAGAGGTAGGAGAGGGATGGGGTCGCCCTGTCTTAAATTCGGTTTTTCCACAGGATATCCACAGGAGGCCGCGCCATGTCGAATTGCTGGCTTTGGAGCGGGTCGAGAAACCTTGCCGGTTACGGGCAGTCCAAGAAACGCGGGAGCCGCACAACCCTCGGCGCCCACCGATCCGTCTACGAAACGCTCGTCGGCAAAATTCCGAAAGACCTGACGATAGACCACTTGTGCCGCAACCCCGGCTGCGTCAACCCGGAACACCTCGAGGCGGTAACCCTCGCTGAAAATATCCGGCGAGCCCATGCGCCTATGGAAAAAGCCGTGGGCCCTCGCCAGCCTCCCCGGGCTCACCCATAGAAGCGGGCCCACGCCTTTTCCCACAGGCCAACTACTACGAAAGGAAGGTGACACGTGACCAATAAGAAACCCGAGAACCCCTCGGGGACCACTCCCCCTGGCGCCGTCGACGGCACCGGCTACGTCCAGCCGGAACAGTTCGAGCACGACCCCCGGCCGATCCGGCAACACCGGCCCCCCGCCTGGGGCGGGACGCGACACGCCTTCCCGGACTGCTGCTGGGAAGATGTCGGCGATGACCACGGCTGCGTCTGCCTATGGGAGCACCGGGACAAGCCCGGGACGACCCCCTCGAGGGGAATGGGCGAGAGGGTTGACAAGCTGGACGAGGATATTGCCAATATCTACAACGTCCACGTCAAAGCCCTCCACGACATGGAGCGTCGCGTGGCGGAGTTGGAGGAGTTCCGGATGCGGGCGATGAAGTTGGGGGTCGGCGTGCGTCACGCCCCCGCCCCGCCTATCGACCAGCAACTCGGGCACACGGAGCCCGAGGAGCGG
>Ga0105340_1000804_pt1 | contig 14597 bp, 9 predicted proteins | sample EasRivMeERMLT700_FD_89676 | JGI IMG/M metagenome (GOLD analysis project Ga0105340, IMG submission 89676) | Soil microbial communities from meander-bound floodplain in the East River, Colorado, USA - East River MetaG ERMLT700 | ecosystem: Environmental > Terrestrial > Soil > Floodplain | place...
CAGGAGTTGGACCACTCGGTGCCCGGAGCGCGTTGCGTGGTGAAACAGCTCGAGCAAGGACCGCCCGTAAAGGAGCCGATTCAAATCCGTCTCAGCGGCGAGAACCTCGACCAACTGCGCCTGCTCGCCGATCAAACCGCAGCCGAACTGCGCGCGGCGGGCGGATACCACGTGTTCGATGATCTTGGCCTGCGCATGCCGAACATTCAAATCGACATCGACCAGGACCGCGCGAATTCGCTCGGGTTGAACAATGAGCACATCGGCCAGGTGGCGCAGGCGGCGTTTACCGGACTGAGGGTCACTGAGTTCCGCGAAGGCGACCGGCTCATCCCGGTGCTCATTCGCGGGCGGATCGAAGACCGCAGCGAAGCGCAAAAAATTCGCGGCCTCTACGTGCAGACACCCAATGGCAAAAGCGTTCCGTTCGAGAGTTTCGCGACGGTGAAAGTGCAGCCGGAGTTCGTCACGATTCCGCACTACAACCAGCTTCGCACCGTGACGGTCAAAGCTTACGCGCCCTTTGGCGATTTGCCTTCCGAGATCCTGAACCGCGCGCGACCTGGCCTCGCGAAAATCAAGCTCGAGCCGGGCTACGAAATGAAGTTCGCCGGCGAAGACAAGGAGTTGCGAGAAAACAAAGCGGAAATGGGATTGGTGATGAAAATCTCGCTTGCGCTCATCGCGCTGACGATGGTCGTCCAGTTCAGCTCGGTCGTGAAGTCGGTGGTCGTGATGCTCACGGTGCCGCTCGGACTTATCGGAGCGTTGCTCGGGCTGTGGCTTACCAACTCGCCGCTCGGCTTTATGGCGCTGCTGGCGATGGTGAGCCTCGCCGGCGTGATGGTGAGTCACATCATCGTGCTCAGCGATTTCATCGAAGAGGCGCGCGCCAAAGGATTGCCGCTCGAAGAAGCGCTGGTGCAAGCCGGCCTCGCGCGACTGCGACCTGTGTTGGTCACTGTGCTCGCCACCGTCGGCGGATTGATTCCGCTCTTTCTCACCGGCGGCGCGCTGTGGCATCCACTCACTGCGGTCCACATCGTCGGCCTGCTGCTCGCTACGGTGCTGACGTTGGTGATGTTGCCAACGCTCTACTACGTGTTCTGCGCGAAACTAAAATTCATCAAGTGACGACATGCTTATGCGCTTCACCAATTCAGCTTTGAATTCCAAACGGAGTGGCACCTCTCGGCACCAGCCCAAACGATACAGTTTGGGTTTGGGTGGAAACCTGGCCGTTCTGGGCGGCAACTTGCCGCCCAGCCGAACGCGCGAGAATCCTTCGGCTGACAGTGCATTCCTTGCGCGCTTCGCTGTCGGCCTGGTAAGCGGACAGAACCGGCCAGTGGCCGCTTCCACCCGGATAACAACTGCATGGATCGACAATCGTCTCGTTGCCATTTTATGCATCGCACTGCTGATTCTGGCCGGGTGCGCCGTAGGCCCGAACTACAAACGCCCGGCCGTCAATGCGCCAGCCGGTTTTCACGGCACGACGAATCACCTCTCCACCAACTCGCTCGCCGATCTGCCGTGGTGGAGCATGTTCAAAGACCCGGTGCTCCAGGACCTCGTGTGCACCGCACTCACCAACAGCTACGACCTGCGCATCATTCTCACCCGAGTAGATCAGGCCCGCGCGCTCCAGGCGCAGACGCGCTCGCAGTTCCTGCCGCAAGTGAATTATCGCGGCGACGCCACGCGCGGACGAAACTCTTTCCTCGGGTCGGCTTCTCCGAATGGCGGCAAGACGATGGACAGTTTCCTGGGCGGCTTCGAAGCCGTTTGGGAAATTGATTTGTGGGGCCGCGTCCGCCGCATGAACGAAGCCTCGCGCGCGAACTTCATGGCCACGCAGGAAGGCCGCCGGTCGGTGATGATTTCACTCGTGAGCGGCGCGGCGACCGCCTACTTCGAGTTGCTGGAACTCGACGAGCAACTCGCCATCGCGAAGCGCACTCGCGACTCGTATGAGCGCAGCTTCAAGCTCTTCGACGACCAACGCGTCGCCGGCCTCGGTTCGAACCTCGAAGTCTCGCGCGCCAAACTCGCGCTGCGTTCGGTTTCCGCGAACATCCCGGACATCGAGCGCCAAATTTCGCTCAAGGAAAACGAGATCAACGTCCTGCTCGGTCGCAACCCCGGCCCCATTCCGCGCACCGCAACACTCGTTGCTCAGGAATTTCCCGTCGAGATTCCCGTAGGATTGCCCTCCGACCTGCTTGAGCGCCGGCCTGACATTCGTCTCGCCGAGCAGAGAGCTCGCCAGGCCAACGCGGAAATTGGCGTCGCGGTCGGCGACTTTTTCCCGCGCCTCGGCCTGACGACCTTCTTCGGCGGCGCAAGCGCTGAACTGCACAAACTCGTATCGACCAGCGCCAGCACCTGGTCGCTCGCTGCCAGCGTCGCCGGCCCGTTGTTCACCGGCGGCAGATTGACCGGCCGCTATCGCGAGGCCAAAGCCGCGAGCGAAGAAACGAAGCTCCAGTATCAAGAAACCGTTCTCATCGCCTTCCGTGAAGTGTCCGATGCGCTCATCTCTCGCCGCAGATACGAAGAAGGGCGAGTCGAACAAGTCCAGGCCGTCGAAGCCGGCCGCCAGGCTGTCGAACTGGCGGCCGTGCGCTACAAAGAAGGCAAGGCCAGCTACTACGAAGTCCTCGAAGCTCAGCAACAACTCTTCCCCGCTGAGAACACCCTCTCGCGCCTCGAAGTCGCGCGCCGCCTCGCGGTTGTTCAACTCTACAAAGCCCTCGGTGGCGGGTGGTCGTTTGCAGACTCGGACTGGTCGGAGCGGGGCACGAGGCCGAATGAAGGAAAACCATGATTAGCGCATATGCTGTCAGCGCGTTGGTGTTTGGGCTTGTGCTGTCCTACCTCGGGCTTATTCACCGTTTTTGGCTCCGCGATGTTTTCCGCGAAGCCCAGAAGTCGGCGGTCCGCACCAGGATCGTGATTCTCGGTGGCGGTTTTGGCGGGTTGTATTCGGCGCTGCATTTCGAGAAGACGAACGCCGCCGATCCAACGGTTGAAGTGACTCTCGTCAGCCGCGAGAACTTTGTTCTTTTCACACCGATGCTGCACGAAGTCGCAGCCGGCGACCTGGACTCGTCCGATATCGTCTGCCCTTTACGACAAATGCTCAAGCATGTGCGCTTTCTACAGGCGGACGTGGACCGCATTGATCTGGAAGGGCGTCAGGTATCGCTGGCTCACGGCGTCCACCGCGAGCGGAGGGTATTAACATATGACCACCTGGTCATCGCATTGGGATCGGAATCGAACTTCTTCAAGTTGCGCGGCGTTGAGGAACGCGCACTCACCATGAAATCGCTCGGCGACGCGATCATCTTGCGCAATCACGCGCTGGCAATGTTGGAAGCGGCCAGCGTCACGGACGATGCCTTCGCAAAACGTGCGATGCTGACTTTCGTCGTCGCTGGCGCCGGCTTCGCGGGCGTGGAAACGGTTGGTGGACTGAACGATTTCGTCCGCGAGGCGATCTCATATTACCCAGCACTCGCCGAAGCACAGTTGCGAGTCGTTCTGGTCCACCCAAACTCGGTCATCCTGCCCGAACTCAGTGAAACCCTGGGACGCTACGCGCAAGACAAACTCGCATCTCGACATGTCGAGATGCGCACAGATACCAGGGTCATTGCCTTCTCCGAGCGAGGATTGGAGCTAAGCAACGGCGAGACGCTGCCAACGCAGACTCTTGTCTGGACAGCGGGTGTGACGCCGCCCGCGGTCTTACAATGCCTGCCCGCGAAAAAGGAAAAGGGACGCATCGTTGTCAACGAGATGCTGGAAGTGCCCGGTTTTCCCGGCGTCTGGGCCGTTGGCGATTGCGCATGGATTCCAAATGCGAAGAGTGGCAAGGCACATCCGCCCACCGCACAGCACGCCTTGCGCGAAGCGGTGCGGTGCGCGAAAAACGTCGTTGCCGCGATACGCGGCTCACAGGGAGCACCCTTCCGCTTTAGGACCGTCGGGCAACTCGCAACGATTGGGCATCGCGCCGGAGTGGCGGATATTTTCGGACTGCGCCTCTCTGGTTTCCCCGCCTGGTGCCTGTGGAGGGCGATCTACCTTGCCAAGCTGCCGACTTTCGAGAGAAAGCTGCGCGTTGCGTTGCGATGGACCTTGGACTTCGTGTTCCCCAAGGATCTAACGCAACATGTAACGCTGCACGGCATCGATCGAGTGAGTCGGCTATTGGCGTATATCCGTCAACCCGCGGTGATCCCGCCAGCCGTCGCATCCGAGTCACCCTCCGCACTGCGGCACTCACCGCATGGAAAGCAAACAGCAATCCACGAGCTATGAATTGGCACGCGTTCATTTCCACCCTGCTCGGCGGGTTTATCACTTTCTGCGCGATTCTCTTCACTAACGTGCTCGACCTTCGCAAGCGAAAGCGGACTCATGAGGCCTTGATTCACGCGTTGTTGCAGGGACTGCAGGACGAGATCGGTGGATTGCTTGAAATGGCGGAAACGAGCCCAGTGCGCCCCATCCAAACCGTTGCAGAAGGAAAACCGTACGAAGGTCTATTCACCGCCAGTCAGGATTACTTCATCGTTTATCACTCAAACGCCGCATTGGTAATGCAGATCGCGGATGCCAATTTGCGCCGAAGCATCATTCAAACGTACACGCGCGCGAAAGCAGTCCTGGACACTGTGAACATGAACCGGCTTTACCTCGAGCGTTACCACTATTTGCAAAGTACCTTCCTCAAAACCAAGGACGCTTCGGTTCAGGTAGAATCCGAGGACTATCGCGGAGCGCTAGTGCAGATCGCCGGCCAGCTCAAGCAGGCCGATGTGCAGTTCAGGAGAACGGCAGCCGGGTTGCTCGAAATGCTCTCGTGCACGCTCGGGACCGAGCCGAAGGAGAGAGGCGACGATTGTGCGCGAAAATCGGCGGCTGCTTCGCTCGGAAACACAACACAAAAGAATACCTCACGCAGGGAACTAACAGTCACAGCCACACGTTAACGACCAAAACCGCTAGCCCGGGTCAATGATCAGGACGGCAAGCAAGAAAGCATAAAAATGAGAACGATCGAAACTGTATTAGAGGATAAAAAACAAACGCGGATCGCCGAAGCGAACCTGGCGCCGCCACTCGCCTTATCCAAGGATGAACTCGACAAGATCCACGCCTACTGGCGGGCCTGTAATTACCTGGCGGCAGGGATGATCTATCTGCGCGCAAATCCGCTGCTGCGGGAACCGTTGAAACTGGAGCACATTAAACAGCGGTTGCTCGGCCACTGGGGCTCCAGTCCAGGGTTGAGCTTCACTTACATCCATCTCAACCGGCTGATCAAAAAGTATGATCTGAACACTATCTTCCTGGCCGGGCCGGGGCACGGCGCGCCGGGAGTGCTCGCGCCAGCCTATCTTGAGGGCGGTTACTCGGAGACGTACCCAAACAAGGGCGAGGATGAGGCCGGGATGGCGCACTTCTTCAAGGACTTTTCCTTCCCCGGCGGGATCGGCAGCCACTGCACGCCGGAAACTCCCGGTTCCATTCACGAGGGAGGCGAACTGGGCTATAGCGTGTCGCATGCCTTCGGCGCGGCCTTCGATAATCCCGATCTGCTCGTCGCCGTAGTAGTGGGCGATGGCGAATCGGAAACAGGCCCGCTGGCCGCGGCGTGGCATTCTGACAAGTTTCTAAACCCCATCCGCGACGGCGCGGTACTGCCGATCCTGCAGCTCAACGGCTATAAGATCAATAATCCCACTGTGCTGTCTCGCATCTCTCACGACGAATTGGAAAGCCTCTTTGTGGGCTACGGCTGGACGCCTTACTTCGTGGAGGGGAGCGACCCGGAAGCCATGCATCAAAAAATGGCAGCAACCCTCGAGAACTGTGTGCTGGAAATCCGCCGCATTCAGCAAGAGGCCCGCGCTAGCGGAAAGGCTACCCGCGCCCGCTGGCCGATGATCGTTCTGCGCAGTCCAAAAGGGTGGACCGGACCGAAGACAGTGGATGGCCATAAGGTCGAAGGGTTTTGGCGGTCGCACCAGGTGCCATTGGCCGGCGTGCGGGAAAACCCGGCGCATCTGAAACAGTTGGAAGATTGGCTGCGCAGTTACCGGCCCGACGATCTGTTCGACAAGAACGGACGGTTAATCCCCGAACTTAAAGCCCTTGCGCCCCAGGGCACCCGGCGCATGAGCGCCAATCCCCACGGCAACGGCGGTTTGCTGCGCAAGCCGTTGCATTTGCCGAATTTTAGGGACTACGCGATCAAGGTGGATGCCCCCGGCCAGACCACGGCCGAGAACACGCGGCCTCTGGGCCGCTTCTTGCGGGATATCATGCGCAACAACATGCAGAATTTTCGTGTTTTCGGGCCCGACGAAAACACCTCCAACAAACTGGATGCCGTTTATGAGGCCAGCAAAAAGCTGTGGTTGGCCGATTACCTTCCCGAGGACGCCGATGGCGGCGAACTGGCGCCCGACGGTCGGGTCATGGAACTGCTTTCGGAGCACACGCTCGAAGGCTGGCTTGAAGGTTATCTGCTCACGGGGCGCCACGGCTTTTTCTCCACTTACGAGTCTTTCGTGCACGTGATTGACTCGATGTTCAACCAGCACGCCAAGTGGCTGGAGAGCTGCCGCGACGTGTCCTGGCGTGCTCCGGTCTCCTCGTTGAACCTCCTCATCACTTCGACGGTCTGGCGCCAGGACCACAACGGGTTCACGCATCAGGACCCCGGTTTCCTGGATCTAGTGCTGAACAAGAGCCCCGAGGTCTGCCGCATCTATCTGCCGCCCGACGCCAATTCCCTCCTCTGCGTGGCGGATCATTGCCTCAAAAGCACCAACTACATCAACGTCATCGTTTCGGACAAACAAAAACATCTCCAATACATGACAATGGACCAAGCCATTGCTCATTGCACTAAAGGCCTCGGCATTTGGCCTCAAGCAAGCAACGACCAGGGCGCCGAGCCTGATGTGGTCATCGCCTCCGCCGGTGACATCCCTACCAAAGAAGCGCTCGCGGCGGTCATGTTGTTGCGCGAGCGCTTCCCCGCCCTCAAAATTCGGTTTCTCAATGTGGTGGATTTATTCCGCCTTACGCCGTCAACCGAGCATCCGCATGGTCTGTCCGACCGGGACTTCGACACCCTGTTCACAGAGAACAAACCGATCATTTTCAATTTTCACGGTTATCCGTGGCTGATTCACCGGCTGACTTACCGCCGCACCAATCACAAGAACTTGCACGTTCGCGGATATAAAGAGAAAGGCAACATCAACACTCCGCTCGACCTGGCGATCCGCAATCAGATTGACCGCTTCACCATCGCCATGGACGTGATCGATCGAGTGCCCGCGCTGCGCGCCACGGGCGCTCACGCCAAGGAGGAGTTTCGCATGCTGCAACTTGAATGCCAGTCCTACGCCTATGAGCACGGCATCGACAAGCCGGACATAGACGGATGGACCTGGCCTGCCAACCCATGAGCTGCGGTTACTCCTTACGCATATGCACGACCATTTTGCAGACAAACAAAAAATATGACAAACTCAACACTGAAACCTGTTTTGCCGCCCGCTCGCTCGTCTAAATCTGAAGGTTCTGCTGCAGCTGCCAAATCAAAAGCGCAGCCTTCGTCAGCCGAGGCACGTCGAGTTGAGAAGGAGTCCAATGGATTAGACGAGCTCCTCGAGCAGTACGGCTGTGGCCCCATTCAGTTCTCGGGCTCGGGCAATGCTTCTTACGAGCGGCACCTGATTTTTGACAACGTCATGCCGCTGGCAGCGACCGGGTTGCGCGAACGCTTCGAGGCGCTGGCCCGTTCTGTGCGCGACCTGATGTCCCAACGTTGGGTGCGCACGGAAGAGCACTACGCCCGGAAAAACCCCAAGCGCGTTTACTACCTCTCAATGGAGTTCCTGGTTGGTCGCTCGCTGGCCAATAACATTACCAATCTGCTGCTGGATCCTTTCGTAAGGGAAGCGGCGAAACAGGAGGATATTGATCTATTGGAACTCATCGAACAGGAGCCCGACGCCGGGCTGGGCAATGGCGGCTTAGGACGTCTGGCAGCATGCTTCCTGGATTCAATGGCCACGATGGCTCTCCCGGCGGTAGGCTACGGGCTCCGCTATGAATACGGTATCTTCAAACAGACCATCAAGCACGGCTGGCAACAGGAACAACCCGACAATTGGTTACGCAACCCTGACCCCTGGGAGGTGGCTCGGCCTCACGAGAAAATCGAAGTGCCATTGAATTGCTCGTTTGAGGTGCGGGGCGGGAGCTTGCAACCTATTCCCGGCCGGCCCTCGAAATTAATCGGCGTTCCATACGATCGACCGGTGGTGGGCTTTGGCGGGAAGACCATCAACACCCTTCGTCTGTGGGCCGCGACCGCCCCCGACTTCTTCAACTTTAAAGTGTTCAGCCACGGTGATTTCGTAGGCGCCGTCGCCGAAACTTTGACAGCGGAATCACTCACGCGGGTGCTTTATCCGGACGATTCGACCAGTTTCGGCCAGGGCCTGCGGTTTATTCAGGAATATTTCCTGGTTGCCTGTTCCTTGGGCGATTTGGTACGGCGGTTCCGACAGACTAACGACGACTGGAACCAACTGCCGGAGAAGGTAGCGATCCAACTCAACGACACCCATCCATCGATGGCCGTGCCGGAGTTGATGCGAATCTTGCTGGACGACGCGCATCTCGGCTGGGATCACGCCTGGGACTTGACCAGGAAAGTATTCGCGTACACGAACCACACCCTGCTTCCAGAAGCCCTCGAAAAATGGCCAGTCCAATGGTTCCAGGACATGCTGCCGCGCCATCTGGAGATTATCTTCGAGATCAACCGCCGGCTGCTGGATGACATTCGCTCGGGCTACCCCGGGGATGAAACGCGGCTGGCAAACGCTAGCCTCATCGAAGAGGGGCCCGTTCGGAAAGTCCGGATGGCCAATCTTGCCATTGTCGGCTCCCACAGTACTAATGGCGTCGCGGCGATTCACTCGGGCCTGTTGCGGACGGTCACGGTCAAGGACCTGGCCGAGCTCTTCCCGGAACGTTTCAATAACAAGACCAACGGCGTCACACCGCGGCGTTGGTTGTTGCTGTCCAATCCACCACTTGCCATGACCATCACCGAAGCCATTGGCGACCGCTGGATTACCGATCTGAATGAGTTGCGCCGGCTGAAACCGTTAGCCACGGATTCAAATTTCCAGGAGGCATTCCTCAGCGCCGCGCGGCAAGCCAAGGTGAAGTTCGCCGACTGGCTTAGGCAGGTCAGCGGGCAAGTTGTCGATCCAGACACCATCTTTGACTGTCAGGTCAAACGCATCCACGAATACAAGCGGCAACTGCTCAACGCTCTGCGTGTAGTGGTGCTTTACAATCGGCTGCGCACGAATCCCAAGCTGGATTTGCCCCCGCGCACCTTTCTCTTCGCGGGAAAAGCTGCACCAGCTTACCACTTCGCCAAGGTCATTGTTAAATTTATCAACAATCTCGGTGCCGTCATTGATGCCGACCCGGTCACGCGTGGCCGAATCAAAGTCCTGTTCCTGCCAGAATATTGCGTGAGCGTGGCTGAACGGCTTATCCCTGCCAGCGACGTGTCGAATCAAATCTCGACCGCCGGCTATGAGGCCAGTGGCACGAGCAACATGAAATTCATGATGAACGGCGCCCTGACGATCGGTACCCGGGATGGGGCCACCATCGAAATGGCCGAGGAGGCGGGCGAGGAGAACTTCTTCCTGTTCGGCTTGACGGCTGAGCAAGTGGCGAATACCCGCGGCTGGTATAATCCGCGCTGGCACTACGAGAACGAACCGGAAACGAAACAGGCGCTGGATTTGATCGCGGCCAACCACTTCAGCCCGAAGGAGCCCGGCATCTTCTCGCCTATCGTGGACACCCTCCTTGCTCACGGCGACCACTATCTGCACCTGGCGGACTTGATGTCCTACCTGGAGGCCGATCAACGGTTGGTGAGTTTGTACCGCGAACCGAAGGCCTGGGCCGGCAAGGCGATCCTGAACGTTGCTGCCTCCGGAAAGTTTTCCAGCGACCGCACGATCGCCGACTACGCGAGCGAGATCTGGAACGTGCAGCCCTGCCCCGTGTCATGAACAGCTCGCTCTCACCACTCGCCGGCAAGCCGGCCACAAAGACGATGTTGGCGGACGTTGGCCGCATGGAGCGGGAATATTATGAGCGCCGGCCCGATCTTGCGGACATGAGTCAGCGGGTCCGCTTCGGGACCAGCGGTCACAGGGGTTCCTCGCTGCAAGGAACCTTCACGGAAGCGCACATCCTGGCGATCACTCAGGCGATTTGTGACTTCCGGCGCATGAAGGGCACCGACGGCCCGCTCTATCTGGGCAAGGATACACACGCGCTCTCCGGCCCGGCGCAACAAACCGCGCTGGAGGTGCTGGCCGCCAATAATGTCCGGACGATCCTCCAACGCGACGACGGCGTAACGCCGACCCCGGTCATTTCACGAGCTATTCTCGTCCATAACCGTGGCCGTCATCAACGACTCGCGGACGGGATCATCATCACGCCCTCCCACAACCCACCGGAGGACGGAGGTCTCAAATACAATCCTCCCAACGGTGGGCCGGCCGACACGGACGTCACGCATTGGATCGAGAACCGGGCCAACGCACTCCTGAAAAGAAAAAATGCCGAAGTGCGGCGGCTTCCATTTGCCAAAGCTATTAAGGCTCCAACGTCGCATCAGGAAGATCTGGTCATGCCCTACGTCGAGGACCTGGAACAAGTCGTGGACATGGCAGCGATCAGTGCGGCGGGGCTCAAGCTCGCCGTGGATCCGCTCGGCGGAGCGGCGTTGCCCTATTGGGAGCCGATCAACACCCGATACGGGCTGGACATCGCCATCGTCAATTCGAAGCTCGACCCGACCTTCTCGTTCATGACGGTCGATCACGATGGCAAGATCCGAATGGACTGCTCAAGCCCTTACGCCATGGCCCGGCTGGTCGGCCTGAAAGATCAGTACCGCGTTGCCTTTGGCAACGACCCCGACTCGGACCGCCACGGTATTGTCACGCCTTCGGCCGGCCTGATGAACCCGAACCATTTCCTGGCTGTGGCGATCCGTTACCTGCTCGCCCATCGGCCCCAGTGGCGGCCGCAATCCGCGATCGGCAAGACGTTGGTCAGCAGCAGCATTATTGATCGGGTAGTGAGCGAGTGCGGTCGCCGACTTTGTGAGGTGCCCGTTGGGTTCAAGTGGTTCGCCCCTGGGCTGTTCGACGGCTCTATTTGTTTTGGCGGCGAGGAAAGCGCTGGTGCAAGCTTTCTTCGTCGCGACGGGACGGTTTGGACGACCGACAAGGACGGCCTGATCCTGAACCTGCTGGCGGCTGAGTTGACAGCGGTGACCAGCAAGGAGCCGGGCGAACATTTCCGCGAAATCTCAGAGCGCTTTGGGCAGCCGTATTACACGCGGTTGGATGTCCCGGCTTCTGCCTGGCAGAAGGCCGCGCTGGCAAATCTTTCCCCGGAGGATGTGGAAGAGTCGCAACTCGCCGGTGAGCCCATCACCGCCGGATTGACTCATGCGCCGGGAAATAACGCGCCGCTTGGCGGGTTGAAGGTGGTAGCAACCAACGGGTGGTTTGCGGCGCGGCCCTCCGGAACTGAGAACATCCTCAAGATTTACGCGGAGAGCCTGGTCAGCCAGGAACATTTGGACACGATCGTGGCTGAGGCGCGCCGAATCGTGGATAACGCTTTGACCTTCCCTGCTTCGGAAGCCGGGGCCGTGAAAGGACACTGATGATCTCCTCCAAACATCAAGCCGCGTTTCCTCCATTAAGGTCTGGGCACCGTACGTCCGGGGTGTTGATGCATGTCACCTCGCTGCCTTCACCTTACGGCATCGGGGACGTGGGGCCGGCGGCTTTTGCGTGGGTGGACCAACTCCACGATGCCGGCCAATCGTGGTGGCAGGCTCTACCTTTGGGGCCAACTGGATGTGGCAACTCGCCGTACTCAGCGCTGTCATCTTTTGCGGGCAATGCACTACTCATCAGCCCGGACCTTTTGATTGAAGACGGCTTGCTTGACCCAAACGAGTGTGACGAAGGCCGGCGTCTCCCAAAGAGCGAGGTTGATTTCGACGCGGTAATCGCATTCAAGCACCGGTTGCTCGACTTGGCCTGGTCGAACTTTGCGTCCGATCCGCGACCGCAGTTGCGGGCTGACTTCGAGCAATTTTGTTTGGAGCAGGCTCACTGGCTGGAGGACTATGCCCTTTTCCGCGCCCTGAAGGCGCACTTACGCGGCGCGGATCTCTTCGATTGGCCGGAGGACTTGCTCAGGCGAAATCCTTCGGCCATGGCGCGCGCGCGCCGCGAGTTGGTTGATGAGATCAACCAAAGTCGGTTTGCGCAGTTCTTGCTGTCGCGCCAGGGGAACTCCCTGAAGGAGTATGCCCGTGATCGCGGGGTGTTGCTGATCGGCGATCTCCCGTTCTTCGTGTCGCTGGATTCCAGCGATGTCTGGGCTAATCCCGAGTGGTTCCAGCTCAATGCCGATCTGCGGCCGCGATTCGTGGCCGGTGTGCCTCCGGATTATTTCAGTGCCAAAGGACAACTCTGGGGCAACCCGGTATATGACTGGGAAGCTCTGCATCGCTCTGGGTATTACTGGTGCATTGACCGCCTGAAGTCGTTGCTCGCCCACGTGGACCTGATTCGTCTTGACCACTTCCGGGCGTTTTGCGCCGCCTGGCACGTTCCACCCACGGCTAAAACCGCGCAACCCGGGCATTGGGTTTCCGGCCCCGGCGGTGCTTTCTTTGAAGCTGTCCGAGAGGAGTTGGGCCATCTGCCGTTCATTGCCGAAGACCTGGGCATCATCACTCCCGATGTGGTCGCGCTTCGCGATCAGTTCGAGCTGCCGGGAATCAGAGTTTTCCAATTCGGCTTCGATGGCAATCCAGACAATCCGCATCTCCCTCACACTTACGGACCGAACACCGTCGCGTACACCGGCACGCACGACAATAACACCACTCGTGGGTGGTTTGAGTCACTGCCGGACCATGTTCGCCAGGCCGCCAGGACTTATGCGGGAAAGACCGGCGCCGGGACTGGCGAAGTCTCTTGGGATTTCATCAGCTCAGTGTGGTCGTCCAAGTCCGGCGTCGCTATCGCTCCGCTGCAGGACCTCTTGAATCTCGGTGTCGAGGGCCGGATGAATGTGCCTGGCGTTGCCACTGGGAATTGGCGCTGGCGCTGCACAGAGGAGGTGCTCAGGTCGTCAATCTTCGAGCGCCTGCGTGAACTGACCTTTTCCTCTGGGCGGATAACGGAGTCAAACGCCAAGAAACGAATCCTCGAAGCCGCGCTATGAAAGAGATCAGTCCCATAGTTTTTCTGGTGGATGTGGATGACACCCTCCTGGATAACCACCGCGTCAAAGCCGATCTCAAGAAACATATCGAGCGAGTATTCGGACCGCAGTGTCGTGATCGCTTTTGGGCCATTCATGAGGAACTGTTCAACGAGCTTGGGTATTATGATTACCTGGGTGCCTTCCAGCGCTTCCGTATCGAGCACCCCTACGACCCGCACTTGGTGACGGCGGCCAACTTCCTGGTGGAATACCCATTTGCCAACAGGCTCTATCCTCGCTCGTTGGATGTGTTGGAGCGGTTTCGGGCATGGGGACCGACGGTGATTGTGACCGACGGCGACATGGTGTACCAGCCGCGCAAGGTTCAGCGCTCCGGAATTTTTGAAACCGTTGAAGGCCACGTCCTGATCTACATCCACAAGGAAAGGGCCCTCGCAGACATCGCGCACCATTACCCGGCCGAGCACTACGTCCTGGTGGATGACAAGCTCCGCATCCTGACCGCCTTCAAACAGGCCTGGGGCGAGCGAGTCACCACCGTCTTTCCGCGGCAAGGAGAGTTCGCGCTCGATCCAGTCACGCGGGCGGCATATCCGCCCGCGGACGTTAGTGTGGAACGCATTTCGGACCTTCTTGATTACGATTTGTCCGATTTGCTCACGGGCCGGAAGCGAGCGGCGAAAGATTTGCGGCGGTCACGACCGCGCCAACGCTCAACCAAATAAATAACGATGAAAGCGACTAAACTACTGCACAACCTCGGCCAGAGCCTCTGGCTCGACAACATCACGCGCGACCTGCTCAACGCCGGGACGCTCAAACGTTACATTGATGAGCTGTCGGTGACTGGTTTGACCTCCAACCCGACCATTTTCGACCACGCCATCAAGAGCAGCACGGCTTACGATACCGCGATTCAGGAGCGACTCGCGCAGGGACAATCGGGTGAAGCATTGTTCTTCGAACTGGCACTCGATGACATCAGCCGGGCTGCGGACCTTTTCCGACCCACCTTCGACCGGACCAACGGAATGGATGGATGGGTTTCCCTGGAGGTGTCGCCCGAGCTGGCATACGACGCAGCTAGCACAGTCGCTGCCGCCAAAGAACTGCGTGCTCGCGCGGCTCGGCCCAACGTGTTCATCAAGATTCCGGGGACAAAAGAGGGCCTGCCCGCCATTGAAGAG
>Ga0105340_1000805_pt1 | contig 14568 bp, 37 predicted proteins | sample EasRivMeERMLT700_FD_89676 | JGI IMG/M metagenome (GOLD analysis project Ga0105340, IMG submission 89676) | Soil microbial communities from meander-bound floodplain in the East River, Colorado, USA - East River MetaG ERMLT700 | ecosystem: Environmental > Terrestrial > Soil > Floodplain | place...
ACACCAAGAAATAGTGAGGTAACGATGAAATTCTTTAAATCGACGGTATTCTACCACTGGTTCTGTAAGCAGTTTTTTAGAGAGAAGACACTTCCTGAAAAGATATATGCTAGGTTTCGTGGCAAAGACTCAGGTATTGTGGATTTTCATGATAGTGAAGACTTTGAGAAACTTGATCTAGGTCACGGTGATGTGATAGGTGTGTACCACCTTCAGAATTCCAAAACCGCACATATAGTTATTAAATAACATGGAAGAGACACTAACGCTAGAACAACTTAAAGCAACTGTTGCGCGTCTTAACAAAAGGTGTCAACGAGCAGAGAGTCTTGCTGCAAAATGGAAACGACGTTATGTATCTATTCAACGTCCTGCAGAACAGGCTTTAGAACGGGCACACGCACATGCACAAATGATGTACAACCTACACTATTTAGTCCGCACTGGCGCTAAAAAATGCTGGTGGTGCGGATCTTGGAGGTAACAATGTTACAAAATAGTAAAGAACCCACAGACCAAGAAATCGTTGCCATTCAAAGACTTATCGATGAATTTACGCTGGCGGTTTTTCAAAGACTTAACAAGACACTAAATGCCCGTAACCTTATGCTTTCTGTGACAAGTCTAAGAAAAGTCGATGCAAGTTCTTAGAACGTTACTGTACCCCAACATACCGGCTGTGCTTTTATGGTGGCTGTTTGAGTTTTTTCCTATAGCGGGAATGCCGCATGTAAACATATGGCAGTGGTACGGGATTTGTTTTGTCCTACAAATGTGTGCTGGGCTTGCTAGCTCGGTGGAGTTGATAAGTGTAAAAGAAGATCTGACAGAAGCCCGCACAGATTTTGAGCACATTCACAGAAAACTCAATGCGTTAATAGACAGGTAATAAAGATGGACTTAGCGATACAATACATTACTTTAATACTGATCTTACCTTACATAATCGGAGTTATAGCAATAGCCATACTTGTTTGGACACTTAAGGACCAATGACAAATAAACTGTTCATAGACGACGTTCGCAAACCGCCAGATACTTCGTGGCATGTATCCCGCACCAACACAGAAGCTATCGCCGCACTGCGAGCGCCTGTGGGATGGACTGTAATAAGTATAGACCACGACATCGTAGCCCCTGGCGCACAAGACGGTGCTATTATAGAGACATTCATGCCGGTGATTTGGTATTTACAGGTCTGTGAGGCCGATTACAGCGACGTTGTCGTTATATGTCATAGTTTTAACGATGTAGCGCGGCCTGTCATGGTTCGCAAGCTCGCCGCATTCAAGACTGTAATAGACGCAAGAATAGGTTCCAAACCATATTACGCGGCTTTGAGGGAGTGGTGTCCGATGACTCTCACTGACAAACAATGAACATAGAAACGCCTCCAGAACTAGCTGAACATATCGCTGACTTACTTAGACGTTACGGAGACTGTCCTTGTGGCTGTGATATAACCGCCACTAAAGTTGAACATCACGAGCTTCATCACTCAGACCACGCACCCTGCGGTTGTCGTATTTGTTTTACTACCGACTTGACACGCCGTATTAGAGAGTCTGTAGAAAATGAGCATATGATAGGACTGCATGGAGAATTCCTAGAGTTCTTAAGGAAAAGACAATGACGTGCATTTGCGGCCATGGCGTAGAAAGCCACCACACAAAGCCTTTTCATTGTTTTAACAAGGACGAAGACAGCGACTTTTGGTGCTCCTGTAAGTATTACGTTCCACAAGAGCTATCGGATTACTGGCGCATAGCTGTAAAGCGGGATACTTACCATGGCTGTCTGAGATTTTACAAAGAACAAGTAGACGCGGGTCGCATGACCGCCGCACAATTTGAAGAAATACGTAGACTAAACGAAGACACTGACCCTGAATTACGATGAAATACATTGCTGCCAACGACAAGGTTTACTTTATAGACATCGACACAGATGGCCAAACCCGCTTGTGCCATGTTATGCGTGTTATCTGTAAATTAAATGTGCGGGCACCGTTTATTAACTTCGTAGATATTGATATAACTGATGACCACGTAAAAGAACTAGAAGCTATCCCAAACCCACAATCCATACTTTTATGAACACACGATACTTCAAAGCAAAAACACTGGACGGTCGCCAAGGCTACGTAAGTAAAATGACTTGGGCCACCGACACCCAAACTAATGGAACCCGCACAGACCCTTACCTTTACACATTAGAGGTTGCGTTTGATGGCGGCAATGTAGAAGAACTCAGAGCATACCAAGTCTTAATAGAAGCGCAGGCCTATGACTTTACATCGTAATACAATGACTTTACCTTGACAAACAATGACTCTCAAAGACTACCTAGAAGAGTATTCCAGCGACCACAAAACTACAAAAACAGCCCTACAATTGTGGGCCACTCTGCATGATTTGTGGCCCTCACTGCGGGAACCAGACGCCTGTTTTGGACCAGACGGTAATGCCATGCTGGCTTGGGACGACACCTGCCACCACCTAGAGCTTGAAGTAAAAGGTAACGAAGCAGAGATGTTTTACCTTGACAGACAAACCGGCTATACTGTAAACTTTGACAATGGTAAACGTATAGACTTCTTCCAAATCATGACTGTGTTAGGAAATACGTTTAGACGCTGACTTGACAGTTGGCAATTACCTACCTTTACACAAACCTACATAACTGTTTTCTAAAAATTGGCGGGCTAGCACCTCCGCTAAGTTGTTGATAACACTCGCCGCATCACCCTCTTGCTACAGTAACAATCATTGAGCATTCACTGACTGTTACTGTAATTACCTTGACAAACGTAATAACCCACCTTCCTTTAAAATTTCCAATCATATCAATAGCTTACAAGTAACAGTGTTCCACGTGGAACAATGACTTATCAGTGTAAAACACTGCTAAATCATTGATATGACACTGTTTACCTTGACAAAATCATCGATATCTCAATGTCCGATTGAGGACTAACGCACACCTACGTCGAAGGTCACCGACCTACCATGACTGTCTGCGAGCGCCCTCTGGGCGCGGATCTTCAGCCATATCATGGAGATGCAGGCCCAGTGCGGGCCGGCGAGGAGGGCCACTGCCTGCTAGGCCGCTCACAGCGTGCTACGCCGACTGTCGCTGAAGACATTGACTGGACGCCGATCTACGCCGATGAGTCAGTGACAGCCGGTGCGGTAGTCGCAAGACATAGACTGGACGCCGTTCTTCAGGGACATGCAACGATAAGGTTGCGCCTTGTCAAGGCACGTCCAGAGCCAGTCTTCGAGGAGTCAGCGTTATTACTGTGTCCAGTATGGTGGACATTATCTTTGCGGCGCTGCGCCCTTGTCCAGTGCGGGTTCGCAGGCGCGCCCGAAGACGCGCTCCCAGCCTGCCATAGCAGGGACCGCCAGGCCGCGTCCAGTGCGGGTCTTGGTACCGGTGCCCGAAGACCCGCGCCCAGTGCGGGCTCGCAGGCACTAATCTTAGGTGTTGACTCTGCCGATAGAAGGTTTAGAATGAGTACAGTTTTTGATGTTGCTGGCGCGGATGGAGCCAGAAAAAAATTTAGTAAAATTCGACCGAAAAAGTTTTCCCATAGGATTAAGCTATTCGGCGAAAAAAGTAAAGAAAATCTTATGGAAGAAGTGTACTCGTAAGGAAGCGAGTGACAATGAGAAAACAACGCACGCGAGAAGAAAAGATTGCGATGGCTGAAAAGCGGATCGAAAACCTGAAAGCGGGGATCGAAACCGGATCGGCTAAGGTTCAAATTCCGTTCGACAAGTATCTCTCAGTCGATGGCGGAGTTCTGAAGGTAAAGGCCTTTCCTGCCAAGATTGAGCGGACACAACTGTACTGCCACGTTACGCAAGGCGAATCGAAGTTCAAGGTTTTCCTTCGGAAGTCTGCTCAGTGGCCCGCCAACGTAGTCATTCCGAAGTCAGCACGTCCCACGGTAGAGTTTCCGGACGGCGCAGCATGGAAGGAAAGCGGATCGACATTCTACGGTAGCATCGGCGTCCAGTCCGAAGAAAAGCAATCAGTGGCGCTGGTCATCGGCCTACTGGCTAAGGAAGTCGAGAAATTGGAAACCGCGCACGAAAAGCAGTCTGCTGAACTGGATCGCCTTTCAGCAAAGGCGAGCAAGAAGTAAATTCGGCGAAACCGAGAACGTATCGACTGGAGTTTTAGGTTCTAATCAGAACCAGAACGGCTAGCCAAGCGGGGAGAGATTTTCTCCCCGCATTTTTTTGTCCCGATATATGGGATGAAAAAGATTTTGAGTTGCTTCTAAAAAGTATTTTCTAGGTTTTAAAAAAGAAAATATTTTTTAGTTTTAACTCTGGAGTTAATTGTAAATTCGAAAAAAGGGGGATTTTGTGAGAAAGAAAAAGAGCATTGTTGTGTCAATGCCTTTTCGGCGTATGGCTGTAGATAATTGCAATATGCGGCCGTTTTTTATGCGGCGGCATAAAGAAAACAGTTTGGGCTTAGATGTTTTGCGGATTTATTGCAGAACTATGACTCAAATCTTTTCTAGCAAAGCGCTGAAATCGGCAAGTTTGAAAACCAGAAAAGCGGCGATGACCCGCTTGAATATTCTGGTAGGTCACTTAACTTTTCTTGAAGCGCAAGAAAAGAAAGCAATTGAGTTTGGTGGCGTGGAACCGAAACAAAGGACGTTGTATCACTCCAACAGTTTTTCGGCCCATGATTTTGCGCGGGCAGCTTTTAATGCCAAGGTAATTGTGCACGAACCAAAACCGATGCCAGTTGATCGGGATGTAACAAATTCGCCTGTTGTACGTACGGCGTTTGAACCGCTACAAAAAGAAGATACGGCGGTTTTCAAGGAAGAACTGGAAAGTATTTCGGCTTTTCAGCTAGGGCAGCGTATCGTTACCAAACGGTATCAATTCAACGGTGTGCATGACAGTTTCTTACATTCCCGCACAATCGTTACAGAAACGCCCGAACCGATCCGCGAGAAGTTTATCTGCGAAGATGACGAAGACATGGAAATTGTTGAAAACATTGATGATCCGAAAACCTGGTGGCATTTGGATGACAAATCAGACATCGGCAAGTCAATGAAATTCGGGGATTTACGAGGAAAGACAACGGATGTCAACGTATCGCAGCTTGCAGCAAAATTCAATGAAAGGAGGCATCGGTAAAATGCGTTTACTTTTCGCGGTTCCGGCTGCAGTTTTGGCCTTTGGAATTTTCTGTCTAGTGTTTGCTTGTTTCAACACGGTAGTTACCAATTTAATCGCGGCAATCCGCTAATTGCGGGAAGGAGGCTTCAATGCAAGTGAAAGTTAGTAATTCGTTCGCTGCAACGTCGTTTAATGCGTTCAGCGAGTACATTCAAACAGAAGTAGCAAAACTAGCTGCTTATGCTTTCATCGGTGGCGAGCGGGAAACATCCCCGCTAGTTCTCTATGTTTCTCCCATGTGGATGTGGGAGTGGTTGTTGGACATGAAGCAAACAATTCGGCTGCAGGAATGTTGGAGAGAAATCGAAGCAAAACAGGCCGTAGTTTCTGAGTAGTTAATTGTTTCACTGTAGTACTTACGCAAAGGAGACAAACATGACAGCAGCACGGCGGGCAGCACAAAACAAAAAGATTGTGGCGCTGATTCGCAAATTGGCGCGGGTTCAATTGCAAATTGCGAAAAAGAACGCAGAGATAGCGGCGATCAAAAAGTAAGAACCGTTACCCTTCCAGCGAGGTTTTTAATTAACTTCGCTGGCGGGGATAATTGTTTTTGTTTTGGAGGTTTTATGACTATTGAAAAGGCTGTGCAGATAATTGCAAAAACGGCTCCAACTGCCTTGGCCATTGTAGAGCGCATTAATGGCGAAGAAGATCAATTCCGCATTATGGGGTTTGCTTTTGGTCATTCTGACGCTATTTCTCTTATGCGTCAAATGCACAACCGCTATGAATTGGACTTGGACCTTGCCGATTTAATTAGCGTGGAAAGTGGTAGGTTTGTTAGCTGGGTAATTTAATTCAAAGGAGGCTTCACAATGCTCACTGCATTACGTCGAATTCTCGAAGCAAAATCAGCGATATTCCATGCTGAGGCAGAACTGGCAGAGTTTGTAGAACGTTACGCTGATTGTGACAAAAACCATCCATCTCTGGTTTCTGCGCGTGCGAACGTTGCGCGGGCGCGAAACATCTACGTCGAACGGTTCCGGCTGTACAACATCGATCAGAAAATTCAGAACGGCTATAACGGCCAATTCGCCGCTGCCCTGAAACAAGCTATTTCACTCTAAATACCTGGTTTTGAAGACTTTAATTGGAGGCACCATGTCAGTTAGAAAACTTGCTGTTTGCGTTGGGTGCGGGGAATTGCGGGAGGATGTTCTTCCGCTAGAAATGGGCTGTAAGCTGGGCACGATTGCGGTTTGCGAAGAATGCTTTCCGCGCTTTGCAAATCTTCAATCCATTGCTGTGCGGGTTTGGGATTTGGGAGCAAGGTTGAACGTTGCTATCCAAAACGAGAAAATCTGCTAGCTAGTGACAATTGCCACGCCGTTAATTTGTAGGATGGCCATTAACGGCGTGTATTTGCCCCTAGATTGCATTTTAAAGGAGATTACTATGCCTAGAGTCATTCCGCCGCTCTCAACTCTACACGTTCGAACGTGGAACGCCGATACCATAACGGGATTTGTCGAAGAATATCTTGACGAAGTGTTGCTGATGTTTGCCTACATTTCGGAAGTTAGCCGCACCCACTTGACATTCCGCAATCCTGCAACGGGTATCACCCAAACGTTTAAGTTGGATTTTGTCAAGTCCCGCCAAGGAACTGAGTGGGAATTTGGTCAGTTCATTGTCCACACATTCGCAGGTTAATTATTAACAAAGGAGATTTATGAAAAACAAAGCTTGGATTGCTGGTTTGGATTATCCTGATACAACGCCACGCACGTTCGAAGGGCTTTCTGTTGGAATGCTGTTGAGCTTGGATGAGAAATGGCGGTTAATTCGTGGAAGAATGGCCGAAAACCCCAACCTGCCGTTGCACATTGCCATGCAACAAGTAAACGCAATGGCGACAGTTCTACCGACCTGTTACTAAGTTGGATTTTTACAGGGCAGCTAACTATCACGCACACTCAGGAGTGCTGATCCGGTTAATTGTCCTGCTAGTTACCCAACTACCAAAGGAGATAAACATGTACGAAGTGACAGTGATATTCAATGATGGTTCTGAGAAAATCTATGTATTTGCTGACAAAGACGTTGCCTATCGTTTTAATATCGCCGTGATGGATTTTCAGAACGTGCGGCGTATCTCCCGCAATTTTGCTTAGCGGCTAAAGTTCTCTCCGCGCTGGGCGGGTTCCAGACGTAAATACCGTGCTGAGCCCGCCCGTTTTTAGGCATTAATTGCTCAGACAATTCACCCAGCTCCGCAAATATACTTCAGTAACTGTAAGCTATTTATAGCGGCGTTGCCGAAGAAAACAGCTGTGAGGGATTTGTCTGGGCTGTTAATTTCTAAAACAAAGGAGGTTTTATGATGTTTGAAATCCCCAAGGATGAAATCGGGCCGATATTAAATTCTCTGATGCAGGGCGGTGTTTATCCCTTAATGTATCCGGTAATTCACTATCCTTATGAATCTCTCCTGCTCGCAGGAGAAAACCGTGAGCGGTATGAATACCACCACGGAGATTCTTTGGATCAATTGCATTCTCTACTGGCAAAAACCTGCCACGTGCAGTCCGACAACAAACAAGGATTTAATTTTATGGTCAGCGGGAAGCCAGTCTTTGTTTTGTTCTATGACTGGACGCTGTACATCTCAGATGACGGCAGGTTGCGTCGTTAATTGTATTTTCAAATAAAGGAGAAAACAATGCTCAAAGTGAACACAGAAAACTACATAAATCTGCTGGGGATTGCAGAGGAAACTTTGCGGCTTTTGGGTGTTAGACACACCCCACTTACAGAAAAATTTCTCTTGGAACTGTTTGAAGACCTACAACTGCATGCACCAAAAACTGGAGAATGGTACAACCTGCAGGATCAGGTTGCGGACATGAAGGAAGGTCAGGAAGCCAACCTCACTCGCATTGAACGGCTGGAACAGGAAAAATCAGATCTGTATTGGCAGAACGATGATTTGAGGCACGATCTGGCACGTTTACGCTTCAAGGAACAGGGCGGCGTCATTAATTGGGATGATATGTGCGCCCGCAACCCCAGCAATAAGATCGCAATGATCAAAGAGATTCGCCAACTGCTGAATCTTGGATTGAAAGACGCCAAAGACTTGGTCGATGCCAACGTCAAGTCAGTGAAAATCTTTCCAAACGAGGCCACGTCGAAGGAAGTCTACGTTCCTGTCAAGGAGTCACAATGACATTACGTTGGATTTACATTGTTGGGACATTGTTTCTGACATTGTTGGGCGCTGTAGGGTTTTGCATGTCGCTGTGGCTTGGCAACACTGTGTCAGCAGTGTTGTTTTTTGCATGGATGGCTGTGGGAGCACTGGTTTTTACAGTGTTGGCAACTGCCCCAAGTAATTGAGTGTCACTCTCTAAAATCTGTTGTTAATTGTGTAAAGAGGAAAATCCCATGAAAAAGAAAAATACGCTGGTGTTGTGGCATGCGGTGCTGTTTGCTGTTTGCATAGTGATCTCGTCACATTTGGGCCTTGATAGCATTACGGCCCGATGTATTGCGGTTTTGGGTTTGTGTCACGGTGTTGAGTTTGTGTGGTTTGTTCACAATTACCGGTACATACCCGTTCGACGTGATTACATTCCAGTGATGTTTTTCTGGCCTTCCTATAATTTGGGATGTTTGGGATTTAAATTGACATCGTTCTTGTATTTTGATTTCTACACATTGTGGGGCGGCGAATTACGTTGTTTTTGTCGCTGTTCCAATCGACGATATACATTGTTTGGGCCAGGTTTTATCCGAAGGAGGCGTTAGTGAGCACATCTGCAAATTTTCGACCGTGGACTGTTGCAACCCACAAAGATAATGGAAAGCTGTGGGAGTTTGTATCATGGCCGTTTCAAGATGATCACGGCAAGTGGAAAATTATGGCTCGTTTCGAGCCGTACGATTGCACCACAATGCAAGAAGTTAATTGTGAGGACTTTCTTGTCAACAATCGAGGATTTTTTGAGGATTAGAGCTATGGATGACTTTTCAGAACTGTGGGAAGATCTGGGAGGTGAGGCGTGAAAGACTACGCGCAAAGATCTGCTGAAGTTTCATTGGGCGAGAATTACGACGGCGCATTTTTGGTCGTGTACAAAACCGGTGTACACGACAAATTTGTTAGTTTCGCAATGTGTGGTAGCAAAAACGCTGTGGCACTCCTTGTAAGAGATGAAAACTTGCGTCCGAATTCTTACCAAGTTTTTCTTCTCAAAGGAATGCGGGTGCAGCACGAAGTAAAAGTTTCAGTAACTGAATGAAAACGTGCTGGCAAGTCTGGAAAGGAAAACTCTTTGGCCGTGAAAACCGCCACAACTTGACCAATCCCACTTACTGGCATGCTTTTCAAAAGGTTGTAGTAAAACGGGGATTTACACGCCCGCACAACTGTGTAAATTTAAAGGAGGATTTACAATGAGAAGTCTAATCGCTATGCTGTTGCTACTGTTTGTCACAAACGCGAATGCGGCGGCACAGTCACCCACGACGGAGCAATACGCATTTGGTGCGACATATGCAACACCATGCCAGCCTGAGCCAATTGCAGTTTCTGGTATGCTGCAGACCACAATCACAGCTGTATTCAATGGAAATGTAGGAATGGTGCAGTTCCATACCACAGATGTCAACGCAGTTGGTGTAGGACTGTCAACCGGCATTGTATACAAAGTGAAGGTCAACGAATTTGCAAAGTTTTTCTTCGACAAAGACACCCAAACAGAAACAACGATTAAACAAAAACTCACGCTGCAAGGGAGCGGCCCTGACAACGATCTGAGGATTTATTACACCGTGCGGGTTAGTTTCGACGGTGTACAGTTTCACACCACATTCGAAAAGCTTTTGGTAGACTGCAAGTGAGTAGTTCCACTGCCAACAATGTTATTAATTGTTGGTGGTGATAGCTATTCAGTTGAGGGTCCATTTAAAAAGGAGATACCATGTTACTTAGTATAGGATTGTTAATGATTGTAATTCCTGCCGTTTTGGCTTTGTTATTTGTGATGTGTGCACTAATAGGAGATCTTGGTGCTATTGGTGTGTTAATCGTATTGTACGTGATAACTGCGATGATTCTTGTTTTTTGCGGCTCTCGTGTTGAAGACAAATGATTATCACACTATTTGCAGAAGAGATCGAAGAAGCTGTAATGCAGTATTTAGTTAAGACTCACGGTCTTAATTATGATGCGTTGTCACTGGCCACCATCAAAATCCAAGACGCTCATGACACCAGAACAAAAGCAAAAGACTGCACAGTTATTGTCAGTAACTATGTCAATGTCAATGTTAAGAAGGAGAAACAATGAATCACGCTGATGAAATGCGTCAAATCTCTGACGGTCTGCGACAGATGCAGTATACCGTGAGTGCACAACGACTTTGCAGTGTGTTTGACATGAATGCATGGATTGGGAATCAAGAAGTCAATGTACCAGATCCAAACAATCCCGATTTTGATTGCGGATTTGCGGGGTGTGCTATTGGCTGGTCACCTAAATTCGCACCTACAATTGGCCTGTCGTTTGTTTACAACCCACAAGATAAACGTTGGATGGTTGCTTATGAAACCCCCATGGGTTTGTTTTTAGATTATCAAGCTGTTGCGGTGTACTTCGACATCACAACCAAACAAGCAACACGGTTATTTTCTCCTGGCGCTTACGACGAAGATGACAGCGACCGCTACATTTCTCCAGGAGAAGTTGCTGATCGCATTGAAGATTTTTTGGAAATTCACGCTTAATGGAAAATCCCACAAAGATAATCATTGTAGATCGTAGCCGTGTCACCGAAGAAGCGGCGGAATTCTTTGGCATTTCTTTGGACAAGGTAGAGCATCACCACACAGCGGTCATTATCAAATTGTTTAGAAGACATAGCGGGTGTCAGTGGACACTTGCTAAAGAAAGGATGAGAAAAGACTAAAATGTCTAAATGCAAAATGTTCACATGTCACGATGAGCGGTCACCGTCTAGCAAGACGTGGTGCGTAGCCCACGAACTTTGGTATGTGAAGTTATGCCGTGAAACAAAGCGCTCACAAACTAAACGAGCGCCTGTGAAATACAAAGAAATACGCATCAAGAAGGAAAAGAAGTCTTACAACACCTTGGCAAAGGCCAAAGTGCGGTCACTGATCGGCACGCTGGTTGCAAAACATTTTGGTGAGGTTGCCCACCAATTGCGCATTTTGTTTTTACCTGGAGAAGAGAACCTTGAAACTCAGACCTATTATGATTTAGGGGCCTGCCCTAAAAACATGGTGGGTTTGGAAAGAGAAACAAAAGAATTTGAAAGTCTGCAAGCTAAGCGTGTAGGATACCATCTACTCAACACTGACGTTTTGGAATTCACACAGCATATGGCAGAACAACCTTTTCAGGTTATCTCCCTGGACTTGATGGGAGAGCTAGGTACCTACCACGACTTGTTACAAAAGCTGGTAGCAAACGGGTTTGTTGCTGACAACTGTGTAGTGTACTTAAATCTTCAAGGGGCGTCCCGTAGACCTGAAACAATTGCAGTGCTTAACGGCTTGGACGTGAGCACTGTGGAAAAAAGAGCCAAAGTATTTCATGATTTGCTGACCAAAAATTTAACTGGATTTAAGATACAAACTTCTTTTCAGTTGGCCTACGATGATAGCAACCTCATGGTTGGGTTGCTTATGTTTATGAAAAGAACAGAAGACGCTGTGACAGAAGAGACTACTTTTCTGGAATTGTCAGATCCAGAACCCGCATCTGAAGACAGAATGCCAGAAGCACAAGCTTATGACTTTATTCGAAGAAATCGTGGGCTGTCTTCGTATACTGTTGCAAAAACGATTGGCAGACGACCTGCATCTGCCCGTGCCATGATGGCTTGGGTGAGTAGAGGATATTAAAAAGGAGAGAGCTATGAATATATCGGAAATGGAAATAGACTTGCTGTTGGCGGGTTTGAGGGAATTCACCGCTACACTGCCAAAACAAATACCGTCGTTGACATGCCCTGCTTGTCAGTCTACATCAGTGGTTATCTCTGGCAAAGTCATGGATTGCAGCGATTGTCACAAAGCATTTAACAAAGACACGCGCAAAGAAGTGAAGCCCAAGCAGGTATATCGACAACGTTTTCTGCGCATGGGACAGCCGCATCGAAATCTGGACCAATACGACGGGACTTACATCGGATGATGTCCTGCCCTAATTGTCACAGTTTTCGGTATAATTACGCCCGTGACTATTGTCCTGTTTGTGATCCAGAAGAGACATGTTTAGTGCCGATGTACCGCACAGATCCTGTTTTGAATGCATTCGCTGAGACATCTGCCGGTGACTTGCTGCTATTCATGATTGCGTTGGATCGTAAAGCCAGGTCACAACCACGTCCAATGGAAACCCACTTACTTTAAGGAGAGCCATGGAAATCAATATACCCGTAAATGCAACTGCTTTAGACATTTTACGTGCGCTAGATTTGTGGGCGCATGCTGTACAAGAAAAAGGTTTGTACATGGCGTGGAAAGAAAGAGATGTTTGTGAAAAAGAAGTGAGAAAGTTTTGGGAATACATCACTGCCTTTCGGGGACCAGACAGTGATAATACAAAGTTAAAATACGAAACTACGGCGGTGTTACGCTGGTTGTTAGTACCGCACATGGCAGACGTTTGCGGAGCAATTAGCAACACCACTACAGTAAATACAGAGGCTCTTAAAGAAGATGCCACAGCTATTGACAATGCCGGTTGTGGTAGGTACCGTGAAGATATGCCAGTAAGTTTTCAAGAGTACGGGCCGGAAGCACAAGTGCATTTCCTTGCTCATTACATCACCGCAGTGCACAACATTCTAGAAGATAAGGAGGTGATCTTACAACACAGACCGCATCTTACGGAGTAATTACATTGTTTAAATCAACGTTAATAAGGAGATACTTCAATGTCTGACAAAGAACTGCGTGATTCTGGTAAACTGTCCCGTCCTGTGATCACACCGATAATCGGTGTTGCATGGGGAAAGGTACGTCAGGTTCCTCTACGATTCTGGTTGTGGGCGTTAATTGTCGCAGGATTGTTTTTTGTGGGGCGTATTGTTCTACGTGAAGTGCGGGAAGACGCCAAAAACTATGTGACTGCTGAACTCGCAGAAAAACATCGCAAAGAAGTGCAAGTGACATCCGACCATTTTGAACAAGAACTGAGCGTGGTAAGAAAAACCAACTCAGAGCTTTTGAAGAAACTGGATGCCGACTCTACCAAAACAACTACTGTACGCCAGGCCAGCAAAGCGACAACTGCCAAAAAGAAAGCTACGGTGCTTTCACACACAACTGTGGCTGCTGTCTCTCAAGATGTTCAAGAATTCCTCAAAGTCTTTCCAGTGTCAGTCACTGACACCACACTGACATTCGATGTCAGAGACGTTCCTAAGTTTGTAGTGACTGCCCTAGAAGTACAAGATCTGCAATTGGAAGTCGAATTTCAAAAGCACATGCGTGGCATTGCAGAGCAACGTGTCACTATCTTGGAAGACACACAAGCGCACTCCGACGCCACCATAATTGCCCTAAAAGACACAAACAAGGCACTAGAAACAGAAGCGGCGGCGTTTAAGAAAGCCGCGAAGAAATCTACGTGGAGAAAATTTTTAGGTGGGGTTAAAACAACAGCTTTAGTTGTGATCCCCGCAGCAGTTATGTATTTGGTAATGTCTGGAGAGGCTGATGGTAACTAATGATCTACAGGATGAAGAAAGACGTAAGCACAACCAAAAGATTTTGGAAAAGTTGCAGACTCAAACAGCAAACACCAAAATGGGGCCTATGCCGCTATGGGCAATTGTGTCTGCCGATGGCTTTAATAAAAAATTGGTGCATTGCCCACCTGTAGACTCTGCCAAAGAATACTCCGATGAGGTTAGGACCTTTATCTCTGACAGACTAGGCTACATACCATCTGATGACACCATTGATTTTGTCTTGCAACATTCTTGGCGGCGGTAATGCAACTACATTTAGGGCTGTTAATTGCACTGTGGGGTGTTTGTATGCAAGATGTTTTCACAGTTGCAATAGGGATTTTAATTGAGTGGATTAACATTGACGAGGACTGAATTGTCGGGCCGAAACAGACGTGTGCTTACCGAGATAGGTTTGCCATAGGTAAGTACATGCACGACACGGTTAAATGTCGTGGAGCATAGATTATGGCAAATCATACAAACAATAGCTGGAAGGTTTGTGCGGGAAACGTAGCACAGTTTCCCAGCCGCAATTGCTTCCTCACAATTACGTTGGCCTAGGCCATTTTTCTTCCAGCACACAGCGAAAAAAGGAGATAAGTGTCATGGAAACTCAAGTACAGTCGCAGAAA
>Ga0105340_1000806_pt1 | contig 14563 bp, 11 predicted proteins | sample EasRivMeERMLT700_FD_89676 | JGI IMG/M metagenome (GOLD analysis project Ga0105340, IMG submission 89676) | Soil microbial communities from meander-bound floodplain in the East River, Colorado, USA - East River MetaG ERMLT700 | ecosystem: Environmental > Terrestrial > Soil > Floodplain | place...
CCTGACTTCACGCCGATCGTGGAATCCTACCGCGCTCGCGTAAAGGCCGCAACTCCGGCGGCACCTGTTCCGGGGACTCAACCGTAAAACCGCAAAACCGAAAGGACTAGCCTATGTCTTTCAATCTTGATGACTTCATGAACGCTGCCGTCGACGCCCCTATGGCGACGAGCTACCCGGTCCATCCCGAAGGGGAATTTCCCTTCATGCTCGACGCCGATCCGAAGATGCTTGAAGTCAAGCATATGAGCGGCGTTAGTGCCAAGACCGGCAACCCCTACGACTTCCACCAGATGGAACTCGTTTGCCTCGCCCAAGACGACGGCGTGAAGGCGAAGATGGGCCGCGACAAGGTCACAGTTCGGCTCCGCTTGAACCTTGACTTCGACACCAACGGCCGCCTTGCCGTCGGCGAAGGGAAGAATGTTCTGCTCGGGCAAATCCGCGAGGCGCTCGGCCAGAACACGCCCGGCTGGACGCCGAAGCAGTTGCTCGGTGCCGGCCCCTTCATCGGTCGCGTGAAGCACTCGTCTTTCAACGACCGCACCTACGCTGACATCACCGCCGTTGCGAAGTACCGCTAAGGGGGTAGAGCACTCGCCCGTGCCGACGCGCGCTTGAGTGCTCTAGGGCGACGGGGAATCATTGGGTATGGCGCCCCGTCGCCCACAATTTAACCAAACCAGAGGAGGCTCTAATGCTATCTATCAGTCTTGTTCTTCTGATCTGCGCCCTTGTTTGTTTCGTTTGCGAAGCAATCGGCATACCTACTCGCGTTAATTGGATCGGCTTAGGCCTCGCTTTCATTACAGTTTGGTTCATTCTTGGGGGGCGTTGATGCGAATCGTTAGCCGTGAACTAATCTCCATCGGAGATCGCCAGCGCAAGGAGCGCAAAGCCAATGCTGTCTCTGACCTTAAGGCGTCTATTCTCTCAAAGGGCCTCCTCCATCCGCCGGTCGTCTGCGCGGAAGGCTCTCGGTATGTACTCGTTGCAGGCGAGACGAGACTATCTGCTCTGGACGCAATCGCAGGTGACAAATGTACCTACCTCTGCGACGGCGTATCCATCTTACCGGGTGAGACCCCTGTTACGCTCATTGCTGACCTATCGGCTGCTGATCTCTTCGAAGCGGAGTTTGAAGAAAACGAATTCCGCGAACCGCTCTCTTGGCAGGACCGAGCGCAAGCCCTCGCCAAGCTTCACACCTTACGGGAAGCTCTTAATCCCAAACAAACGTACAGCGCAACTGCTCAAGAGCTACTCGAGAAGTCTGGGGGTTCGGTATCAGGCTTTACTCAACCGTCGAAATTCGCAACGCGAGTACGAGAAGCGACGGTTATTGCGAAACACCTTCATGATCCGAAGATCGCCAACGCCCGCAATGCTACGGAAGCTCTCGCTGCTATCCTCAAAAAAGAGAGCGAAGCCGTCGAGGCCGAACTAATTCGCCGCAACATGAAGCGCTCCGTCACGGAACAACTAGTGGAGATACGACATGGTTCCGCCATTGCAATTCTCCCGACGCTTGAAGCAGATCAGTTTGACCTTATCCTCGTCGACCCTCCTTACGGAATCGCAAATAACAGTGCAGGACTTCGCGGGCGAACCATCCATCACCATGACTACGACGATAGCCCCGAAGTCGCGCGAGACCTCATCCAGTGCATCGTTCAAGAAGGCTTTAGAATCACTAAGCCCCGAGCAAATCTCTTCATGTTTGGAGACATTGACTACTTCGCTACTTTCAAACTCATGTGTGGACAAATGGGATGGGTCGCCTTCCGAACCCCTATCACATGGCGAAAGTCAAACGAAGGACTCGCTCCGTGGGGGAGTTCTGGGTTTCGAAGAACTTGTGAGTGGATTTTCTATGCTACCAAAGGACAAAAGGGACTTCTACAATCACCAACTGACGTCCTTGATTTCAAGCGCGTTGCAAGAGATCAAAGAGAATACGGGGCAGAGAAGCCCCTCGACCTCATCAAGTTCCTCATCGAAATATCAACTTTCCCCGGAGATCGAATCCTCGATCCTTGCTGTGGAAGCGGAGTTGCCCTTCAAGCCGCCCGGCAAATGAAGCGCAAGGGCCTCGGTATTGAGCTTGACCTCGACGCCTATAACCTCGCCGTCGTTAAGAGCCAACGGGACGAGGAGCCAACCCTTGTCGAGTCGTGACCCATTTTACGGAGTAGCCGGCAGCCGTTCGCCCAAGATCGTCTTCCTTGGTGAAGCGTGGGGACGTGAGGAGGAGGCTGCCGGTTCGCCCTTTGTGGGGCAGAGTGGCAAAGAGCTATTCCGCATGATCGGCGAAGCTCTAGGCAACGACGCCCTTCATACTGCTGCGCTAGGTGCAAGTTCATTTCGCGATTGGGTACGCCTTCGCGATGAGTGGCTTATCGAGCGCGAGATAATGTTCACCAACGTAGTAGCGGATCGTCCACAGGAGAACGAGTTATGGCACCTCTTTCACCCAAACACAAAGGCGGAATCGGTTCCGAAGCTCGATGGCCTCCGGCCAACCGCTCATGTATTGTCCGAACTCTCGCGCCTTCGGAGTCAGCTGAATGCGATACAACCCCTCCTTGTTTGTGCAGTTGGCAACTACGCACTTTGGGCCACAACTACATGCTGCTCAACCTCAAACATCCCGACGGGCACTGGTGCAACAGTAAGTGTTCCCGGAGGGATCACATCGTGGCGAGGTTCAATGCTGACAAGCACAAAGTTGTGGCCACAGCCGCAGCGAGTGCTCCCATTAATCCACCCGGCAGCAATCTTGAGGGAGTGGTACCTCCGCAGCCCAACCCTTCACGACATGCGAACGCGAATCCCGATGGCCCTGCGGGAGGACTGGCGTCCCCATCCATTGCCGGTGACTTGGGCACCGCCCAGCTTCGCACAGGCGAAAGCTCGCTTGGAGGGTTGGCTAAGTCGAGCGGAATCCGGACAAGAGGTAAAGCTCGCAAGTGACGTCGAATGTATGATGACCTTCACCAAGCACTTGACTTGCATAGGCTTCGCCGACTCGAAGCACTTTGCAATGAGTATCCCCTTCGTGAAGCTTAACCCCGACCGTACACAAACCTCCTATTGGACATTCGATGAAGAGAAAACTCTCGTACTTCTCATCCGACGCATCCTTTCCCATCCACTTGTTCTTATCATCGGACAAAACTTCATCTTTGACATGCAGCACTGTATTAGGGAACTTGGAGTTCGCCCACGTCTGTGGTTCGACACTATGCTGGCTCAACATCTTTTGTTCCCTGGAACACCAAAGGGACTAGACTATATCTCTTCGCTCTATTGCCGTTATCATTGGTATTGGAAGGACGATGGCAAAGAGTGGGACAGCAAAGGAACTCTCGAACAGCATCTAGAATACAACGCCCTTGACCTGTTGCGAACTTTCGAAGCGGCAGAGGTTCTCGAGCCCTTGCTACGCAAGCATGGCTTCGGGGAATTGTGGCGAGAAAGACTCGACCTCAACACACTCGCACTTGACATGATGGAGCGCGGTGTTAAGATAGACACCCAAAGGCGGGCTAATCTCTCCATCGAACTGGCAATGTCAGCTGAGAGGTATGAAGAATGGTTCGAAAAAATCCTTCCCGACAAGCATGTCAAAGAAGCCTGTCCACTAAAGGGCAAAAACGCAAAGCCGTGGTACCGCTCCTCTACACAACAGCGAGCGTATTTCTCTTGGCTCGGTCTAAAGCTCCCTCACAATCGCAAAACCAAACGGGAGAGTTTCGGCAAGGAGGCCTTGAATGTTTTGACCGAGAAGCATCCCGAACTGAAGCGTATGTTTACGGCCTTGAGGGAATACCGATCAATTGGGGTCTTTCACAACACCTTCATCAAGGCCCAACTCGAACCGAACAACCGCATGAAATGCAGCTTTAACGTAGCGGGAACCGAGACGTTCCGTTGGAGTTCTTCTGAGAACGCCTTCGGAAGGGGCACGAATCTACAGAATATACCGAGTGGTAATGAAGAATAACGTACAAAGCATGGGGACTACCAATGGCAAATGCGGCATCAAAGGAGGCGCTGACAGCTAACTCTGTCCACGCTTCTACGCTAACTTGGGTTAAGCTTCATAGTGAAGCTAGTGAACCCTTCCTTGCCTACGATGAAAGCGCAGCCTATGACCTTTCGCTGTGTGCGATAAGCGATAATGGACGACCCAACAATGTCATCCTACCGCCTAACTTCACGAAGGTGTTCCCGACCGGTATCGCCCTTCGCCCGCCACCGGGACACTTGATCCTCATTTGCTCCCGAAGCGGAATGGCGCAAAAGAGTGTCTTTGTGAGCAACGCCCCCGGCGTCATCGACCCGACCTATACCGGCGAAATAAAAGTGCTGTTGTTTAATGGCGGCACGACCTCGATGCACTTCAAACATGGCGACCGCATAGCGCAAGCATTGGTCGTCCCCTTCGCAAGCGTAAAACTCCAGCTAGCCCAAGCCCTTCCCGAAACCAGGCGTGGAGACAAAGGGTTTGGTTCTAGCGGAATGGGAGGACCAAATGTCTGACAGTGGAATGCATACAGTGAGGCGTAAGCCTGTCGACGAAAACATCTGCCCGGTTTGTGGCGGACCTCGCAACTTTACATCACCCCTTACCATTCACGACGGGGCAGCATACTACCAAGGCGCTGCCCTTTCGCTTTCCCCCACTGAAGCGATGTACCTCGGGGTCTTGCTCAAACACCCTCGTCAGGTAGTAAGCAAGGAGTCGATGTATATACAGCTTTATGCCCATCTTCCCGATTGCGATCAGCCGAAAGAGAAGATTATGGACGTCTTCATGTGCAAGCTTCGGCAGAAGCTCAAGAAGGCGGGCGTCCCGATTACGATCGACACCTATTGGGGGCGAGGTTGGTTGCTTAAAGAGACGCACAATGTCCCTAGTGCTGCCTAACATTAAGAAGCTTTTCGTGCCCGATCGGGGCATGATGCTCTTCGATGCCGACCTTGCGGGTGCCGACGCACAAGTCGTCGCCGCTGAGGCGGACGATCAACCGCTCCTCAAAGCATTTCGGGAGGGACTAGATGTCCACGCAAAAAACGCCACAGACATGTGGGGCGAAGCATTCACGAAGCTCATCCCCGAATCGAACCCGTGGAAGAAAAAACGCAAAGACCTCAAAGTCGGCGTCCATTCAACCAACTATGGCGTATCGTCACGCACGCTTGCTCAAATCCTTGGTTGGAGCATCTCTGACACTGACGCTTTCCAGAAAAGATGGTTCTCCTTGCACCCTGGAATTCGAACTTGGCACCAAAGAACTGAGTCTGAACTCCGTCGATCTCGGACTGCCACGAACCGCTATGGATACAGAATTGTCTATTTCGATCGCATTGACACCTTACTTCCTCAAGCGCTTGCATGGGTTCCTCAATCCACCGTTGCGCTTGTTTGCTTCAAAGGCGCCCTCCGTATCAAGAAAGAGCTTCCGTGGGTCGACATCCTCTTACAGGTCCACGACTCGCTCGTCTTCCAAGTCCCCATGCACCGCGCCGATCAGCTTGAGGTGCTTAGTCGAACCCTCGAAGTGCCCGTGCCCTATCCGCAACCGCTCACCATATCGTGGGGCCTCGCCCGGAGTGAGAAAAGTTGGGGTGACTGCGAGAAGGTTGAGTGGAAGAAAGCGGCTTAAGTAGGTCAATTTACTGTGGGTAATTTGCCCCAATAAAAACAGTGGGAATGGGGAATTTAATTGGCACGCCACTTCGACGATTGGCTTAAAGCCTATATCGCATATACTAGCGATAGCGAGTCGCCGGACGACTTCCATTTCTGGACGGGCGTCTGGACAGTGGCAGGCGCACTACGTCGGCGCGTCTTTATTAATATGAGGAAGTTCCAATGGACCCCGAACTTCTACATTGTACTTGTCGCTCCGCCCGGAATTGCTACCAAGTCTACTGCGGCACGTGCCGGTTGGCGCTTGCTCGAGAAGGTCCCCGGTGTCCATTTTGGCCCCCCTTCGATGACGTGGCAAGCCCTGACAGAATCTCTTGCCTCAGCTATCGAGCATTTAGAAACTATCGACCAGGATGGGGAGGTACTGTTTGTACCCATGAGCTGCCTCTCGATCCTCGTCAGCGAATTAGGCACGTTCCTAAAGCCGCAAGATGGGGCGTTGATGGATGTCTTGACCGACCTATGGGACGGACAGATAAGCGCGTGGGGACACAAGACGAGGACGACGGGACAAATCGACATTAAGAACCCTTGGCTCAATATCATCGGCTGTACGACACCTTCATGGCTAAGAACGAATTTCCCCGAGCACCTGATCGGCGGCGGCCTTACGTCACGTTGCGTTTTCATATACGGGGATTCAAAGCGAAAACTCGTCCCCTTTCCAGACGCAGACATACCCGAAAAGGTCTATTACGACCTTGAGAAGAAGCTGATTGAAGATTTGATTGAAATCTCTGCTCTTCAAGGCGAATACCATATGACGAAAGAAGCGCGTGAGTGGGGCGGCGCTTGGTATGAGAAGCATTGGAAGAGCGATCGCCCAACACACATGGCCTCCGACCGCTATGAAGGTTATCTTGCTCGCAAGCAAACTCATATGATGAAGTTGGCGATCATCATAGCCGCCGCTCAATCTAACACGCTTGAAATAACGAGGAATCACATGGAAGTCGCAGAACAACTTCTTACATCTACCGAACCGCATATGATGAAAGTATTTGAGTCTATCGGTATGGTGGACGAAGCGCAGCATGTGGCTGAAATTTGCGCTTATGTGCGAAACCACAAAGTTCTCACCAGCGATGAGTTATGGTCACTTGTGGGACAAGTGATGAGCCAGCGCGAATTCAACGAAGCTGTCCATGCCGCCGTTAGAGGTGGTGCCCTTAAAGTCATTCATCATCCCACTCTCCGAATGCCAGATGGCTCTCCCAAGAAAGCATTATCTCCCGCCCTCCCATGACGACCGCAGAAAAGCGAAGAGCCTATTGGCGGGAATGGGGACGGAAGAATCGCGCAAAACGCAGCGAGCAAAATAAGCGTTATCGTGAGAAACGAAAAGCTTCTGGCAATCCGCTTACCGTTAAGAAATACCGCCAAAACCCCATCATCAAACGCCTCGCCCGAAGCCTCTCTTGCGGCATACATGAAGCGCGGCAGAAGCTTATCGAACTGTACGAACGTCGACCTGAGCTTCGGGATAAAGACGCTGAATATCTCGCACGATTGGGACATCCGCCCGACCCCTTGGCGTTCCGCTTTCTTGTGCCTGCTGCGCCCGAGCACGAGACTGGAAAGAACGACGAATAGCCATGGCGTCAATTCGCTTTAGCGTTGCGGCCTCGGGCAACTGCGAGTTGAAGTTCCGAATGCTTTGCAGCACATTTTCATAGTTTTGTGGGTCACTACGAGCGGACCACAGTTGGCGCATGAGGGTCTCGCGTCGTATATTCCAGTACATAATCCCCTCTCTTTCGGCCATAATCCTATCCCACTGTGCAGCGAGACGAGTAGGGGTGTAGCCCATAGAAGCGCCAACGATTTCAGCCAAATGCCTCGTGTCGTTGACATCAAACCGAACCACTCTATTGCCGAATCGGTTGGTCTCTTCTTCATTCGCATAATACCTAAAGCCCTTCGTAAGGCCCTGAAGTGAACGCGGTAGGGCAAGCTGCCACCGCTTCGCATTTGTCCAATCTAACTGCGACTCGGTAGCAAACTTGTAAAGATTGAAGCCGATACCGAAAGCAGCACCGCTCGCCTTCTGTGCGCTTTCCGCAATCGCCCTTGAGCTATCCTTATGCGGCCCCGCGAGCACGCCGAAATCAACAGGCAATATCGTCCCAAGGCCAACCGCCTTTGAGCGGTCGAAGCTTGGGAACGGTACACCCACCATCTCCATTGCAGCAGGCAGTCCAAACCCTCTCCGCGCTGCACCATGTAGCACAAGATCGGGCGGCAGCTTGCCGTCAAAGAAGTCTACAATAAACCGCCTCGCCTCGTCTTCGATGTCGAAATCTCTTCCGAATAGTCGCCACGCGAGGGCTTTAATGATGCCGCGAAGGTCCTCTCCTCCGGGCATTCCCATAAGCCCGCCAAGAAACGCCATCACCAACAGGCTTCGAGCGCGAGCACCCGGATTATTCCACAGCATAAACATCGTGTTCTGCACGAAGCTCTTAAAGATAAAAACTGTCCGGGCCTTGCCGCGCATAAACTTCGGGCTTGCCCATTGCTGATAGATATATTGCGTTTCTTCCACGACGTCTTTAGCGACGACAAACGCTGCCGCTTCGTTTGGCGGCCAGCCTTTTTCGAGCAACCTCGTATAAGCAAGCTGGTGTTTGTCCACGGCGTTTTGCACATAAGGCAATTCGGGATGCTCTAACGCCAGACGCCACGCCGCGCGGAAAGTTATCCTCCGGTTAGCCTGTTCCGTCATTTCAAACATCCACATGCTTTTATCGAGGATGAACTTAAACGTGTCCATCGTTCGAGAAAAACCACGCGGTTTGAGGTTGTCAGTTTCAGCGGCAGCCGCCATCTCGTGCGCTTGCGCTTCCGTAATAATACCTTCCTTCACACCTTCGCTCAACGCCCGCATGTCTTGGTCAGAAACGTCAAAGTTACCCCGTTTGCGATAAGTGGAGTTCATCTGCGCCCCGGCCTTGAGCAGCGCCTTCATCGCCCTCCCATCACCGACACCCAAACCGCCAAACTTACTCGCCAAGAACGGATAGCTTCCGACCACCATCTGCGAGAGGTTCAGTGTTGCGGCCGACACCACACCACCAAGCGCCCACATCGTCGCCATCTGCCTAAAGGTGGCCCAATCCGCCTTTGGATTCATCGTATAATGATAGTGGTCGGTCATGAAGTTCGCAATCCGCCCACGCCGTGTGCTATCGGCGAGCGGCCTTGCGCTATCCCTCACAGCTTTAATTTGATCCAAGAGCGGCTGAGAGTATTTCACCTTCGCAAGGTACTTGCTTCCGAAGAAGAAGTAGCTCATGTATCCCCGTCGATAATCCATCGAGTATCCGGGGACGGCCTTTCGCCGTGCAAATCGGTGCTTGAAACTTTGAACAGGACTAAAGTCGAATTTGAGTTGCTCAAGTGCTTCAATCTGCGAAGGGCTAAGGCCAAGCCTATCTCGCACCTTGTCAAGCAAACCGGGGGGAAGGCCAATGAGAGGTCGGACTTCTTCTGGAAGCACGCCCTGTTGAATGCTTTCACCGGGAAGCAAATCGTGCTCAATTTTCTTCACTCCCTGTCGTCTTGCCGACTGCGACTCAAATGTGTGGAAAGCCACCATATTCCCCGCTGCGTCGCGGACTGTAACCGTGAACTCTCCATAACGCATCATCGGCATATAGGGACGTTTTCTGTATTCAGAAAATTTATTCTCGGTGGCAACAATAACCCTCGCCTGCGCCGCCGGATCGGTGAGCTTCATCGCTTCGCCGATTTCAACCTCTTTCACCATGTCGAGGAATAGATCATAGTCCGCCACAACCTTGTGGAATACCGCTTGCGCCTCTGGCCCAACCTTATAAAGGTTGAACATTGCCTCCAGCTCCGCCGGTGTGGGGCGGCGAACTACTCCTGCTGCCGCTTCATCATCGGGCAAGAAGTGTCCATTGGCATAATAGTCCATCGCTTTGACTAGCTGATCCGATTGGTCGGGCGGAAGCTTCGCCCATGCCTTATCGGTCGTAAGCGCGATGTTCATGGTGTTAGCAGTCTCAAGACCAAGCAACTGCCAAAGCTCCCTATAAATCTGAAGCGGAGCAATGTGCGAGTTTCTCGCCGCAACCTGAACAAGACTCAGCATATACTGATAGAACGTATTAAAGCGATCGACCGCGGCGAGGTGCATACCAGCACCTTTATGCCCCGCCATGCCGAGCTTCTTTAATAGGTTACGAATGGGCACACTCGCTTGCGTCATAGGAACGGCAGGAAACTCTGGATGCCCATCGGCATTAGCCGCTCGTTGATTCGCTTCGCGAGTAGCACGATTCCTCTCCGCCTCTACCGCGGCATAGTCGAGAGGTTCCATAGTGATTAGAGAGTCGAGCCAATCGCTCAACACTTTCGGAGGATCGACATTAACGCCCAGCTTCTTCGCAAAGGCGTCACGGATGATGCGGATTTGAGTCGCTAACGCCTTGAAGAAACGGTCTACTACACTTAGCGGTTTCTCATTCGTTACGAGATACTTCGAAACATTTTCTGCCATCCACTCACTCATACTCAACCAATATCGCTGCTTCTCCGGCGGAAGACTGCTAATTAACGGATCAAGCCCTGCCTCAATGTTTTTGCGATTACCGTAAAAAACCGAAATAAAAGTGTTACGCGAAACGAGCAATTCGCGCAACTTGCGATTTGGTGTCGCTTGCTGCTGAACCCATTGCTGATAAGCAGCTTTGAGGGAAAGCTGTACTTCAGGTGTCGCCTTGGAGAAGAACTCAAAATCGACAATATGCCCCAACTCGTGCATCATTGTCGTATACATTTCCTCAACTGTCTGGAAGAGGTCTGGATAAATTTTGATTTTATAGCTTTTAGCCTGACCCTCCCTAGCACGCTTTTCGACGATAAACTGTGCCGCTTCTAGCGACATCGTTCCGGCTCGAACAGCATCTTGAAGGTCTTTAACTTCCACTTCAGGCGTAACAGAGCCAAGCCGAGTTTCGGTTACTCCTTTCACGATCTCAATATGTATCGGCTTCGTAATCTTTAATCGCTTGGCGAGTTGTTGTACGAGTTCTGCGCCCTTCTGTGCCGCCGGAACAAGGCTTTGTGCTTGAGGCGTATTGTCGGCGGTGAGCTTAACAGTGGGTTTCGTGCCGTCATCGCTTCCGTATTCAAACACCGTAAAGCCGAGCTTCACTTTGCTCGCCATCTGATCCGTGATGTCAATAAACATCGCCGGTTCGCTCAAACGCAGACTTGCCTTCGCAGTAGCTGCTGCGGCTTCTGTCGGGAAGAGGTTCTGCTCTAACGCTAGATTGGGGTTGTCGTAGTCCTCAAGCGTGAGGAGTTGATCTGGGGAGAGCGTATAATAGGGCACAAGCGCATACGCGAACTCATTCGGAGCGAGCCGAACCCGAACAATATTTTTATCTACTTCGACGCCGATCTGGGGAATATTCGTCATGCCTGTTCGGCCGCCGAGCTTCTTCGCCCACTTATCAACGATGCGAGGAATGATTTTATCGTAGAACTCCGCAAAACCTCTTTGCCGCTGCGAACCCGGACTTGCCTGCCACCGCGCTGATTGAATTTTGCCGGTCGTAAACGCAACTCTCTCTATGCCATTATCAGCCGCATAGCGAAGGATGCGCTTTATCGCAAGCTCTACCCAAGCACTACCTTTGAAGGGCGCGTTGGGCACTTTTCTGCCACCTGAGTTTTCTTCCTGCTCATAATATCTATCAGAGAGTTCCCCCGCACGAACACTCGCCTGCTCATACGCCAATTGCAACGGCTGAAGTACAGTCTGCACGTCAGGTTCAGTTTGCATATTAAAATGCTCGCTGACGTAATACACTTGCGACATACGAGTAATGGCGGCACGGCCAAGCGACTCAAAGTACGGATGGGCGCGGACGGCGTCCCAATAGGCGTTCTCTGCGGCAGCTTGCACGCCCTGCGCCTCGTCTACTTGCGCTCGTGTTACACGATCCGGCGGCTCTTCTCCTACATAGCCGCGCTTCCTTCCTTCCTGATGCCAATCGCTTTGAATCTCTTCAACGTACAGAACATTCTTACCTTCTGCGTCAAGGCGACGGGAGACGCGTATGTGGGCAAGCACGTTGGGTTCTTCCCAATGGCCACTCCTATACGGCTCTTTGAGAGTACCCTTTCGTTTGAGGTTTTCATAGTGCGAATAAGCATCGTCTTCAGCCCGAACCGCTTCTTCGATCTGATCTCGTAACGCTTGCGGAGCCTCATAATAGCCACCCGGACTATTATCCGCTTGATTATAAAGCTCCCGTGAGCGCGCTTGCGCCATATCGACCGCCTGCTTAGCGGCCTCCATTTCGGGGTCCGAATTGAAGGCAGGATTAAGCGTAATCAAAATTTCGACATATCCCTCCTTCTCTCCATCAAGCTGATACCCTTGGTATTTCGGAGCGTTTTTGCCGACGTTTGCGTTATAGTGAATTACCTCATCCGAATGCCTTTGTGCAGCGGCCTGTGCCTGCGCAAGTGTGGCAAACGATCCACCACTTAGAGGCGTTTCGTGCCCACTTCCTGGATCAGTATAGTATGCCCAATACCTCTCTCGCCCATGCGGGTCGAAGGCCTTTTGGATTAAGAATTCCCCAAATTGATCCTTCCAAGTTTGATCCGTACCTTCGCCTTCAGTAGCCCATTTGATAATCGTTTCCTCAACTTGCGATCGCATAACGGTTTGCACGTCAAGAAGATTTTCACGAAGGTGCGTAAGTAGCTCTTGCTTAGTGACCTTCTTTCCATTTGCAGTAAGGTATTCAGGAATTTTCATCCATTGAATTTCTTCCGCCTTAACACCTGCTTGCGTCCAATTCTTAATACTATTCATCCACTGCTCAGAGGAAGCAATGTTCGGGCCTTTATCTTCCACTAGCTTCTGAAGCTGTGAATAGAAGATTGGACTCGGTTCTTTTTCTTCTTGAATAGCAAACTGATCGACTTGTGTGTCAGTATCAACGACACTAATATTGCCCGGCTCTGCAATCGCCACGCTATCGGGCGAGCTTGTTCCTATGTCCGCATCGTTCGTCTCCCGCGCACTACGCGGAGGAGCAGAAGAAGGCCTTGAAGCGGCAAAGCCCGTAGCAGCTCCCGTTCCACCACCAATCAACGCCCCGAGCGCACCAGCGTCGAGCATCTTTGTCGGCAGTCCGGCCCAATCAATCGCCGTCCCGGCACCAGTCGCCCCCGCCACCTCGCCAATCGCCTCTTGAACAGCCTCCGTTATACCTTCTGCCGTCATCTGCTTGCCCGTTTCGCGCGCAACCCCAAAGCGCACAACGGCCCGTTCGGCCACCACTTCGGCGACCTCTTTACCCAACGACTTCACAAGCATTCCGGCGATGCGCCCCGGAACAATGCTATCCAACGCCGCTATCGCACTACCGCCAACAAGAGGCGCCCACGGTGCAACAGCATTGGGGTCTTTTTCCTTAACGCTTCCTTGAACTTCACCGATTCCCATCGGAAGCCCAAGAGCAGTTGTGCCCGCGACTGCGCCAATAACAGGAGCAGCCGGTAATGCTGCCGCGCCCACAATACCTGCACCCGCGCTCGCCACAAGCTGAGGCGCAATAGTCCCCGCCCCCTCTTTAACCCACTGAAGAAAATCACCTGTGCCGCGAATCTGAGAGAACTGTTGCTGTTGCGGAAGCGCCTTAACGGCGGCTTCACTTGCCTCTCGTCCTTCTCGCCCCCATTGCGTAATACCTTCGCTGCCGAGACGCTCACCAATATATTCAGTTGCGCCGCTCAACATACCTTCTACTTGCCGCATACCTCTCTCTACAGCTTGCGGAAAGCTTGCTCGAGGCCGTTCTTCACCCTCTGGCGCAGGCGCTTCAGGCGTTAGTGGGGCATACTTCGTCCATGGTCCTTGGGCTTGTGCTTCAGCCGAAGGCGGCGTTGATTCCGCCATAGGAGCTTGATATTTCTCCCACGGTCCCGGCGTTCCAGCTTCAGCGATTGGAGCGTAGTTTTCCCAAGGACCAGCCATTTAGCGAACTTTCTCCCAGGCACTCGGATCATTCGGGTTGCCACCACGAAACCTAAACCCATCTTCCACATGCCCCACCGGGGGCCGACGACCCGCCGCAGGCGCTCCACCAGACGTCGGAGCCGAAGGCGCAAGGTCATCACCCTCTTGCGTCTGACCTCCGCCCATAATATCTCCGAGTCCGTTCTGCCGTGCCCATTGTTCAGGCGACGGAAAAGCCGACCTCTGTGCCTGAGGTACGAGTAATTGATTGTCATCGTGCGCCTTGCGAGCTTGCTGGTAGCGCAACAATGCCCCGAGCTTCAGTCTCGTTCCTTGGTTTCGGATGTCGTTGTCAAGCCTTTCCCTCTGGAACTGAAGACGATCAGCCTGCCGCGCAGCACCGCTTCCAGCATTCGCAGCGCGACTTTCCGCCAGTTGCGCTTGTGAAGCGCGGAGGTCTTGCTTGCTATCTGCCTCTTGCCGCTTGAGATCGGAGGCTTCACGGCGACTACCAAGCTCCCCTACTGAGCCAAGCGCCTGACCGATATGGCCCGTCGGGTTTTGCCCGAAGCCCATTGGCGACATCATGCTCACGCCGAATTGCATCAGCGCCGCACGATTGTTGTCGTTCGCCATCCAGCTTCGCCATTGACCAGCCAAATCGCTTTGCTGTTCCGGCGTCGGATTCTGCATCGGCACAACGGCCGGAGGCTGCACGTCTAACGGGTCTTCATATGGGTCTGCCACGCTTTGCTCCCTTCATCGGCATGTCGGGCATGAGGGGCGAAGACGGCAAAGCGTCTCCTTCTGCATTGCCCATCATCTTCTTCATCAAG
>Ga0105340_1000807_pt1 | contig 14556 bp, 17 predicted proteins | sample EasRivMeERMLT700_FD_89676 | JGI IMG/M metagenome (GOLD analysis project Ga0105340, IMG submission 89676) | Soil microbial communities from meander-bound floodplain in the East River, Colorado, USA - East River MetaG ERMLT700 | ecosystem: Environmental > Terrestrial > Soil > Floodplain | place...
GCGACGTCGCGAAGTATCTGCTCGGGACCGACGTCTGATCATGCTGGAAGTGAAAAACATCGACGCCTGGCGTGGCCCTGCGCAAATCCTGCACGGGGTTTCGCTGAGCGTTCGCACCCACGAAGTGGTCTGCCTGGTGGGGCGCAACGGCGCCGGCAAGACCACGACCATGGAAAGCATCATGGGCTTTCTGCCGGTCAGGTCCGGCCAGATCCTGTTTCACGGCGAGGAGGTGACTTCGCTCCCCGTGCACCAGCGGGCGCGGCGCGGCATGGGCTACGCGCCCGAAGGCAGCGAGATCTTCCCCGAGCTCACGGTGGCGGAGAACATGATGATCAGCCGATGGATGTCGGCAAAAGCAAGACGCAAGCTTGAAATCGGGGACATCGAGGAGCGCGTTTTCGCGGTTTTCCCGGAAGTGCGCGAGCTGCTGCGCCGCCGGGGCATGAACCTGAGCGGCGGCCAGCGCAAGATGGTCGCGATCGCGCGCGGCATGGCGCTCGCCCCGACGCTGTTGCTGCTGGACGAGGCATTCGAAGGGCTCGCCCCGGTGGTCGTCAAGCGCTTCCGCGATGCGGTGCTCAAGATCGAGGACCTGGGCATCTCGCTGCTGATCGCCGAATCGAACCTTCTCAACGCGGCGCGCATCGCCGACCGGCTCTACGCGATCGACCGCGGCGAGATCATCTTCGAGGGCAAGCCGGAGCAGGCGCTCGAGGACGCAAGCGTCATGAAGGCCCTGCGCGGTTGATTCAGCAGCTCAAGGCTCTTTGGGTCTGCGCGGGTCCGCGCTCCATTCGCTCCACGAGCCGGCGTAGAGCTTGCCGCCTTTCAGCCCGGCGATCTCCATCGCGAGCAGGTTGTGGCAGGCCGCGACGCCCGAGCCGCAGTAGTGCACGACGTCGGAGGGCGAGCGCTTGCCGAGAATCGCGGCAAAGTCCTTCCGGAGGGATTCCTTGTCTTTGAAGACGCCCTCGGCGGAGAGGTTGTCCATGTTGAAGCGGTTCTTCGCTCCGGGGATGCGACCCGCGACCGGGTCGATCGGCTCCTGCTCGCCGCGGTAGCGCACCGGCGCGCGGGCATCGAGAAGAAACAGGTTTTTGAGATTCTTCGCCACGCTGGCAACGTCGACAGCGACATCGCTGCGGGGCTGGATGGGGTAGTTGAGGGGCGTAAAGAGCGGCACGTCGATCGTGACCGGCCGTCCTTCCTTTGTCCACTTGGCGAAGCCGCCGTCCAGCACGGCGACCTTCTCATGCCCGAACCAGCGCAGCATCCACCACAGGCGCGCGGCCATGGCGCCGGGCCCGCCGTCGTAGCACACGGCCTGGTCCTTTGGCGTGAGGCCGGTCTTCTCGAGCCATTTCTCGAAATCCTGCGGCTCGGGCAGGGGATGGCGGCCGTTCTTGCCGGTCTTCTGCCCGGAGAGGTCGCGGTCGAGGTGCGCGAAAAGGGCGCCCGGGAGATGGCCTGCGCGGTACTGCTGCTCGCCCAGGTCAGGCTTGGCGAGGTCGTGGCGGCAGTCGAACACCCGCCAGCGCGGAAGGTTTTTCTCTAGCTCACCGGTCGAGACGAGCGTGGAGCCACTCATGGAAGTGAACCTCCGCATCTTCCATCGGCGATTGATACGGGCCGGCGTCGTCGAGCCCCTGCTCGTACAGCGCGCGCCGGCCGCGGTCCAGGCGCATGCAGATCTCGTTGTCCTCGATCGCGGTCTCGACGTAGGCGGCCTGCTGTGCCTCGATGAACTCGCGTTCGAACAGGGCGATTTCCTCGGGGTAGTAGAACTCGACCACGTTGGTGGTGCGCGTCGGCGAGCGCGGGATCAGGTGCGACACGATGAGCACGTTCGGGTACCACTCGAGCATCAGCCCGGGGTAGTAGGTCATCCACAGCGCACCCTGCTTCGGTTCGCGCCCATCGAGGTATTTGAGGCAGGCTTCGTGCCAGCGCCTGTACGTCGGCGTCCCCGGCCGGGCGAGCCCCGACTTGGCCTCGACGATCTGCACCGAGTAGTCGGTGCCGTAGTCGACCGTGAAGTTATTGCAATCGGTGAAATTGCCGAGCCCGGGATGGAAGAAATCGACGTGGTAGACCTCGAGATAGGTCTCGATGAAGGTCTTCCAGTTGATGTCGTACTCGTCGATGCGCACCGAGTCGAGCACGTAGCCGCTGAAGTTCCAGTCGGCGCTGGTAGTAATGTGCGCGAGGTCGCGGGCGGGATCGCGCGGGCCGGCGAACAGCAGCCCGTTCCAGTTGCTGAACGGGGTCGAAGCAAGCTTGACGCAGGGCTGGTCGGCGAAGCGCGGCGCGCCGAGCAGCTCGCCCTTCATGTCGTAGGTCCAGCGATGCACCGGGCACACGATGTTCTCGGCATTGCCGCGGCCTTCCAGCATGATCGCCTGGCGGTGGCGGCAGACGTTGGAGAGCAGCTCGATGCCGTTGCCGTTATGAACGAGCATTTTTGAATGATCGGTCCAGGCGAGCGTTTGGTAGTCGCCTGGCTTGGGCACCATGAGCTCGTGGCCGACATAGTTCGGCCCGGACTGGAACAGGAGGCGCTTTTCCGCCTCGAAGATCTCCGGGTCGAAGTACCAGGAGACCGGTAACTGACAACTCGTTGGTTTTAGCTGCCTGAGTGGTGCAACATCCGCCATGCGTTGTAAAGCCCCCGAGAAAACAGTATTTTAGCAAACGATGAGCAAGCAGGTATCGAGCGCGAGCGGCCGCGCAGAAGCAGCCGAGCCCGACAAGCTCGACTTTGAAAAGGCGCTCGCCGAGCTCGAGAAAATCGTCGCGCGCATGGAAAGCGGCGAGCTTTCGCTCGAGCAGGCGCTCGCTACCCACCAGCGCGGGCTCGAGCTCGCGCGCTTCTGCCAGCAGAAGCTCGAGGCGGCCCAGCAGCAAGTCAAGGTGCTCGAGGGAGAAGTTTTGAAGCCCTTGGCTGCGGCGGCCGAGCCCGATGAAAATTCTTGACAGCGAGTTCCAGGCCTGGATGGGCGGGGTCCAGGCGCGGATGGAGACCGTGCTGGCGCGGCTGCTGCCGGCGGCTCACGTCGCGCCGGCACGGCTGCACGAGGCGATGCGTTACGCGACGCTCGAGGGCGGCAAGCGCGTGCGGCCGCTGCTGGCGTTCGCCGCCGGCGAGGTGTCGGGCGCCGCGACCGAACGGCTCGAGGTCGCCGCCGCCGCGGTGGAGCTGATCCACGCCTATTCGCTCGTGCACGACGATCTGCCCTGCATGGACGACGATACCCTGCGCCGCGGCAAGCCTACCGTGCATGTGGAATACGACGAGGCGACCGCGCTCCTCGTGGGTGACGCGCTCCAGTCGCTCGCTTTCCAGCTGATTTCGGAACACAGGATCTCGGATGATCCGCGCGTGCAGCTCGAGATGGTGAAAACCCTGGCCGCCGCCGCCGGGTCGCGCGGCATGGCGGGCGGCCAGCAGATCGACCTCGAGTCCACGGGAAAGACCCTGACGTTGCCCGAGCTCGAGTTCATGCACATTCACAAGACAGGGGCGCTGATCCGGGCCGCGGTGCTCCTCGGGTTTTCATGCGGAAGAATCTCGGAGGAAGAAAAGCAGAAACTGGGCAAATACGCCAAAGCGATCGGCCTGGCGTTCCAGGTGGTCGACGACGTGCTCGACAGCGATGCGAGCACCGCGACGCTGGGCAAGACGGCGGGCAAGGATTCGAAGCAGGGCAAGCCGACGTATGTTTCGGCCATGGGCGTGGCGCGCGCCCGGCAGCGGGCGGAGGAGCTTCGCGCCGAGGCGCACGCGGCGCTGTCGGACCTGGGGGGGCGCGCGCGCCACCTCGCCGAGCTCGCCGACTTCATCGTTCTGAGAAAATTCTAGATGGCCGCCGTCACGCACGAGCTGCCGGCCAACGGCGGCAACCCAGCAAGCTACGAGCTGCTCAAGACAATCGACGAGCCGGCGCAGGTGCGCGCGCTCGAGCGCAAGCAGCTCGCCCAGCTCGCGACCGAGCTGCGCGCCTACGTGCTCGAGTCGGTTTCGAAGACGGGCGGCCACCTGTCCTCGAACCTCGGCACCGTGGAGCTGACGATCGCGCTGCACTACGTCTTCGACACGCCCGAGGACCGCATCGTCTGGGACGTCGGCCACCAGACCTACCCGCACAAGATCCTCACCGGGCGCCGCGAAGCGATGGCGCGGCTGCGCATGCTCGACGGCATTTCGGGTTTTCCGCGGCGCGCGGAATCGAAGTACGACACCTTCGGCACGGCGCATTCCAGCACTTCGATCTCGGCGGCCCTGGGCATGGCGGTTGCCGCAAAGATCAAGGCAGAAAAGCGGCGCTGCATCGCCGTCATCGGCGACGGCGCGATGTCGGCCGGCATGGCCTACGAGGCGATGAACAACGCCGGCGCCATGAACGTCGACCTGCTGGTCATCCTGAACGACAACGAGATGTCGATCTCGCGGCCGGTGGGCGCGCTGACCAACTACCTCGCGCGGCTCTTGTCCGGCCGCATTTATTCGACCGCGCGGCGGGCGAGCGAGCACCTGCTGAAGCGCGTCGGCGTGTGGGAGATCGCACGGCGGACCGAGGAGCACGTCAAGGGCATGGTCACGCCCTCCACCTTGTTCGAGGAGTTCGGCTTCAACTACCTCGGGCCGATCGACGGCCACGACCTCGACGCCCTGATTCCGACCCTGACGAACATCAAGAAGCTGAGCGGGCCGCAGTTCCTGCACATCGTCACGCGCAAGGGGCAGGGCTACAAGCTCGCCGAGGACGACCCCATCGCCTACCACGGGCCGAGCAAGTTCAATCCTGCAGAGGGGTTGCAGAAGGCGCCGGTCGGCAAACCGACCTACTCGCAAGTCTTCGGCGAGTGGCTGTGCGACATGGCGACGCGCGACCCGCGCCTGGTCGCGATCACGCCGGCGATGCGCGAAGGCTCGGGCATGGTGGCGTTCTCCGAGCGCTTCCCGGAGCGCTACTTCGACGCCGGCATTGCCGAGCAGCATGCCGTCACCTTCGCCGCCGGGCTCGCCTGCGAAGGCATGAAGCCGGTAGTCGCGATCTACTCGACCTTCCTGCAGCGCGGCTACGACCAGCTGATCCACGACGTCGCCATCCAGAACCTGCCGGTGCTGTTCGCGCTCGACCGCGGCGGCCTGGTCGGCGGCGACGGCGCCACCCACAACGGCGCCTTCGATTACGCCTACCTGCGCACCGTGCCGAACCTCACGGTGATGGCGCCCTCCGACGCCGCCGAGTGCCGAAACATGCTGTTCACCGGAATCAACCTGGGCGGGCCGGCGGCCGTGCGCTATCCGCGCGGAGCGGCGCTCGGCGATACGACCCGGGAGATGTACGCGATCACGGTCGGCAAGGCGGAGATCCGGCGCGCGGGCAAGCGCGTGGCCATCCTCGCCTTCGGCGCGATGCTCAAGCCCGCGCTCGAGGCGGGCGAAGCCCTCGACGCCACCGTGGTCAACATGCGGTTCGTAAAGCCGCTGGACACGGCTGTGATCGCAGAACTCGCCAGAACGCACGAGCTGCTCGTGACGGTCGAAGAGCATCAGGTGATGGGCGGGGCCGGATCCGCCGTCTGCGAATTCCTTGCCGGTGGGAAGACGAAGGTTCTGCTCCTCGGCCTACCGGACCGCTTCATCGACCACGGCGACCCGGGCAGGCTGCTTGCTTCGGTAGGATTGGATGCAGAGGGCATCCAAAAATCGATTACGAACGTAATGTCCGAGTAAATTACTCGGATGTTAAAATGGACCCCATGAATGCACGCGACCCGCAACGCATCCCCGACGTCCAGGCCACCCCGGATTCGCGCAAGCTCGCCATCGACAAGGTGGGCATCAAGGCCATTCGCCACCCGATCCAGATCAAGGAGCGCTCGGGCGGGGTGCAGCACACCATCGCCACCTTCAACATGTACGTCGGCCTGCCGCACCAGTTCAAGGGCACGCACATGTCGCGCTTCGTCGAGATCCTGAACGCGCACGAGCGCGAGATCACGGTCGACAGCTTTCAGGTGATGCTGAAGGAAATGGTGCAGAAGCTCGAGGCCGAGGAAGGCCGCATCGAGATGACCTTCCCGTACTTCGTCGACAAGGCGGCGCCGGTGTCCGGGGTGCGCAGCGTGATGGACTACGAGGTCAGCTTCATCGCCCAGATTCTCAAGGGCGAGCGCTGCTTCGCCCTGAAGGTGCTGGTGCCGGTGACGAGCCTGTGCCCCTGCTCGAAGAGGATCTCCGAGTACGGCGCGCACAACCAGCGCTCGCACGTCACGGTCACCGCGCACACGATGGAGTTCGTGTGGATCGAGGAGCTCATCGACCTGGTGGAGAAGCTCGCCTCAAGCGAGCTGTACGGGCTGCTGAAGCGCCCCGACGAGAAATTCGTTACCGAGCGTGCCTACGACAACCCGAAGTTCGTCGAGGACATGGTGCGCGACGTCGCCGCGGCCCTCAACCGCGACAAGCGCATCACCCGCTATGTGGTCGAGTCGGAGAACTTCGAGTCGATCCACAACCACAGCGCCTATGCCCTGATCGAGAGGGACAAACGCGCCGGGCGTTAGCCGGCTTTTTCCTGGTCATGTTCGGGCTGAGCGCTGAAGGCCAGGACTTCGCAAGCGAGCGCGCCCGGATGGTGTCCGAGGTGGACGCGATGTACGCGGAAACCCGGTCGGAAACCGGCCTCGCACGGATGTCGCCGGCGGTGCGCGCGGCGATGGGCAAGGTCGAGCGACACCGCCTCGTGCCCGCAGCCGAAGCTTCGCGCGCGTATCGCAACCATCCGCTGCCGATCGGCAGCGGCCAGACCATCTCGCAGCCCTACATCGTTGCGGTATCCACGGACCTCCTGAATCCGAAGTCCGGGGATGTCGTCCTCGAAGTGGGAACCGGCTCGGGCTATCAGGCGGCGGTGCTGGCCGAGATTGTCTCCCGGGTCTACTCGATCGAGATCATCGAATCGCTGGGCAAGACCGCGGCCAAGCGTCTGGAGGAGCTCGGTTACGGCAACGTGGAAGTACGGATTGGGGATGGTTACGCGGGCTGGCCGGAGAAAGCGCCGTTCGACGGCATCGTGGTGACCGCCGCGGCGCCGCGCGTGCCGCAGGCGCTGGTCGAGCAGCTCAAGCCCGGCGGCCGCATGGTGATCCCGGTGGGCGGCGCGGGCGACATCCAGTATCTCAAGCTGCTCACGCGGCGCGCCGACGGCGGCGTCGACGAGAAGCGGGTGCTGCCGGTGCGGTTCGTACCCCTGGTTCCGGGGAAATGAACTTCTAAAAGCGGCGGATCAGCACCATCGTGTGGCCGTCGCGCTTCATCTCCACGCGATTCAGGAAGCTCATGCCGAGGAGGGCGATGTCGAGGCCCTGCTCGATCACCACGCCGTCGACGCCGGTGACCTCGATCGAACCGAGCCGCACGGTATCGAGCCGCACGCGGTAGATCGGCACTACGCCGCCGGCGGTGTTGCTGTAGCCGCGCTCGCCCTTGCGGTAATCGATTCCCAGCCGCAGTGCGTCAGCTGCCGGCAGGGCGATCATCGTCGCTCCGGTGTCCACGAGGAAGCGCACCGGGTTGCCGTTGATCGCGCCGTCGGTGAAGAAATGCCCACGCGGGTCGGCGGCGAGCGTCACGCTCTGGCGGTCGCTGGGCGCGGCGGCGGAGCGGTAGTGCTGGCCGATCATCAGCACGCGGCGCTTGCCGTCGATCTCGACCGTAGCCTGGCCGCGCTCGACCGAGATCACGGTGACGCCGCTCCACTTCTGCCCGACCTTGACGGTCTTCGGCTCGCCGCCGCCGACCGCGAGCACCGCCGCCCGGTCGCCGAGCACGCCGATCAGGGCGACGTCGGTCGCCGCGGCGGGGCCGCAGGCAAGTGCGAGGAGAAGGGCAATAATACGGGTCATGAAACCGGTTGGCATTTTTAGAACAGCCCGAACCGAAGGTCCAGGGTATTTTGCCACCTACCTCGAGCGGCGCTCAATTCCGTGGAAACTCGTCGCCCTCGACCAGGGCGAGGCCGTACAGCGCGACCTGCGCGCTTATTCCGGCCTCGCGGTGATGGGCGGGCCGATGAGCGCGAACGACGAGCTGCCCTGGATCGCGCCGCTCCTCGAGCTCTTGCGCAACGCCGTGCGCCAGGACGTGCCGGTGATCGGGCACTGCCTCGGCGGCCAGCTGATGTCGCGGGCCTTCGGCGGCGCCGTGCGCGCGAACCCGGTGCGCGAGATCGGCTGGGGCGAAGTCCGCGTGGCCGACAACGGCGTCGCGCGCGAGTGGCTCGGGTCGCTGCAGTCGTTCGAGAGCTTCCACTGGCACGGCGAGACCTTCAGCATCCCGCCCGGCGCCACGCGCGTCCTCGAGGGCGAGCACTGCGCGAACCAGGCCTTCGCGCTCGGGCGGCACTTCGCCATGCAATGCCACGTCGAGATGACCCCGGAGCTGGTGCGCACCTGGCTCTCCACCGGGGGCGAGGAGATCCGGGAGCACAAGAAAAGCCCGGCGGTGCAGCCGCCCGCGGAGATCGAGAAGGACCTCGAGCCGCGCCTCGACCGGCTGCACGAGGTCGCCGACAGGATCTACGAACGGTGGAGCGAACGCCTTAGTCGCGGAAGTTAATGAATTGCAGAGGAAGATCGGCGACGGACTTGCGCACGAGCTGAATCGCCGACTGCAGGTCGTCCTTCTTCGCGCCCGAAATCCGCACCGCGTCGCCCTGGATCGAGGCGGCGACCTTGAGCTTGGAGTCCTTGACGAGCTTCTGGATCTGCTTGCCCTTCTCCTGCGGCACGCCGACCTTCACCGTGACCGGCCGCTTCACCTTGTCGCCCGAGATCTTTTCCACCGCGCCCGGCTCGAGCGCGCGGACGTCGACGTTGCGCTTCGCAAGGCGCGTGCGCAGCACGTCGAGCACCTGGCCGAGCTTGAACTCGTCGTCGCCGTACACGGTCAGCACGAGCTCGTTCTGTTCCACGCGGGCATCGGAGCCCTTGAAATCGAAGCGGTTGGTGATTTCCTTGTTGGTCTGCTCGACCGCGTTCTTCACTTCCTGGTGGTCGACCTGGGAGACGATGTCGAAGGAGGGCATCCGAGGCTCTCGCGCTAGCGCGAGTTGAGCCGTTTCAGCTCGTCGATCCAGCGCGCGGTCGCGACGCGGATCCATTCGAGATCACCGGGATCGTCGTACTGCGTGAACACCGAGAGGGTGAGCGCTTTGCCGCGCAGCAGGACCAGGCTGGTGGACGACAGCACGTATTTCGAGCGCTCGAAGAAGCTGCCTTTGCTGCGCGTGCCCTGCAGCACCGCGACCGCGTCCGGATCCTTGCGCAGCTCGGCAAGCACGCTGACCGCCCCCACGGGCCGCGACTCGAGGTACTTCTGGTAGTCCGCGGCGCCCGACACTGGTCCCAGCTCGCGCAGCGAATCGCCGGCGAAGGCCTTGAACGCGCTCTCGGACATGCGCTCGCGCTCCATGGCGCGCGCCGTGACCACCACCATGTAGCGCCTGAGCTCGAGCGGATCGCCCAGCGTGAAGCGGCGCAGGTCGCCGTCGGAGACCGCGAACAGGAGCACGCGGTTCGACGCCGAGGTCGTGGCCTCGGCCAGCTCCTGCAGCCGCGGCGACCCGGTGGAGGTCGTGTCGGCGAAGCCGGGCGGGGCATCGAGACCGATGCGCGCCTCGCCGACCTGCACGGCGAAAGGTGCGGCCGCGCACTGCAGCGACGAGGCCGCGAGAAGGGCGGCGAGAACGGAGGCGAAGACGCGCACTGCGGTCATTCTAGCCCGGGCGGTATCATGCAGTTTTCCGGAGACTGACTTGGGGACGATTCTCGGCACGCTGCCGAAGGGCGAGAAAGTCGGCATTGCCTTCTCGGGCGGCCTCGACACGAGCGCGGCGGTGCACTGGATGCGCGCGAAGGGCGCCATCCCCTACGCGTATACCGCACACCTCGGCCAGCCCGACGAGTCTGACTACGCGGACATCCCGCGCAAGGCGCTCGCCTACGGCGCCAAAGTCGCTCGTCTGGTCGAGTGCCGCCCGCCGCTCGTCGCCGAAGGCATCGCAGCCATCCAGTGCGGCGCTTTCCATATCTCCACCGGGGGTGCCACCTACTTCAACACCACGCCGCTCGGCCGCGCGGTCACCGGCACGATGCTGGTCGTCGCGATGCGCGAGGACGGCGTCGGAATCTGGAGCGACGGCAGCACGTACAAGGGGAACGATATCGAGCGCTTCTACCGCTACGGGCTGCTCGCCAACCCGGCGCTCAGGATCTACAAGCCGTGGCTCGACCAGCGCTTCATCGACGAGCTGGGCGGACGGCGGGAGATGTCGGCCTACATGGCGAAGGCCGGCTTCGAGTACAAGATGAGCGCCGAGAAGGCCTATTCCACCGACTCCAATCTTCTCGGCGCCACGCACGAGGCCAAGGACCTCGAGTTCCTCGACAAGGGCATCGGCATCGTCCAGCCGATCATGGGCGTCGCTTTCTGGCGCGACGACGTGAAGGTGAAGGCCGAGCGGATCAGCGTGGAGTTCTCCGAGGGCCAGCCGGTGGCGCTGAATGGCCAGCGATTCTCGGATTCTGTGAAGATGTTGGAAGAAGCCAATGCGATCGGTGGCCGGCACGGCCTGGGTATGTCGGACCAGATCGAGAACCGCATCATCGAGGCGAAGAGCCGCGGCATCTACGAGGCACCGGGCATGGCGCTGCTCCACATCGCCTATGAACGCCTGGTGACCGGCATTCACAACGAGGACACGATCGAGCAGTACCGCGCTAACGGCCGGCGCCTCGGGCGCCTCCTCTACCAGGGGCGCTGGTTCGACCCGCAGGCGATGATGCTGCGCGAGACCGCGCAGCGCTGGGTGGCCAAGGCCATTACCGGCGAGGTGACACTGGAGCTGCGCCGCGGCAACGACTACTCGATCCTCGACACGAAGAGCGCGAACCTCACCTACAAGCCCGAGCGCCTGACCATGGAAAAGGGCCAGGAAGTGTTCTTCACGCCGGGCGACCGCATCGGCCAGCTCACCATGCGCAACCTCGACATCGCCGATACCCGCGACAAGCTGCGCGTCTACGGCGAGGCGGGCCTGCTCGGCGACGCTGCGAAGGGCGGTGTGCCGCTGCTGGGCGGAGAGAAGCCCAAGAAGCGGTAGCTCTACTTGCCCACGGCGAGCTTCACGCCGAAGCCGAGCAGCATGGTGCCGGCGATCCGGTTGAGCCACACGGCCACGCGTGGGCTGGCGCGCATGCGATCGGCGGCGAAGTGCGTGATGGAGATCACGACCACGCAGTAGAGGAACGTCAGCCCGGCGATCGTCACCGCCATCGCTCCGAAGGTGAGCAGTCCCTGGTGCCTCGCAGGATCGACGAACAGCGGAAAGAAGGCCATGTAGAACACGATCGCCTTCGGGTTGAGCAGCGTGATGAGCATCGCCTGCTGGAAGAAGCGGCGCGGCTGCATCTCCAGCACCGGCGCATCGCCCGGCTTGGCGAGCACCATGCGGATACCGAGGTAGGCCAGGTAGATCGCGCCGGCGTACTGCACCACGCCGAACAGCGCCGGGTTTGCGGTGAGCACCGCCGCCACGCCGGCGACGGCCAGCCACATGAGGACCTGGTCGCCGACGATGACCCCCAGCGTCGCCGCCAGCCCGCCGGCGATGCGGCCCTTGCTGGTCGAGGTGATGATCGCCAGGTTGCCGACGCCGGGGATCGCCAGGAAGACGATCACCGCGACCACGAAAGCCCAGTAGTCCGCGACGCCGAACACCTTATTTTTTCCCTAGAACCAAGAATTCAAGCAAGGCCTTCTGGGTGTGGAGCCGGTTCTCGGCCTCGTCCCAGACTACCGATTGGGGTCCGTCGATCACCTCGGCGGCGACTTCCTCGCCGCGGTGCGCCGGCAGGCAGTGCATGAACAGCGCATCCTTCTTCGCCGCGCGCATCATCTCGGCGTCGACGTGCCAGTCCTGGAAATCGCGCCGGCGCTCCTCGTTCTCGGCTTCGAAGCCCATCGAGGTCCAGACGTCCGTGGTCACCAGGTCCGCGCCGCGGGCGGCCTTCATCGGGTCGGCGAAGATCTCGCAGTTGCGGTTGATCCGCTCCTTCTCGACTTCATACCCGGGCGGCGTCGAGACGTGGAGCTTGAAGTCGAACAGCGCTGCCGCCTGCATCCAGGTGTTGCAGACGTTGTTGGAGTCGCCGATCCACGCCACGGTCTTGCCGCGGATCGCGCCGCGGTGCTCGACGTAGGTGAAGACGTCGGCGAGGATCTGGCACGGGTGGTACTCGTTGGTGAGCCCATTGATCACCGGCACCCGCGAGCTGCCGGCGAAGCGCTGGATGATGTCCTGCTCGAAGGTGCGCAGCATGATGACGTCGCACATGCGCGAGATCACCTGCGCCGCGTCCTCGACCGGCTCGCCGCGCCCGAGCTGCGAGTCGCGCGTGAAGAGGTAGATCGCGGCGCCGCCGAGCTGGTGCATCCCGGCCTCGAACGACATGCGCGTGCGCGTCGAGGGCTTCTCGAAGATCATGGCGAGGGTGCGGTCCTCGAGCGGCCAGTAGCGCTCGTAGCGCTTGAACTTGTCCTTGATCCAGCGCGTGCGCGTGAACACATGCTCCAGGTCCGCAGCCGAAAAATCGCTGAACTGCAGGAAGTGGCGCAGGGCCATCGCCGACGACTCAGTTTTCAACTAATGCGCGGCGGCTTTGGGCTGGGAGCTTCGCTCGAGGAACGCGCGCACCAGCGGCGCGAGGCGCTCGACCACCAGGCGGCCCTCGGCCTCGGTCATGACGAGCGGCGGCAGGAGCCGGATCACGTTGTCGGCGGTGACGTTGATGACCAGGCCCGCTTCGAGCGCCTGGCGCACGAGCTCGCCGCAGGGCGCGCCCACGTCGGCGCCGATCATCAGGCCCATGCCGCGCAGCTCGGAGATTCCCTGGATCTGGGAAAGGCCGCTGCGGATGACGTCTCCTACGCGCGCGGCATTGGCGAGGAGGCCCTCTTCCTTGATGGTGTCGATGGTGGCGATCACGCCGGTCATCGCGAGCGGGTTGCCGCCGAAGGTCGAGCCGTGGTTGCCCGGCTTGAACACCCCCTTGGCGCGGCCGCCGACGACGCAGGCGCCCACCGGTACGCCGGAGGCGAGGCCTTTGGCGAGGGGCACTACGTCGGGGAGGAAGCCGGCATGCTGGTAGACGAACCACTTGCCGGTGCGGCCGAGACCGCATTGCACCTCGTCGGACATGAAGAGCCATTCCTTGCGCTCGCAGATCTCCTTCAGCCCACGCAGGTACTCCAGGCGCGAGACGTTGATGCCGCCTTCGCCCTGGATCGGCTCGACGAACACCGCGACCACGTTCTTGTTGTTCTCGGCGAGCTGCCGCACCGCGTCGAGGTCGTTCAACGGCACGCGCACGAAGCCCGAGACCAGCGGCTCGAAGCCCGCCTGCACCTTGCGGCTGCCGGTGGCCGAGAGCGTGGCGAGCGAGCGGCCGTGGAACGCTTTCTCCATCACCACGATCGCCGGCTCGGCGACGCCGCGCTCGTGGCCATACTTGCGCGCGACCTTGATCGCCGCCTCGTTCGCTTCCAGTCCGGAGTTGCAGAAGAACACCTCGTCGAGGCCGGTGATCTCGGCGATGCGGTCGGCCGCCTTCTCCTGGTCCGGGATGCGCCAGAGGTTGGAGGTATGCAGGACGCCGCTGTTGATCCGGTCGAGCAGCGCTTTTTTCAGCTTCGGGTGCCCGTAGCCGAGCGTGTTCACCGCGATGCCGGCAAGGGCATCGAGGTACTTCTTGCCCGCTTCGTCCCAGAGCCAGACGCCTTCGCCGCGCACGAAGGCGACCGGCTGCCGGGCGTAGGTGTTCATCACATGGCTCATGCGCGCTCTCCCCGGAATGCAAAACGGCGGCAAAGCCGCCGTTCGGGGAAATCTTAGCACCGCTAGCGCAGGGCTGCGAGCGCCTGTCTTGCGTCGTCGGCCAGGGGATGCTGCGGGTCGCGCCGGATGAAGTCGGTGAAAGCGGCGGCCGCGCGCTGGCGCTCGCCGAGCGCGGCGCGCGCCAGCGCGGCGCCGAAGAGCGCGTTCGACGCGAGCGGGCTCGTCGGGTTCTGCTGCAGGAAGGCCTCGAACCCGCGCGCAGCCTCGGCGAAATTGCCGGCGTCCGCCGCCGCCTGCGCGCGCTCCAGCGCCAGCATCTCGTTGCGGGCGGGGGGCTCCGCGCCCCGCCAATAGGGGCGAAGCTCGGACTCGGTGGCCTCGGTGCCGCGCAAGCCGGCGGGCACGTTGGCCGTGGTGGCGGGCGGTGGGCTCGAGCGCGGCGTGAGGGCGCGCAGCCGGCCCCAGAAGCTGCCCAGCATCTCCTTCAGGTCCGAAGACGCCGGCGCGGCCTGCGGTTGGGGCTGCGCCGGCTTGGGTTTCGGCTGCGTCGCCTGGGCGTGCACCGGACCCGCCGGCGCGGCAAGGGCGGCTATGGCCAGCGCAGAACAGAGGGATATTCTCATGGCTCAGTTCCCCAGTAGCTTGGCGA
>Ga0105340_1000810_pt1 | contig 14542 bp, 7 predicted proteins | sample EasRivMeERMLT700_FD_89676 | JGI IMG/M metagenome (GOLD analysis project Ga0105340, IMG submission 89676) | Soil microbial communities from meander-bound floodplain in the East River, Colorado, USA - East River MetaG ERMLT700 | ecosystem: Environmental > Terrestrial > Soil > Floodplain | place...
AGAGCGGCCAGCAATATAAGGAAAGGCAAGGGGTGGGCGCTCACAATGGCAGTGTGGTGCGCTGCGTTGAGCGCGCAAGCAAATTTGCGATTCGGGCGGGAAGGCGGCTACGACGGAACGATCCAGCGGAAAGCCGCGGCGCTCATGGCGACGATCCCCGCAACGGCCAGGAACCCGGACGCGATCCGATGCTTCACCATTTTTGCGATGGCGATCAAGACCAACCCGACGACGGCAAGTGTGACGAGATGGTAGGGACTTGCGAGCAAGTGAGCCATGCCGTGTTCGGTGGGCGGGTGCCCCGGGTGCGCAGAAACTTGCGCGGCGAAAGCGGCGAACAAAGCACAAACCAGGAGTCGCAAATTCATAAGGCGAGAAGGATTCGTACGCCGTCGCAAATGGTCAAGTGTTGTTTGGGGTGAACAAAACGCGTGTTCACAGTTTCGATTGCTGTACGACGGCTGTTGAGACGGTCCGCGTTTTCTCGGCTTCGGCGGTGAGTTGCTTGAGCTTCGCCTCTTCGGCGGCCAAATCTTTCGCCAGCTTTTTCGCGTTCTCTTCGGTGGTTTTGAGTTCGGCCGAGAGCGTTTTGATTTGCGCCTTCAACTTCGACTTCGTGCCCGAGTTGGCGGTCGCGAGTTCCTTGTCCAGGCGCGCGAGTCCCTCTTTTTTAGAGACGATGTCAGCTTGAAGTTGATCGTGATCGCGTTTGTGGGCCGTGACCGTCTCGCGCGTTCGGAACAGGTTGCCCGCGGCCCGGGCTGATTTGAGTTTCGCGAGGCGCGCCTCCGCAGATGCAATGAGCTCTTGCGGGTCCTGTTTCTTCAATTCGGCCACGGCAGCTTTGGCGCTTTCCACGGCGGAACTTTTTGCTTGGACCGTTTGAGTTGCGTTGGTGAAGGCTGCGCGTGCTTTGCCGCGGACTTCACGTGCTTCGGCCAGTCGGGCCTGGATGTCGGCCGGCGGAGACGTTTTTGCGGCTTCCACTTTCAAGCGCTCGACTTCGGCTTCCTTCGCGGTCTGTTCGGCTTTCGCCTGTTCCACGGCTTTGTTGGCATTCTCCAATTCGGCGTTTGCTTCAACGACTTTGGCCTCGGCAGCAACGACCTCCGGAACCGGTTTGTCGCCTCGCGTCTTGAGTTCGTGGAGCTTCTTCTCGAGCGTGGCGATTTGCTCCGCGAGAGGCCGGGGATTGGTGTCGAGTTCCGCGACGCGCTTGCCGTCGGCGCTCGTCCACGCGGCGGCGCGACCGTTGAAATCAATCGCAATGACGAGCGCTCCATCGTGCGCGAGCGCGGCGCGCAACGGCATTTCGCCGAAGAAATCAAAGCCCTTTGCTTTATTCCCATCGCCATTCCACAGAGTGACTTCGTTGTCGCGACCGCAGCTCACCAGGCGTCCATCGTGGGTGAAGCTGACCGACAGCGCGCCGCCGCCGTGGGCGTTCCAGGTCTTCGCCTGTTTGCCTTCCTGCGATTCCCACCATTTGATCGCGCCGTCTTCGCTCGACGAAGCGAGGATCCGTGAATCACCGCGCCAACTCAGCGCGGTGACGCCGGCTTTGTGTCCCGGGGTCGTAAACATCTCCTGCGCGTTGTCAGCGTCCCAGACCGTGACGCCGCCGTTGCGGTCCGCGCTGGCGAGGAGTTCGCCGTTGGGACTAAACGCAACTGCCGTCACCCAATCGGTGTGCTTCTTCATTTTGTGAAGGAGTTCACCCGACGCCGTGGAGTATATCTTCACGAGGCGGTCCGGCCCACCGAGAGCGATCTTTGTTTGGTCGGGGCTGATGTCGGCTGCAAGCACGGTGTCATACTCCTTGCCAACTGTCATCAGGCGTTCGGCCTTTGTGATATCCCACACGACTACTTTGCCGGACTTGCCGCCGTGTCCGCCCGCGATGAGCAGGAGCTTGCCATTGCGGCTGAACTGGACGTGCGCGGGCATGCCTTCGTTGAACGGGATGATGCCGATCAGTTCGAGGGAGTCCGTGTTGTAAAGCAGCACTTGCTTTTGGCCGCCGATGGCAGCGAGCGGGGCCCATGGACTCGCGGCAAGCCCTGTGAGCGCGCTGCCGCGCGACGTGTGGACGACGGGATCGAGTGGCAAATCGGGCGGCATTGGCGGAGGGCCTTCGGGTTTTCCGATGGCGTCGCCTTTCAACGCGAGATCAACGGCGGGCTTGCTCGCCGCGATCGCTTTGCTGCCGGAGTTTTCGAGCAGACCGCCGGCAATCCACTTCTTAAAAACTTCGAGATCTTTGTCAGGAAGCCGCGGTTTGTTCGGCGGCATCGTCGGTTCCTCGGCGTGGGTGATTGCTTTGTACAACTTGCTGCTGTCGGGATTGCCGGACATGACCACCTGGCCGGACCCGCCGCCCTTGAGCGCGCCGTTGTAGCTGGAGAGGTCGAGGTCCCCCTTTTTTTTGTCGGGGTTGTGGCACTTGCCGCAGTGGTTTTCGACGAGGGGAAGGACGTGTTCCTGGAAAGTGATTTTTTCCTGCCCGAACGCTGTCAGAGTCGACACCAGAACCAAAGCGGCAGAGCACTGCCGCACGCCAAGACCTGCCTGAATCCGAAGCAGCCTTCGACGTTCGCGAGAGCGTCGTAGAGTGCGGCAGCGCTCTGCCGCTTTCGCCCCGTGCGAAGGATGATCGATTCCAAATTGCATTAGTGATTAAAGATGAATTCCTTGGAGTTGAGGAGGGACCAGAAGAGATCGTTGAGGGTGTCCTCGGGTTTTTCGTCTTTGAGGAAACCACTGATCTTTTCCAACTCCTTCTCACTCGGTTTGCGAGCGAGGCATCGCAAGTACAATTCTTCGACAACTTCCTCGGGCTTCTTTGTTTTCAGGAGCGTTTTCACGACGCCACCTTCCTTGATCTTCTCGTTGGTCGTGCTGCCGTTGAGCAAATGCAACGCCTGAGAGAGATTGGGCTCGGTCTTCACTTCGCACGAACAGACGCTTTCGCGCGTGGCCCGGCCAAACGTGGTGAGGAAGTAACTCGTGACGTTGCCGTCGGCGATCTGCACCGCGCGAGCGCCACGGGGCAGGCCCTGGAATTTGTTTTTGGTTTCGGTGACCTCGCTGATGCAATCGAAGAGGACTTCCGCGCGCATGCGCCGGATACTTGCGCGGGCAAAGTTGCGAACATCAAGCGCGTTGGACTCGTTCGCGCGAGTGGAGAGTTGGTAAGTGCGGGAACTGCAAATGTCTTTCACGAAACGCTTAAAGTCGAAACCATACTCGGTGAACTTCGCCGCGAGCGCGTCGAGCAATTCGGGGTTCGAAGCCGGGTTGCTGATGCGCACGTCGTCCACAGGTTCGATGATACCTTTGCCCATGAAGTGCGCCCACACGATGTTGGCGAGGTTGCGCGCGAAGTACGGATTTTCAGGGGAAGCGATCCACTTCGCGAGGACTTCGCGGCGGCTGTGGCCGTTGATCTCCGGAACGTCGCCGCCGAGGAACTTCGGTTTCATCGTCTTGTTGCCGACGAGATGCCGGACTTCGCCGTCGCCTTTGTCGAAAATGATGGTCTCGCGCGGGTCTTCACCCTGCTTGCGACCGACCTGCGGGAAAAAGGCGGCGAAGCTGTAGTAATCGTTCATGGTCCAGCGGTCGAACGGATGATTGTGGCATTGCGCGCACTGGATGCGCATGCCCATGAAAACCTGCGCGGTGTTTTCGGCCGTTTTGAGCGTGTCGGTCTGGACCTGAAAATAATTGGCGGCAGGATTCTTGAACGTGCTGCCGGAAGCGGTGATAAGGTCCTGCACGATTTTGTCGATCGGCACGTTGTTGAGCATCTTGTCCTGAAGCCAGTTGTAATAGGCGAGCGCGGCCTTGTAGCTGAACTGGTCCTGGCGGGAGCGAATCTGGAGAAGCTCCGCCCACTTCATCACCCACAACTCGGCGAACTCTTTGCGATCGAGCAACTCGTCAATGACCTGGTCGCGCTTGCCGGCGCTCGGTTCTTCGACAAACTTCCGCGTCTCCTCCGCGGACGGCAGAGTGCCGGTGATATCGAGGTAAATGCGGCGCAGGAATGTTGCGTCGTCGCACAGGCCCGAAGGAGTAATGCGCAACTTCTTCAATTTCGCGTGAACGAGCGTGTCGATGTGATTGTATTCGGCAACGTCCTTCGGAAATTCGTAGGGAAGATTTTTGGGCACGACGATCACTTGCGAACCAACGGTAAACGTGTCGAAGCGTGCCATCACAAACGATTCGCCGCGCTGGCCGGCAGTCGCCAAACCGCCTTCAGAAACTTTCACCGCAGGTTGATTGTTGCTGATGAAAACCGCGAGTGAGGTCACGTCGCGGTCGGAGCCGTCGGAATACTTCGCGCGGACGGTGAACTTCTGCGCGCTCCCCTGCCCTTCGAGCACAGCCTGTTTGGGCATGATGTCGATGCCGACGACTTTGGCGACGTTGGTTTCATCTTTGGGCGCGCCCGCCTGCAGCCAGCGCAAGAGGGTGTTGTGAATCTCGTCACCTTTCTTGAAGCGCTCGCCACCCGTGTGCGGGACCGCGCCGAGACCCTTCTCAATTAACAAACTTTCTTCAGGCAGGGCGAGGTTGACGCGACGGCCCACTTGCTCGCGCGTAATGCGGTGATAATCGCCGTCTGGATCGTAACCAAAGAGGGAGAGGCGAAAGCCATCCTTGCCCCGTGAGGAGCCGTGGCAAGCGCCGGAGTTGCAACCGGACTTCGTCAGCGCGGGAATCACATCCAACCGGAAGCTAATCGGTTGCTCCACTTTGGCGCGATCGACCGTCACCGGAATCTTCAAGACCTTTCCGCTGAATTTTACCTGCAACTCGGTCTTTCCATTTTCGATTGGGTAAAGCGTGTAGTTCTCCAGGCGCGCCAATGCCTTGTTGCCGAGCGAGAACGAAGCGCCCGCGGTGACATCCCGCGTCGCGCCGTCCGCGTAGAGCGCCTGCACGACCACGGACTGCCGATCCTGCTTTGCGCCAAGGTTCACTTCGCCTGGAAAAACATGAACTTCAGTGACATCAGTACGATCAAACAACGCAAGTAATCCCGAGCCAAACGAGCTCGAGCCCGCGCCGGCTTTGGAGGTGAAGAAGAAACGGCCACCAAAAACGATTCCGAGCAACAGGACGATGGCGGCAGCAGCGTAGACGAGCGTTCGGCTCCGTCGCGGTTTTGAAATGACGACGGGCGTGTCGTTGGGCGCTGGCGCGGGATCGGGTTCGAGGGAACTGGGCTCGCGGGAGCTCGCCCCTCCTGCGTCGATCGCGGGGACTGTGATGTTGGTTGCGCAGGTTGGGCAACTGATTTGGCGTCCTGCCCAGGCCGCTTCGGCCTCCATCCGCTGGCCGCAATTTGGACACGCGAATTTCATGCTACTTCGAAGTCGCGGCGACCTTTGTCTCCTTGTTCTTCGGCGGCACGACGCGGAGGACTCCGCCCGCGCCGATATTATGCGGGATGGATTGCGAGTTGGCCTTGATTTCTCCAGCGCAGAAAAGTTGCTTGTGCGAGCCGAAGGGGCATTTCGGATCGATCTTCAACTCGAAGACTGCTTCCTTGTCCTCGGCAGTGATCTCTACTTCCGGCGCGGTGATTTTGTCGGGCAGCCCCATCAATTTCAAAGTGGCCTTGCCTTCGAACGGTTTTTTGTGGTCCAGCTTGCAAATCAACTTCGGCGAATCGCCGGGGCTCGCAGCGAGCGTCTGGATTTTTCCGGTGACGAAAGGCTCGCCAATTTCCAGCGGGGTCAATTGCGAGGCGACGTGCAACTGGCCGCCCTTCACCGTGGCGGAGGCGATCATGGCAATCTTCCATTCGCGCGGCTCGGCGTTTCCGGTCGCGTTGAGCTGATAATTTCCGGCGGTCGTGCCTTTCGCGATGGTCATGTCGGACTGCGAGCTAACGCCCGGCGGATTCCAAAGCATCTTGACATTAATGGGTTCGTCGAAGCCTTCTTTTCGCTCGACGTTCACCTTGATCTCCATGGACCCGCCCTGCACGAGCGGCACTTTTGGTTCGGACAAGTAGATTTTGAAGGGCGCGGATTCGGTGACGGCAACGTAAAGCTTGTCGGCGCGAGTTTGATAATACGAAGTGTTGTTCGGACCATCGATCATCTCGACTTCGTGACGGTAACTGCTGCGAAGTTCTTTGCCCGATTCGGATGGCTTCGCCGTCAATTCGAGCAACTTGCCGGCAGAGGCCGCATCAGACGCGGCTTCGAACACGATCGGTATCTGGTCGACTTTGCCGAGCATGGCATCGGCGTGCATTTTCACTCCGCTGGGAAGGTCGTCGATGCTGAAGGTCAGATCGCCACTATAGTTGTTGCGGCGGGCGGCGATGACGGTGGCGAAGCGATTGCCGCGCGGCACGGCGATGTATTGCCGGCTCTGCGAATCGTTGCGCGCGACCTGAGGGATGTTAAGGGCGACGCCCGGCTGACTCTTCGTGATCTCGACGCGATAGACGTAATCAGGGCCGCCCTGCTTGAGATGGTCGGCGACGCGCACGAAGTAATCGCCGTCCTCCGGCACATTGAATTTGGCGGTGCTGTCGGAACCTGCGCCGTCGTCGTTGGAACTGATGTTCCCGCCTTTGGAATCGTAAACGTTGAGCACGGAATCAACCGGCGTGCGCAAACGCCGCGCGTAAACGGCGATCTCGATCGACTGGCCCTTCCTGGCGGTGAACTTGAACCAGTCGGCGTCGCCGGGCTTGTTCAAAATGCCGTTGAGAGCGAGAGGAAGATCGATGTAAGCGCCGCTGGCGAAATCGCGCTCGTCGTTGGGCTCATTTTCAAGGACGTTGGAGAAAGGAGAGACACGGACCCAATTCGGCGATGGGGAGAGATTGCCGCCTTGTTCGGCGAACAGGCCGAAGCGCTCCACCGGTTCGCCGGGGAGTTTCACTTTTTGTTTCAACTCGCCCGCCGCGTCGCCGACGAACGTGAGTTCCAATTCTTCGCCGGCCTTTCCACCAGCGGGATAGACGGCGGTAGGCCGCGGAAAGGAACCGATGTGCAAACGATACGGAGTGTCGGCGGGACCCCCATACGACGTATCGCGCACTTCAATGGTGTAGACGGCTTCCTTCGCCGAAACCAGGGAGAGAACGGAATCCTGCATCGCCAGGGCGGTGTCATCGGACGAGGCGAGCACTTTGCCGTTGCTGTCCTTGATGGCGATGTAGCTGTCGAGCAGCGCGCGGCCAAGGCGAATCGCTTCGATTTCGACCGAGAGACGCTCGCCCGATTTCACGACGATCTGGTAAAAGTCGACGTCTTCGCCACCCGCGGCGCCAGTGACCGTTGTGTTGAGCGGCACCGATTGCGGCTTCCCGATTTCGTTATTCGGCTCTTTTTCGGCGAGCTCCGGAAGGGCGCCGACCCAAAAGGTGCGCAGGTCGGACACGCCGCCTTTGGCGCGAACGCGAAAGTGGTGTTCGCCGAGACGACAATCCGGCGCGATCTTAAACCGCGCAGTTACGTTTTTGTTGGTCTCGATCTTCGTGCATTGAATGCCTGAACCGTAAAAAACAATTTCCTGAGCGTCCTCAAGCCGGGATCCATTCAGGCGCACATCGAGTTCAGTGCCACGCTGCGCGCCGGGGGGCGTGGTGGAATTGAGGCGAGGGGTGGTGGCATGGAGGAGTGGACAAGAAGCAATGCCGAGCAACGCGGCGACGAGAACGGAAGAAAACGCGAGTTTGGGGCTCGACGGGACTCTGCCCTCCGAAATTACGTCGGTGGTTACAGATGCAGATCGAATGCCCTTTGCAATTTCCATTCTCCTAGGCCAGCAATTCTTTTACGACTTCGCCGTCCTTGACGATTTTCAGCGGGCGGTTGCCCGGGGCGATCAGGTCCTTGGTATGGTTGATCCCGAGCTGGTTGTAAACGGTGGCAGCAAAATCCTCGACCGTAAGCGGATCAGAATCCGGCTCGCCGCCGGTCGGATCAGATGTTCCATAGACTGCGCCGCGTTTCACACCGCCACCGGCCATGACAATATTGAAGACGCGCGGCCAATGATCGCGGCCCGCGGTGCCGTTGATCTTCGGGGTGCGGCCAAACTCGGTGGTGACAAGCACCATGGTGCTGTCGAGCAAGCCGCGCTGGTCGAGGTCGCGGATCAACGCGGCGTAGGCCTTATCGAAATTCGGCATCTGGCCCGTAATCGCGTTCTTGATGTTGTCGTGGTGGTCCCAGCCGCCGTAGGTAAGGGACACGAAACGCACACCCGCTTCAACGAGCCGCCGCGCCAGCAACATGCGCTGGCCCGCGGTGTTGCGGCCATACTCGTCTTTCAACTTGTCCGGCTCGTCGTTCATGGAAAACGCGGCGCGGGCTTTTTCCGAACTGACCATCGAGTACGCGCGCTGATAAAATGAATCCATGCCGTCGAGCGCGTCGGATTTTTCGAGCGCACTGAAGTGGGCATCGACGGCTTCGCGCATTTCGCGGCGCTGCGCGAAGCGCTTCTCATCCACGCCGCCGGGCAAGGTGAGGTCGCGGACCTTGAAATTCTGGTTGGCGGGATCGCCGCCGAGGCTGAACGGGCCAAAGGCGGAGCCGAGATAACCTGTGCCCGCGAACGTGTTGGGCATTGACGGAATGCAGACGTAGGGAGGCAGATCGTTGCGGGAGCCGAGTTCGTGCGCGACGACGCTGCCGATGCTGGGATATTGCACCGCGGGGCTGGGACGATAGCCGGTAAACATGTTATGCGTGCCGCGGTCGTGATCGGCTTCGCCGTGAGTCATGGAGCGGATGACAGTAATCTTGTCGGCGACCTTCGCCGTCTCCTTCATGAACTCGGAGAAATAGACGCCATCGAGTTTGGTCTTCACGGTGCCGAGCGGCCCGCGATATTCGATGGGTGCGAGCATCTTGGGATCAAAGGATTCCTGGGCGGCCATTCCGCCGGGCAAATAAATATTGATGATCGATTTGGCGACGCCTTCTTTTGCGGCGGCTTTGGCGGGGGTGGCCGCGGCCTGAAGACGGAGAAGGTTGCCGAGCGAAAGCCCGAGGGTGCCTACGAGACCGACGTAGAGGAATTCGCGCCGGGACGGACGCCAGATGTGGTCGGGGCTGTTGCACCACGAGAAACCAGATGAGTCACGCATAGTTTACCTTTTCTCCCGAATCGGCGTATCATCGCCAGTACCGCAGACTTAGACGCCGTAATTCAACCATTATTTAGGGATTTTGCAACTTTCTTGCGTATTTCGTGCGCGGAGGGGGCATCCTGACAGTACGCGGCGCGCTGGGGAACCCCGAGGGATCGGGACTTGCAGCAGCGCGCCCTACCGGTTCTCCGGCAACGTTAAAAAACCGGCGAGTCACAGTGCGACTCGCCGGTGTGGAAAGAGTGGGCTGGTTAGTGCTGCTCGGTGCGAACGCGGTAGAAGCGCTGACCTGCCACCGTCGCGGGAAGGTCCTCCGAGATGGAGAGCCGTTGGGCAGCACCCGGGTTCTGCACAGCCGGCAAGGCCTGCCAGGTGGTTGCTTGCAGCGAATCCTTGTACTCAACGACGGAGGTCGAGTTGGCCGGGGCCATCCAGGAAATTACCGTCCTGCGGGTAGCAGTGCCGCGGCTGCACGCGATCTTCAAATCAATGCGGTCGCCCACGATGACCGGCGTTGAATCGAGCGCGTTGACGATTCCGTCGCCGTCCGAATCGAGGGTCGTGCTGCGGACGAGGGCGGCGTTAAACGTATAGGTCTCGCCCGAAGGATAGACGATGTTGGTGGAATTGAGCGGCCCGGCGAAACCCGGCACAAAGCGCAAGCGCCCGCCGTGGAGGCCGTCAAGAATCGTTGGATCGACATTCGAGTCGGCGAAATAGACGGCCATATCGGGGGCAATCTCGATACCGTCAACAGGGTCAGTGTTCACTTCGAGGCGGTCGATGTAGATAGCGCCCGGACCTTCGAAGCGGAACAAGCTGAATGTGCCGCCATTGAGGACGAGAGTGTTGAGAGCGAGATTATTGGCGAAACCGCCGGCGGAAGGACCGAAGTCAGTGGCGGGCCATCGGATCAGCGCTTCGCCAAAGTTTGCAAGCGGCACGATCACCCTGGTCCCGAGGAGATCGCCGGTGGCGGGGCGGCTGAGCACCTGAATGCCACCATGAACAGTCCATTCGTTTGGCTCGCCAATGCCGGCATCGGTAAAGGAGCCGGGCACGTTAAAAATGAGGGAAGCCGGCACACCAAGGGCGCCCGCTGTGATGAAGGAGTTGGAGGCGGTGACAACATCAGCACTGATGTCGATGTCCGATCTGGCGGTCAACAGACCCGAGAGGTTGACCGAATCTGCCAAAATCGAGATGCCACCCGCATTGGCGGAGAGAATACCGCCGAGCTGGACATTCGCCGCTCCGATGTCATGTCCGGACGCAAAGAAGCTTCCTCCTGGAGCGATGACGTAATTCTCGAGTGGACTGACGCCCTCCTCGCGGCCGAATGAGGCGCGGCCCGACATGCTGATGCTGCCGAAGTTGGTGAAGTTGACGAGGCTGGGCAAATTCGAAACTCCCAGACTGTAACCGAATGGCAACGAGAGGATACCGACGTCCGTAATGGTCCAATCCGGCGTGTCAATGCGAGTCGCGCGGCCAACATTGATTTCATCATTAAGAATGATCTGGTCGGCGGCGAGAAACAGGTCAGTCGTGCTTACCGGCGTGTCGGCCGTGGCGAATTGATCGACGACCAGGACGTGGTACTGCGTGGTAAAGGTGATATTGGTGTCGGCAGGATCGGCAGCGGTACTTTCCCAGTTCCCGCTCCAGGCCGCAAGTTGACCGGAGAAACGGCGGACGCTTGCGGGGGCGAGGTTGCTGACGATCAGAGGCGGCGATGTGGAGGTAATGTCAATCTCCAGGATAGGCGCGTCAACCTGGGCGACCGCATTGCTGGCGAGATCCCGGGCCTTAATGGTAACAGTGGTTTCCGCCTTGATGCGGGTGCGATCCAAACTAACGCGATCGCCAAAAATCTCCACGCGACCCGGGGGCGGAATCACAGCACCCGTGCCGATGACAATGTTTGTGAAGGCGGGGCCGGCAAAGGAGGCGCCGTATGCCGCGTAAGCCATGAACACGGTGTTGGAAAGAGTGTTCGTGCTATAGAACGTGATGTTGGTAATGTCGCTGTTGAAGTTCGTTGCTGCAAGGGAGGTCCACCCGACAGGTCTCTGGCGGAACAACTCGAACGTATCAGGGCGGCGCGTTCTCCGTTGTCCCAAACCGTTGGGACCGTTCCAGGTAACACCGATGTTGGTGGTGAAGGCGGAGTGATCGACGAAATAGACGCCGTTGGTGACAATGGTGTCTGTCAGAATGTCGTGATCTTGAGATTCGATAGCAACAATGACATCCGCTCCACCGTTCGGACTGGCGCCGGGCACAAAACGGACGTCCGTGGTGATCAGGGGATCGAAGTTGTTGGTGTTTATGTAGACAATCTGCACCTGAGCAGGGTTCTCGTTTGTGTAAACGAACGGAGTAAACCCAAACGCCGAGAGGGTAACGAGGTTGGTGAAAAGCCCAACACCAAGCAGGCGCACGACCTGATGCGCTGGCGTAATAAAGTTCGTCGGGTTGAGAGTGTCGATGCGCATCGGCGGAGCCCCATTCGTGACGCGATTATTGATGCCCGCACCCCAGTAGACATCGCTGACGCCTGACGCATTGAAATGGTTTGTACCGTTTATCCCGCCGCCGAAGGGAGGAAGGCTGCCGGCAGGCGTCCCCGCGAGCAGAGTGCTGCGACGCAGATCGACATTGGTGCCTTGCAACTTAATCAGGCCAAGCTCGGTAACTTCCAAAGGGCCACGGCTAAAAATGTTCGTAGACATGACTCGAATCAGCGGGTTACCCGACACAGCGCCGCGGTTCTCCCAGGAGTCGAGGGCCAGGCGCGCATTGTTGCTGGAGCTAAAGAAGTCGAATTGGAAGCCCGGGCTTCCGTTCATAATCGCTCCCGGGGCGTTGGTGACGAACCTGGTGTTCATCATCTTATACGGGGCAACGTTCTGGCCAAAGGCGAAGGCCTGATCACCGACAATAAAGATAAACCCGAAATCGGCGATGCTGACATCAAAGGTGCTGCGGTTCACGAAAGCGGTGGCGTCGATTTGCGGCGGCAGCGCCGGAGGGGCAAACAGCGGCGAGTTGTTGATGTAAATCGGCGTGGTGGCCGCGAGCAACGACATCGCGCTGAAGCCGCTGAGGAAACCGCCAAGGAAGAGTTTTCTCATAAAAAGTTGATTTCGCACGTGAGAGCTATGGTTGTACCCCCCCGCCAAGCGCGGCGTTACGCAACGCATTCAGGTTCCAGTTACCAAATTGCGGATAGACCGCGGGCGGATTGGTGGTACCATCGAACGAACCCCAGATGCCGGCACCGGAGGGGGAACTTCCATCTGCAAAATCTATAAACGGAACGCTGGTAAAAAATGCCGGGTAAAGGTCGGTAAATGTAATCTGAATAGGAAGCGTTATGACACCGGGACCGAACAGCGGCGAATTACCATTGATCAAGTCATTATTGATCCAGCCCCCGGCGGTCGTACGGGCCGACTGGAAGGGAAAGCCGCTGATGGGAGAGGTGCCGAGATCTTCCACCGTGAAGATGTAGTCGGGCGTACCGATTCCACGCTGCACCATTTGGAATCTTGGGCGGCTATTGGTGAAGAACACATCGGCAAAAATATTTGTCCGCGGAATGAAGTTGCCGATGATGGAATCAAATTCCACGCGCTGAAAGAAAATCTTATTCACGCCGGGGCGGGGGGCAACGTTGACGAGTGTATTGCTCGTAGTGATGTTGGTACCCGCGATGTTCGTGAAAACATTGGTGATGAGGAAAACGGGAGTCCAGGGCGCGTTAACGAAGTTTGTGCCGGTGCCGCCGCCGGGGCCCCTTGGAGTAACCGTGGGGAGAAGCGTTTCAACCGCCATACGGTTGGTGCTATAGAGATACTTCAACCCGCCAATATCATCGTGGCTGAGGCCCGTAAAGAAATCGCCGGGGAACGCATTGAGTCCTGCCACCGAAGTGAACGGCACTACGTCGGGGATCAGGGCCGACTCGATCGCATCGGAGATGGTTTGGCCATCGACGATTGTAAAGCCGTACAACTGCTCGTTCACAAAGCTGGAAGGAGCGAGAGTAATGGGATCGAAGTTTACCTTAAAGATGGCGTAGTTGGTCCCGGGACCCGGGGTAATGACACGGCTGCGGAGGGCCCAAACCCAGCGCTCAGGACTGTTCAAGCCCATCTCCTCGAGCAGATGTCCCCAGGCGGTGGCTTTAATGTCCTGCAGGCCGAGGTTCTGGGCCTCAAAGTTGATGAACTTTGGATCGAACGGCACGGGCAGGCCATTGATAAAGAAATTGACGCCGTCGTTGGTGATCGAGGACATCGGCGGGAGGTCATTCATGAACTTCATGACGGTCTCAATGGCGGCAATGCCATTGGTGCCGAAATAATTCAGGAATGAAGAATCGTAGGCATAAGTGACGACCGGGACGTTCACGCGATAGAATTCTCCGAGGTTCATCGGTCCGCCAATGTCCCCCTGAATGTCATATCCGATACGTTGGACCTGCCAGGTCTTGAGCGGGCCCGTCAGCGAAAAGGCTCTGACGGCAACCGCGGACAGCAACCCCAGAGCAACGACGACTGCTAAAAGCTTGATGGTAGACTTCATATGCTTAGCGAACGCGAGTGATTCGATAGAAACCACGATACCCCTGATTGCCAAGAAGGATGGAGTCGGAGCCACCAGGGGCAAAACGGGCCGGCCCAAGGTCGGACCAGGAACTCCCGAAATCCTCGGACGTTTGAATTTGATAGATGAAGCCTGGCCGAGTGCTCCAGTTGAGGCGACGTCCCTGGACACTGCGGGTGATCCAGGTTTTCAGCACGCTGTCGGCATTCGTCGGGTCGGTGCCGGCCAGGAACTCACTGGCGTTGGAAGCCCCGTCGCCGTCGCTATCGACGTTCGGGGCGGGAGGAACGCCAAAGGGCCAATGAAGCCTCTGCCAATCGTCCGGCAAACCATCGAGATTCTCGTCCTCGCCCCAGGTGGTGCCAGTGGCAACGTCGGAAAGGAGCGACCGCGCACCGCCCTCCATGAGGTAAGCAAGCCGGAAAGTGTGAGTGCTACCCGCAACGAGGCCACTCTGGGTCAAGACGTTGGTGGTAACGATGGCCGTGGGTGGATCGGGCGGCTGCACGCCATCCATATAGATTTCGTAACCGGCAATCGGGAAGCCCGCCAACGGTGTCCACGTCAAAGAAAGGCGCGAAGAACTCAAGGCGGCGACAAAGGGCGCAGCGGGCTGCGGAATCTGCTGGCTGGCGGCGTAGCGCTGGCCGTAGATATTGTACCCGCTGCCCACGGGCGCCTGATAGGAAGACCATACTGTGAGTAATCGATCGACGCCATCGGCTGCCGCGACGGGATGGATTTGACTGCTGACCGTCGTAGTGGTGTTGGTGAACTCGTCTCCGTTGGGCG